>Ga0207034_1041_pt1 | contig 25587 bp, 25 predicted proteins | sample Alteio_BWMinCont_36_FD_153269 | JGI IMG/M metagenome (GOLD analysis project Ga0207034, IMG submission 153269) | Enriched cells from forest soil in Barre Woods Harvard Forest LTER site, Petersham, Massachusetts, United States -... | ecosystem: Environmental > Terrestrial > Soil > Temperate forest >...
AGGGCCGCCGATGGCATCCGGCAGGTCTTTGCTGATCATGTCCAGCATGATGCGCGCGGTATGTTTTGGAAGTAAACAGCGGCTACACGGCATCTCATCACTGGAAGCTCGGGGACAGGCTTTATTTAAAAGGGATCTTATGATACATATTATTCTTATTGCCGTTGTTTTGGTCCTTGTGGCTATCTTGGTCTGGGTCTTTATCCAGAATACCCGGCTTAATCATGCTCTTAAAGAAAAAAATTTGCAGCTGGAGGCTACGATCATGGAGCTTAAAGCGGCCCAGGTCAAATTGATGGATAGCGGGAAAAAAGGGGCGGTCGCGGCCTTGAGCGCCGGACTTTTGCATCAGATCAGCCAGCCGATCACGGCTATCCATGGTTTTGTGCGTCTTATGAAAAAGGAAATGGATACCCAATCCCCTTTTTATAAACCCGTTTGCATCATGGATGAGCAGTCTTTTTACATCAAGGATATGCTTGCCAACCTGATGGAATTGATCCGCCACCGGAAGATCCAAAAGACCCAGACAAACATCAATACGGTCATCCACAAGTCGACTAATTTGCTCCAAGACGAGCTGCGCATACGCCGTATAGGGTGGGATATGCAATTGGACGATTCCATACCATCGATCTTCGGTGATGCTTTGCATTTACAGCAGGTATTCATGAACCTGGTCGTCAATGCTATGGAAGCCTTAAGTGAGACGCCTCACGGGGCGCCGCGTACATTGCTGGTGTCTTCAAAATATGATATTGAAGAGCACCAGGCGGTCATTATTTTTAAGGATAACGGGCCGGGTATTGCCCATGAGCACCAGGCTAAAATATTTGACCCGTTCTTTTCGACAAAGCCGCAAGGATCAGGCATAGGGTTGGCTTTATGCCAGGACCTGGTCAATGAACACGGGGGCAGCATCAGTGTGGAAAGTAATAACGACGGCACTATTTTTACGGTCAAGTTGCCATGTGTCCGCCTGGATAAAACCCGTCAGGAGCTATCGCATGAAGCATCTTAATATTTTAGTTGTCGATGACAAGAAAGTCATAGGTGATTTTTTTATCCTGACCATGGGGTATTACGGCCACCATATCAAGGTGGTCCATAATCTTGCGGATACCCTTAAAGCTGTTAAGGACGATCAGTTTGATATTGCGTTCATGGATATGATGATGCCGGACAAGGATGGCGTGGAAGTCCTCAAAGAAGTCAAAGCGGTCAATCCGGCATTACCGGTGGTGATGATGAGCGGCTATAGCATGGATGAAAAAGTCCAGCAAGCCCGTGCTTTGGGGGCGGTGGATTGTTTAAAGAAGCCCTTTGAAGTTGACGATATACGCCGTGTCGTCAAAGCAGCCATAGGTCAGGAAATATGACCCTACATTCTCTTTAGCGGTTGCGGTACCTGCTCCGGATCTCGAAAATATTGACCAGCATACGGCAGGAATCTTTGATCAGATCGACCTTGCTGTTGGCCACATGTTCCCAGTTGACAGGCACTTCTTTGATCTTGTAACCCATTTTCTGCGCTAAGAACAGGACTTCCAGGTCAAATCCAAAACCTTGGATCTGGATATTCTCCCATAATGGGCGGATCATTTCACGGCGGAACATTTTAAACCCGCATTGAGTGTCCTTGATACCCTTGATCAGGAAGGTAGAAACAAAAAAGTTGAATATCCAGCCCATGCTTTTACGGTAGGGCATGGCTTTGACGGTGGAAGAATTGCTTTGTAAGACCCTCGAACCGATGACAATGTCATAGCCTTCCTGGAAGAATTTCAGATTTTCTTTGATCTCACCAGGCGGTGTTGAGCCGTCCGCGTCCATGAACAGCGCGATATTCCCGTGAGCAGCCAAAAGCCCTTGTTTGACCGCGTAACCTTTGCCGTGATTACGGCCCAAGGACAACAGCGTCAGCCCCGGGAACGATTTTTGGAATGAAAGGACCTTTTGGGCCGTATTATCCGTGCTGCCGTCGTCTACGACGATTATTTCATAACGAAGCGGGTTTTGGCGGCAATAAGTGATGAGGGTTTGCAAGAATTGGGGAAGGCGCAGCTCTTCATCCTTCGCCGGGATGACAACTGTTATATCGAAAACATCTTCAGGCATGAGGATGGTTGAGGAGACAATTATTTCTTAGGTTTGTAAATATGCGTACTGTGGCCGAAGAAGCTTTCAGCGGCTTCCATGATGGTTTCCGACAGCGTCGGATGAGGATGGATGGAAAGTTTCAGGTCAGCAGCAACAGCGCCCATTTCAATGGCCACGACCCCTTCAGCGATCATTTCCCCGGCACCAACCCCGACAATGCCCACACCCAGGACACGCTGGGTTTTAGGATCAATGATGAGTTTGGTCAATCCTTCTGTGCGGTCAAGAGTAAGGGCACGGCCTGACGCGGCCCAGGGGAATTTAACGACAGTTACTTCGCGTCCGGCTTTGGCAGCGTCAATTTCAGTCAATCCGCACCAGGCGATCTCCGGGTCGGTAAAGACGACCGCGGGGATAGCTTGCGGTTCAAAAGCCACTTTATGTCCGGCAATTGTTTCCACGGCCACACGTCCTTCGTGGGAGGCTTTATGGGCGAGCATAGGGTCTCCGGCGATGTCCCCGATGGCATAAATATTCGGGTCTGCTGTTTGACGCTGATCATTGACTTCAACAAATCCGCGGGGCGTGACCTTGACCTTGGTGTTTTCTAACCCAAGATTTTCCGAATTGGGGCGGCGTCCGATAGAAACCAGGACTTTATTGTATTCTTCCTTAAATCCGTTACCGTCTTTATCATTGAAGGTGACGGTGATGCCGCCTTTGCTGGTTTCCATTTTAACGACCTTGGTCTCAAGCATGATCTTGGACAGCATCCCTTTAACACGCTTGTAAAGGACATCTGACAGGTCACGGTCCGCGCCGGGTAATAGGCCAGGGGTCATTTCCACAACAGAGACCTTGGACCCTAATTCATGATAGACAGTACCTAACTCCATGCCGATATAACCGCCGCCGACCACTAAAAGATTTGCAGGGATATTCTCCATGTCCAGAGCGCCCGTTGAATCCCAGATATCAGGGGATTTAGGCAAATTAGGGATTACCGACGGACGTGATCCGGTCGCTAAGATCGCTTTTTGGAAAGACAGCTCTTCGCTGGAGCCGTCAGCTTTCTTGATCTTCAGGGTATTGGAGTTGATGAAACTGGCTTCGCCTTGAAAATATTTGATCTTACGTGCCTTGGCTAATTGGCCCAAGCCGCCGGTCAATTTACTGACGACACTTTTCTTCCAGTCGCGTAATTTATTGACATCTATTTTAGGTTCATTGTATTCAATGCCGAAGGCCTTGGCATGTTTGGCCTCACTGATGATCTTGGCCACATGCAAAAGGGCTTTGGAAGGGATGCAGCCGCGGTAGAGGCAGACGCCGCCGGGATTAAGTTCTTTTTCCACGATGGCAACTTCCAGCCCCAAGTCAGCTGCTAAAAAAGCCGCCGCGTAACCGCCAGGCCCTGCACCGATAACGACAAGCTGAATGGAAGAACTCATTTGTTCAGGTCCAATAAGAAAGGCTGTTGAATGGCTTCACAGACCCAGCGGATAAAGCGGGCGCCATCTGCGCCGTCGATCATGCGGTGGTCATAAGATAAGGACAAGGGGAGCATGAGCCTCGGGACAAAATGACCGTCGCTGTATACTTGCTCCATTGATCCTCGCGACACACCGAGGATAGCCACTTCCGGCCAATTAACGATGGGAGTGAAGCTGCTTCCGCCGATGCCGCCTAAGTTAGAGATCGTAAAGCATCCGCCTTGCATTTCTTCGATGGTTGTTTTACGCATACGTGCGCGTTCAGCCATCGCGGTGAGCTCATCGGAGATCTGCAGGATGGACATTTTATCCACATTCTTCAATACAGGGACCAGAAGCCCGCGGTCAGTGTCAACCGCGACCCCGATATTGACATAATCTTTATAAACAATTTCCTGGGTGGACATATCAATGCTGGCATTAAATTGCGGGAATTTCTTTAAGGCCGCGGCCACCACTTTAATGATAAAAGGCGTCACGGATATCTTTTTGTTTGTACCAGAAATGCTTTTGCGCAGTTTTTCCAGTTCCGTGATATCAACCTTGTCGAATTGAGTGACATGAGGGATGCTGGTCCAAGCGTAAGAGAGATGTTCCGCTGTTTTTTTACGGACATTGTTCATGGCCTCGCGGCGTACAGAACCCCATTTGGTAAAATTCGGTAAAGGCTGGGCAGCAGCAGGGCGGCCTGTCCCGCCAGCGGCGGGGGAGGTATTAAGCATTTTGCAATAGGCTTTCACATCATCGATAGAAATACGTCCGCCTTTACCTGAGCCGGGGATCTGGGCGAGATCAAGGCCCAATTCCCGCGCCAATAAACGCACCGACGGTGCAGCTGGAATATCCTTACGTACCGGCATGGGGCCAGGGGTAACATTTGTTACAGGTACAGAAACCTTGGTCGCAGACTCAACAGAGGAGGTCATTTTAGCTTCAGCAGCTGCATCTTTTTTCGCAGGAGCAGTAGCTGGGGTCTCAGGAGCAGCACTCGGGGCAGCTGTACAACCTTCGATTTTGAAGATCGGCTGGCCTACCTTGATGACGGCACCGGCCTTAATTAAGATCTCTTTGATCACACCTGCAGAGGCAGAAGGGACTTCTAAAACCGCCTTATCAGTCTCGATCTCTAAAATATTTTGTCCCTTTTTAAGGGTGTCTCCCGCTTTCACTAAAACTTTAGTGACCGTGCCTTTTTCAATATTCTCACCTAAGGCAGGTAAATTCATATCAAAAATGCCGCCGGAAGCAGCTGCCACAACTGCCGGTTTAGCCGGCTCTGCTGTTTTGGTTTCAGATGGAGCTTCAGATTTTGTTGGGGCTGTTTTGGTTTCCGGTGTTGAAGTGCTAGAGGAGCCGGTTAAATTGAAAATGGGCTGTCCGACTTTAACAACGGCACCGGCTTTGATCAGTATCTCGCCAATAGTGCCATCGGAACTGGAAGGCACCTCTAAAACAGCTTTATCCGTCTCTAACTCCAGGATATTCTGTCCCTTTTTAACTGTATCGCCACTTTTGACCAGAATTTTAGTGACGGTACCTTGGGTGATATTCTCACCTAATTCAGGAAGCTTTAATTCTGCCATAAATGTCCTTAAATTCTTACCCTCGTTATGAAATCATCGGATTTAACTTCTTAGGGTTGATCTTCAATTCCCCTTGGGCTTTAGATAGCGTATCTTCCCCGATCTGTTTTTGCTCACACAAAGTCACCAGGGTCGCCCAGACGATATGTTTAGCGTCCACTTCAAAGAAATCACGCAGGGCCGGACGGCTCTCTGAGCGGCCGAATCCATCGGTACCAAGCACAGCATAAGGGCCCGGGACCCATTGACGGATAGAATCCCCCAAGACCTTCATATAATCAGAGGCGGACACAAAAACGCCTTTTTCATTCTGGAGCATCTGTGTTACATAAGGCACGCGGGTTTTCTTGCCGTTAAGCATATTCTCACGCTGTACGTGGAGCGCTTCGCGGCGTAATTCATTGTAACTGGTAGCTCCCCATACGTCGGTGGAAACATTGTATTTTTCTTCCAGGATCTTCTGGGCTTCCAAAACCTGGTTCATGATCGCCCCGGAACCGAGCAAATGGGCTTTTAAGTCAGATTTTTTAGTGGATTGGCTAAAACGATACAAGCCTTTGATGATGCCTTCTTTGGCACCTGCAGGCATGGGGGGCATGGTGTAATTTTCATTGCCAACGGAAAGATAATAAAACACGCTTTCCTGTTTTTCATACATGCGTTCAATGCCGTTGCGGATGATCACCGCTATTTCATAGGCAAAGGAAGTGTCATAGGAGATCAAATTAGGCACGGTTGAGGTCAACAGATGCGTATGGCCGTCCTGATGCTGCAGGCCTTAGCCGTTTAAAGTGGTGCGCCCGGAGGTGGCACCGACCAGGAATCCCCGGCAACGCAGATCGCCCGCGGCCCATACCAGATCACCCACGCGCTGTGGACCGAACATCGAATAATAAGTATAGAAGGGGATCGTATTGATATTGTGAGTGGCAGAAGCGGTTCCCGCTGCTATAAAAGAGGAAATGGAGCCGGCTTCATTGATACCTTCTTCTAAAATTTGTCCGTCTTTGGCTTCTTTGTAATACATCAGGCTGTCCATGTCCACAGGTTCATAGAGCTGGCCGACGTGGGAATAGATCCCGCATTGACGGAAAAGTCCTTCCATACCAAAGGTGCGGGCTTCATCCGGAATGATCGGAACGATGAATTTACCGATGGATTCATCCCTCAGTAATTGGGAAAGGATGCGTACGTAAGCCATGGTCGTCGATACCGCACGGCCTTCAGTACCTTTATAAAATTCTTCAAAGAGCTCTTCTGAAGGGGTTTTTAATGGTGTTGACTCTGTACGGCGCAAAGGCAAGGAGCCTCCCAGGGCCGTACGGCGTTCACGTAAATATTTCATTTCGGGAGAGTCTTCCGCCGGCTTGTAAAACGGTGCTTTGGCCACTTCCGCATCTGAAATGGGGATGTTAAAGCGGGAGCGGAATTCCTTGAGTTCCTGATCATTAAGTTTTTTTTGATTATGGGAAATGTTCTTACCTTCACCGGACTCACCCAAACCATAGCCTTTGATGGTATGGGCCAATACTACCGTCGGAGCGCCTTTATATTCAACAGCGGCTTTATAACCGGCATAAACTTTTTCAGGGTCATGGCCGCCGCGTTTCATGTCGCCGATCTGTTCATCCGATAAGTGGGCGACCATTTCAAGCAGGCGCGGGTCTGTGCCAAAGAATTTTTCACGGATATAAGCACCGGAAGAAACGGAATATTTCTGGTATTCACCATCAACCACTTCTCCCATGCGGCGTGCCAGGAGGCCTTCAGTGTCTTTTTCTAAAAGAGCATCCCATTCTTCGCCCCAGATGACCTTGACTACGTTCCAGCCGGCTCCGCGGAAAAGAGCTTCCAGTTCCTGGATGATCTTCCCGTTACCGCGTACCGGGCCGTCCAGGCGCTGTAAGTTGCAATTAATGACAAAGATCAAATTATCCAATTTTTCCCGGGAAGCCATGGTCAAAGCGCCTAAAGATTCAGGTTCGTCAGACTCGCCGTCACCCATGAAAACCCAGACTTTATTGTCATCTTTGGGCTTGAGTCCACGGTCTTCCAAATAGCGGTTAAAGCGGGCCTGATAAATACCCATGATAGGAGCGAGTCCCATGGAAACAGTAGGGAATTGCCAAAAACTGGGCATCAGCCATGGGTGAGGATAAGAGGACAGGCCGCCGCCTTCGGCAAGTTCACGGCGAAAATTATACAAATTGGTTTCTGACAAACGGCCTTCCACAAAGGCGCGGGCATAAATACCGGGTGAGGCATGGCCTTGGAAATAAACCAGGTCCCCGTTATTGGTGTCCGTGCGTCCATGAAAAAAATGATTGAAGCCGATCTCATAGAGCGTGGCAGAGGAGGCATAGGTCGAAATATGGCCCCCGACACCATCGGTTTGTTTATTGGCTTTGACCACCATGGCCATGGCATTCCAGCGGACAATGGATTTGATACGGCGTTCCATGTCGCGGTTACCTGGGAAAGCAGGTTGTTTATCTTTGGAGATCGTATTTATATAGGGAGTGTGGTAAGTAAAGGGAAGGGTGACGCCTGATTCCTGGGCCCGGATCTGAAGCTGCTGCAGAAGGTATTGCACCCGGTCAGGTGTTCCGCTATTAAGGACATAGTCCAGGGAAGCCAGCCATTCTTTAAGTTCTACATCATCCATCACAGGACTTTTCTTAACATTGACATCATCACTCATAAAAACCCCTATTCTATATTAATAATATAATGGTGCCGGAGGAGAGATTTGAACTCTCAAGGCTTTCGCCATACGCTTCTGAGACGTACGCGTATACCAATTCCGCCACCCCGGCAAACTTTTTAAGTGCCAGAAGTGCTCTGACAGGACTTTCAGTAAAAGGCCCTATTGCTTCGACCTCATAAGGTTTTTAGTATAACGGTATGAAATTTGTCTGTCAACAAGAAGCCGCAACTGTTATAATTCCAACTTATGTTTCCTATAACTTTTCAGACTTCTGCCATTGCCGTAGCCCAGATCTTTGCCATGGGGGCCATGGGCTTTTATCTGGTACGTTCCGGGATCATCCATGAGTCCGGCCTTAAGCTCCTGTCCTTTTTAAGTATCAATATTTTCTTCCCTTTGTTCATTTTCTGCCAGATCATCAGGAATTTTGATGCCGTGCGCATGCCTTTTTGGTGGGGATTCCCTCTTATTAATATCAGCTTGGTCCTGACGGGTTTGCTGGTCTCTTGGTTGGCCGTGTGCCGCCATAAAAGCCCTCTTAAGGATAGTTTTTTGGCGGTATCATCCTTGCATAACGCAGGGTATATTCCTTTATTGATGGTCATGTCCCTGCCTTTAGGGGCATGGGCAGGTCAAGTGTACACCTGCGTGATCATTTCCATTATCGGTTTTGATACTTGTTTGTGGTCTTTGGGGGTTTGGCTTTTGACCAAGAGCCGATCTCCCCGGATAGATTTAAGGAAAATGATCAACCCTCCCTTGTTGAGCATGTTTGCGGCACTGATCATTGTTTTGACTTTTGGGTCTGGCGTTGTACCAGAGGGGGTTTTAAAACCGATGAAGATATTAGGGGATGCGGCGATGGCGGTGGCTATGATCGTCATCGGGGGTAATCTGAGCTTGTCCAGTTTTAACCGGGTCGCATGGACCCAGTTATCGGGAGCCGTATTGATCAAATTGATCGTTTTACCCATGATAGCCTTGGTTGCTTTATCTGTTTTCAAATTAAACCCTTTGATCGCTTTTGTGGCTATCCTCCAGGCCAGTATGCCCAGTTCCATTACGCTTTCGATCATCGGCCGTAATTATGAAACGAAAGATCAGGATTTTATCAATCAGAGCATTTTTGTTACGCACCTTTTGAGCATAATAACCATCCCTGTCTTTCTGGGATTATATGGAAGATCAGTCCATTGAACCTATGACAACCATCGCCACCAATAAAAAAGCGTATCACAATTATTTCCTCCTTGATAAATGGGAATGCGGTATCGCTCTCAACGGCGGTGAGGTCAAGTCCATCCGTGCCGGCGGGGCCAGTTTTACCGATGCTTTTGCCCATATCGATAAAGGAGAGCTTTTCCTGTATAACCTGTATATTAATCCTTATGAGCAGGCCAGTTATATGAATGAAGAACCTGCCCGTCCGCGTAAACTCCTGGTGCATGCGAAGGAGATCGAGCGTATCAACGGGCATTTGACCCGCCAGGGATTGACACTTGTCCCTACCAAGATCTATTTTAACAAACGCGGCTGGGTCAAGGTGGAGATCGCCGTAGGACAGGGCAAGAAGCTTTACGATAAAAGGGAAGACATCAAAAAACGTGCCGTCAAAAGAGAAATAGACAGGGCCGTTAAACGCAGCAAATAGGGGCACTCCTTTATTTGCCCAAAACCTGAATTTAAGCTATAATATCAATGTAGCTGTTCTTTCTTATGGGGGTGATTGGTTTCGACTTGTGTTAGTCGGGTATAGGTCGCGTGTCGAGGAAGCTTGGTTGGCCTCGTAAAATACGCTAAGCACAAATTAAACGCTAACGATAAACCGTTAATGTTCAGCGATTTCGAAGCTGCTGTTAAGGCTACACCGGTTGCACCAGTTGCACCGGTTGTTGCTCCAGTAGCCTTCGGAATGGCTGTCTAAGCCTTAGTTACACTGTAACTAAGCCCGTTTACTTGGCTTTGCCTGCGAGTTGGGTAAACGGTCAAGAGCAGGCTGGTCCCGCCGGATGTTCTCGATGGCGGGATGAGATCTTAGAGAGCTGGTCCCGAAACGATCCTGTTTGCCGGAGGGTGAGGGATGAGAGAAAAGTAGGCAAAATACACATGTAGACGCTTATATTACGAGACTCAAGGACCCGGGTTCAATTCCCGGCACCTCCACCAAATTTGCTTCGCAAATTTGCCTGTACGGCTAAAAGCCGTACAGGCGTCTGTTCCTCGGCTTTGTCAGAAAGTAAACTTTCTGACGTCAGCCTCGTCACATCCGCGTGTTGATGCCGGGGAATGTAAATCTCTCTAATAAAAGAATTAAGGTAATTTACCTTTCCCGGCACCTCTACTAATGTCTACTTACAACAATTTTATTCAATGGTTTCTCCTTTGATCAAGTGGGACAGTCAGGGTACTCCGTATTCTGTTGTTTTCGACGACATGTATTTTTGTGCCGTGAACGGGTATGAAGATGCCTTGTATATTTTCTGCGGGGGAAACCATTTAGAAGAGCGTTTTGAAAGGCTTGATCCAACGGTCAAGGGTGTCTTTACCATTGTTGAAACAGGTTTTGGTACAGGGCTTATTTTTTGTGTGGTTTGGAAGTTATGGAATGAGCATGCTCCGGCATCTTGGATTTTGAATTTCATATCTATTGAGAAATACCCATTACCTCCTTCAGAACTGGAACGCGCGTTAAGCGTTTGGACCATATTAAAACCCCAAGCAGATGAATTGGTAGTAAACTATAAGATCCCATCGGATAAGGTGGGGGTGTTTAATTTTGATCGAGGGCGGGTGGTGCTGACCATTGTTTTTGAAGATATTGTTCTTGGATTAGGGACAATAGCTCAAGAGGGTTTAGCGGCCCCGGGTGCAGATGCATTGTTCTTAGATGGGTTTTCGCCTGCCAAGAATCCTGAGATGTGGACAGAAAATGTATTTGCAGGGCTGGCCCGGTTGTCTGTGGCAGGAACAACATTAGCTACATTTACTGTCGCAGGATGGGTCAGGCGAGGGCTTGAATCCCAGGGGTTTAAAATTCAAAAAGTGACAGGGTATGGATGTAAGAATGAGATGCTAAAGGGTGAATATTTATCATGACATTTTCCTCGTTAGGGATAACTAAAGATTTATTACGTTCTATTGAACTAGCAGGATACGAAAAACCTACCGATATTCAAGAAAAATCTATTCCTGTTATTCTAAAAGGTCAGGATCTAATAGCCCAGGCTAAAACAGGAAGCGGGAAGACCATTAGTTTTGTTTTGCCGATCTTGCAGCTTTTTGAAGATTCACGGGACACCAGGCGAAGGGTCCTTAAGGTTCTGATCTTGACTCCGACCCGCGAATTGGCCGTGCAAGTGCAGGGGGTATTAAAGGTTTTTGGACGGAATTTACCCGAACCCTTGAGGACGATCTTATTGATCGGCGGTTTGAATATTGACTTGCAGATCAGGAATTTACATCATGGCGCGGATATCGCTGTGGCGACACCGGGGCGTTTATTGGATCTGGTGAAACGCAAAGAGATCGGTTTTTCTTCTTTGAATTTATTAGTGATCGATGAAGCCGATAAAATGATGGATATGGGTTTTGCGGAAGAGTTGGAGAGTGTTTTAAAAGCCTTACCAGACACGCGTCAGAATGTATTGTTCTCAGCGACGATGGATGAAAAAGTAAGGAATTTGGCCCAGAAATTCATGCATAATCCGGTGCATGTCAAGATGGAAGAAGAAACCCCCGCGGTTGGGACCATTCATCAACGGGCCATTGAAGTTAACAGGACCAATCGAGGGCCATTACTTAGGCATTTGATAAAAACCGAGGGCTGGGAACATGTGCTGGTCTTTGTCGCGAGCATTCGAAGTGCGGACATTTTAGCTGCAAAATTAAGAAGTGCTGGCATTTTAGCAGATGGTTTCCATGGCAGTATGACGCAAGCTCAAAGAACTTTTGTGCTCAACGAATTTAAGACAAAGGTGGTCAAGGTATTGGTAGCGACCGACATTATTGCGCGGGGGATTGATATTGATAAGCTCCCCTTTGTGGTTAATTATGATCTGCCGCGTTCACCGAATGATTATATTCATCGTGTTGGAAGGACCGCCCGTGCGGGCATGAGCGGGGTTGCGGTTTCCTTTATTGGACACGAAGATAAGGATCATTTTATATTGATCGAAAAACGGATACAAGTGCGTTTGCCAAGGGAAAGCATCAAGGGTTTTGAATTGACAGGAGAGGTTCTTCCTCAAGAAAAAGGTAAAGCTCCTGTGAAGGGCCATCGGATGAGCAAGAAGGACAAGGCGCGGGCTTTGTTTCTAAAACAAAGGGATCAAAATGAATAATATTTTTGTAGGAAATCTTTCTTTTAAAGCTACCAAGGAAGATGTTATAAAACTTTTTGAACCATTTGGTAGCGTAGCTAACGTGGTTATTTTGGAAAAAAAGAAGGGTAAATCTCGCGGGTATGGCTTTGTGGATATGCCCAATGAAGAAGAGAAAAGCGCAGCCATTGCAGCTTTAGCGGGTAAAGAATTCATGTGGCGAGTCCTATCGGTAAGCCCCGTGATACCTAAAGTAAAAGGCGAAGTAAGGTCAGAGCGAAAGCCCAAGCCATCGGGTAAATCCCAAAGTGGTTTTAAGCCCGATCGTCGCGGTCTAGCTCCCGGAGCAGGGAGTATCAGCGAAGGCGGTTCGAAATATTACAGTAAATTTGACGGTCCACCTAAACCTTGGCGTAAAGTGAATACAGATCCCAAACCTTCCCGTAAAAAAGATAAAGGTTCCAGACCGTATTATGGTAAAAAGGAAGAGGGTTCTAAATTTTCTAATAAACCTAAACTTAGCAAAGGATTTAAGATGTTTCATAAAGTGTCTGGGGCGTCTAAAGCCGGACCTAAAAAGGGATGAACCATATAGATTAGGAGATCCTGTTTTGGTGCCCAAACGTTGCCTATTTAAAGTGAAAAAGTTGTAAAACTTTGTATAAAGTTGTATAATTCATGGAAGGCTGAAGCAGGGTAGTTATAGGCGCTATTTCTTGTAAGTCGTTGGAATTAAACGGATTTTGTCGGCGAGGCTGATATAACATGGTTCGAAGGACAAATATTAATATTTTTGTGGAGAGATCTTTTAATGATCGCTGAAGTTTCAGTTAAGTGTGAGGTGCTTAAGCAAGGGTATAAATCAACATATCTTGTTAAGATCAAAACACTAGAGGGTTACCTATGGGAGGGAGCTTTTGAAAAAGAAAAGGTCTTTGATATAATGGGCGTGGCCAATGATATGGCACCCATTAAAGGCCGTATTCACGCTTCCCTCATTACCTACAATTCAATATATGCTTTAATAGAGTTGCCTGTAGAAAATGCGAAAATTGGAAAAAGGATCAATATTCCTTTAAATTATATTTGGCCGCCACCCTCATCTGGTTAGAAAGTTAATTTTGCGGCCAAGAATATTCATTTTGACCATCAGTGAGGTTTATGAAGCCAAGTGATGCCCGCCAAGCCGGTTCAAGGTTCATCCCAATTAAAATAATCCTGCTTTACGCGATCTTGACCTTCCTGTGGATATATGTCTTCAATAATATCCTCAAATTCTTTGTTCAAGACCCTCAGATCCTCAAACAAGTCCAGCATTTTAAAGTTTTGTGTTATGTCATTGTCAGCTCGGTAGTCTTATATTTCCTTTTCCGTGCCGCCACGTACCATCTGCGACAGAGTGAAAGGAAATACCGGCATCTTTTTGAGAATGCTGCAGTTTCCATTTGGGAAGAGGATTTTTCTGCCGTCAAAGGGTTCTTTGACAGGCAGCGGGCCCTGGGTGTCAGTGATTGGAAGGACTATTTTGAAAATAACCCTCAAGCGGTCAAACAATGTGCTGCCATGGTGATGATCACGGATTTTAACCAAGAGGGCCTGCGTTTCTGGGGTGTTAAAAACAAAGAAGAGGCCCCGCATAATCTGGACCACTATTTTACTGAATCCTCACTTGAAAGTTTTAAGGAAGAACTTATCGCTTTGGCGAAGGGGGCCACTCATTGGGCCGGTGAGAGACCCGCGCGCGCCCTGAATGGGGATGTCAAGGAGTTGATACTTCAGCTGTCCGTTGTCCCCGGTTATGAAGGAGACCTCTCCAAGGTCTTGGTTTCCATCCTGGATATTACCGATAGAAAGAAAATGGAGAAGGTGTTGTTGCAAAAAGAGCAGCGTCTCCGGCAGATCATCGACCTGGTGCCTCATTTTATTTTTGCCAAGGATATTGAAGGGCGGTTTATTTTAGTCAACAGGGCTATCGCCGAAGCTTATGGAACGACCGTGGAAGGGCTCGTCGGCAAAAAGAATGAGGCCATTGCTAAGTCCAAGGAGGAAGACCGTCATTTCCATCAGGATGACCTGGAAGTGATACATTCTGGAAAACCCAAATTCATACCGCGCGAAACCTTTACGAACGCTCAAAACCAGGTCAGGATCTTTTCAACGACCAAGATCCCCTTCGATGCCTCAGGGATCGATTCCCCTTGTATTTTGGGAGTAGCTGTCGACGTTACGGATTATAAACAGGCAGAAGAGTCCCTTTCGCAAAGCCAGCATTTTGTCGACAGCATCCTTAATGCCAGCCCTAACCTGATCTATGTTTATGACCTGACTGAAAAAAGAACTGTTTATTGTAATAGCAGGATCTCAAATATGTTAGGGCATACGCCTCAGCAGATCCAAAGTATGGGCAAAGAGTTCTTTGTTAACTTTTTGCATCCTGAGGATTTTCCTAAAGTGGCTGAACATTACCGGTCGATCTCTCAAGAGGGGGATATCCGGGAGATCGAATATAGGATGAAAGATGCTGGGGGCCAATGGCGCTGGTTACGGACACGTGATGTGCTTTTTGCCCGTACACCGACAGGGGAACCATGGCAGATCTTAGGGTCCGCGGAGGATATCACAGAACATAAGAACCTTGAGAGCAGGATCCTGACCTTGGCCCACTATGATGACGTGACGACCTTCCCTAATCGCACGCTATTCTTCGAACGGGCGAGTTTTGGCCTTTCCCACGCCAAGCGCAGCAATATTTCGTGCGCGGTGCTTTTCATAGATCTGGACCATTTTAAGAATATCAACGATACTTTGGGGCATTCGGTGGGGGACGGCCTTCTTAAAGACACGGCCCTGAAGCTTGCAGAGTGTGTGCGTGAGGTAGACACGATCGCCCGCCTGGGAGGGGATAAATTCATTGTATTCTTAAATGGCCTTGAGGATGCCCAAAGCGCCCAACATATCGCGGAACGTATCCGTGAGAAATGTAATAGTTCACGCCTGATCATGGGTCACGATCTTTTTGTGACCGCATCCATAGGCATCGCCACCTTCCCTAATGACGGGAATAATTTAGAGGAGCTCCTTAAGAACGCGGATACAGCGATGTCTGTGGCCAAGGAAGTCGGCCGTAATACTTTTTGTTTCTTTGACGGTGCAATGAACGAGAGGGCCGTAACCAGGATGCAGATCGAAAGAGGGTTACGGGATGCCTTGGTCAAGGGTGAATTTAAGCTCTATTATCAGCCGATCATCAGTGTTCAAAATGGAAAGGTCCGTGGATTCGAAGCGCTTTTGCGCTGGTTCAAAGGGGATGGTGTCCTGGTCTACCCTAATGATTTTATTTGTATTGCCGAAGAGACGGGGCTTATTGTTTCGATCGGGGAATGGGTCTTGAAAGAAGCCTGCCGGATGGGAAGAAAGCTGCATGATATGGGCTTTAAGGATATTGTCATCTCTGTCAATATTTCAGTGGCCCAGCTCAAGAATGGCGCCATTATCGATGCTATCCGGAATGCTTTAGAGGAAGCGGGCTTATCGGCCAATTCTCTTGAGATCGAAGTCACGGAAAGCATATTCATAGGTTCTTTGGATGCCACCATTGAGATCCTTAAGCAGGTCCGGGACATGGGGGTGAAGATATCGCTTGATGATTTCGGCACAGGGTATTCTTCTTTAAGCCATCTCCAGCGTTTGCCTATCACCAGTCTCAAGATCGACAGGTTCTTTATGAAAGCGCTTATGAACGAGGAGGTCGATAAGGTGATGATAGCTACCATTATTTACCTCGCCCATGCCCTTAGCCTCGGTGTCATTGCCGAAGGGGTAGAACATGACCTTCAGCTTCAAAATTTAGTCCAGGAGAACTGTGATTATTTTCAGGGTTTTCTTTGCAGCAAGCCCATGCCGGAAGACCAAGCGATAGTCTTTCTTAGGTCCATGTATTGAAGCCGGGGAAGTTTTGCTTGCCCGTCTCCCCAATAGTAATATAATGATTCACAATCCATTTTTACCATAAAGTAACATCCTTGGGAGGAGCTGCTATGAATAAGAATAATTTTTGTATGGCCCTTTTTTTATTTTTATTGATGGGGACTGCCCATGCGCAAAACGCCACTACGGATCAAAATAGTACGCCTCCTCAAGGGCAACAAGCTGTTCAAACTAATTCAGAAACGCCAAAGATCCAGCCGTATATCATTCCCCCGACGCCTCCTGATCAATCCCGTATTGATGCCTGCGAAGATAAGGCAGAGGGGGACAATTGTTCATTTTTTATCCCTCAAACGGGAGTTTGTACCCATCCTGCAGGAGACAAAAAAGACCTGGCTTGTCTTAGCCAAGGTTATGCGTATCCAAATAGGCCAAAAATAGAAGGACAGGCAGAAACAGAGGTTCAGAACCACGCTGCTGCTCCAGAGCCTGCACAATTCCTTATTGATGCGTGCGCAGACGAGGATGTAGGAAATGCTTGTAAATTTTCTGATTCAACCGGAGACCATACAGGAACGTGTGCTTTTGGAGCGGACAAGAAGACTTTGGCCTGTGTAGCTACTGATACGAAGAAGGCGCCTGCACAAGGACAGCAACCCCAAGCTGACCAGGAATAGTAATACCATATGTCGATAAAATTGAAGAATAAAATTAACAGTAAGCAGGCCCGTGTCGCGGTGATCGGATTAGGATATGTCGGCCTGCCGCTGGCAGTGGCCTTCGCGGAAAAAGGGTTCAAGGTCTTGGGCATTGATACGGATGCCCAACGGGTAGGACGGATCCGGGATCTGAAAAGCTATAACTCGGACGTGTCCAATGCCTCCATAGGCCGTATCATCCGCCGCAAAACTTTCAGTGTGTCCACTGATTTTAGCTTATTGGCCCAAGCCGATATCGCGATCATTTGTGTGCCGACACCTCTTAAACGCAAATACACCCCGGACATCTCATTTATTGTCAGCGCGGTCAGGAGCATCACAAAATACCTGCATAAGGACATGCTCGTTATTTTAGAAAGCACCACCTATCCCGGCACCACCGAGGAGCTTCTCAAGCCGGAGCTGGAAAAGAGCTGTTTAAAGGCAGGTAAGGATTTTCATATCGCTTTTTCCCCTGAACGCATCGATCCGGGTAATAAAGATTTCGCGGTGACAGCAATTCCTAAAGTAGTGGGCGGCCTGACCAAGGCCTGCGCGCAGCTAACAGGTCTTCTTTACAGCAAGGTCATTAAGAACGTACACCAGGTGTCTTCCTGCAGGTCTGCGGAAATGACCAAACTCCTGGAGAATTCTTTCCGCATCGTCAATATCGGGTGGATCAATGAGATAGCACAGATGTGCAATGCCTTGAATATTGATGTCTGGGAAGTCATTGATGCCGCTAAAACAAAGCCATTCGGTTTCATGCCTTTTTATCCGGGCTTAGGCGTGGGAGGGCATTGCATCCCTGAAGACCCGTTATACCTGTATTGGAAAGCCAAACATTACGATTTTAGCTGCAAATTCATCAAGTTGGCCGCGGATACCAATCACCATATGCCCGCGTACGCGGTCACGCGATTGAAGAAAATGTTAGGAAAGAAATTTAAAAACGCCCGCGTTCTGGTTTTGGGCGTGACCTATAAGAAAGATATCAAAGACCTCAGAAAATCCCCGTCCTTAAGCCTCATTGAGCTTCTAAGAAAAGAAACCAGGGTAGATTATTACGACCCCATCGTTCCCTATATTAAGCTGGGTGGACTGGACTTAAAAACCATTGATCTAACACCGGCAAAAGTAAAAGGGTATGATGTGGCGGTAGTTGCTGTAGATCATACAGCCGTCAATTATGATCTGATATACAAAAACGCCCGGTTGATCTTTGATACACGCAACGTGTATAAGGGTAGGGCAGATAAAAAAGTAGTAAAGTTATAAGAAATCCGCGTATTGAGCCTTCCTGCTTTTAGGCAATTAATAGAGAAGCGTTTAAAACAAAGACGAATCTTTCCTAATTCTTGCAGGGCATTTATTGTCTTTTAATCAATATCATGTTTATTAATTGTTGATTTATAATTAAATATATTGACAAATAATCAATAATATGCGATACTTCTTTTGTTTCAATTCTCCAATCAGGTTAATCCAACGGAGTAAATTATGAAAAAGCTGCCATTAATTATTTTTTGCTTCCTGTTAATTATACCAATCGCGCATGCTGAGATCAAAGATTTAGTATATGACGGCAAAGAAATTTACGTTCGGGTTAAAAAAGATCATTTAACAACTATTGTTTTTCCTGAAGTCATTAATGCCGTCGTAAGAGGTTTCGGTGCAGATAGTTATGTTATTCAAAGAAATGGTAAAGAACCTAATGCTTTGGAAGCAATGCCCGTGGACTCTGAAGTAGCTGAGATGACCGTGAATGGCGTTTCAGGTGAGGATTATGTGTTGAGATTTGTTGCTAATGATAATTTTTATACAAAATTAGTTATTCATAAGATGTCGGCCACTGTAGACAAAAATGAAGATAGAACAATAGCATCTAAGATGGATATCATCCCTGAGACTATTATTGAGAAAAAAGAAACTATAAATCAACCCAAGGGCACCACACTAATAAAAACAATGAACAATCCCAATCATGTTAATGAAGGGTTTTTAAATTTGCCTCCGGAATTGAATCTTAAGGTTACGCTCAAAGGAAACGACTTGCCTCTTAAGATTTACCTTTCCACTGTTTCACAGGTGACAGGTTACAACGTGATCACAACACCTGATATTGATTCTCAAAAGACATCCATCAATTTAGAAAATATCGAAGTATGGAGGGCATTAAAAAGCCTTCTTTATAGGTTCGGGTATGGATTTAAGGTCTCACAAGAGGATTTGATCATCACAGAAACAGAGACCAGGATATTTAATATAACCATGCCTGCGGTGGATCAATCATTCACAGATGAGACGTCTAATGAGTCATACGCGGACAGTAATAACAATAATAGCAGTTCAACAGTTAATCAGCAAAATCAGGACGTAAGGGTTGGGACGAAAATATATTATGAAAACAACTCCCCAAAACTGTCATTGTGGACTGACCTGGAAAATAATGTCAAATCAATGATAACCCCTCAGGTGGGCACCTACTCTATTAATAAGGTGAGCGGATCGATCATTGTGACGGATAAGCCAGCGATTTTAGACAAAATAGGGGATCTGGTTTCAACCATTAATGAAAGCTTAGGCCGTCAACAGAGCTTTGAGATCCAGATCATAGAAGTAACTTTATCCAACGATCACGAAACTGGTATTGATTGGAATGCAATAGCCAAAAACCTAAGGGGACTTAACAATATCACGGCTGCGACAAATTTTTCATCAGCAGGGTTCTTAAGCGGTCAGTTGTTTACATTATCAGCCACAGGCCCAGATGTCCAGAGCGGAACGACTAACGGCGGGGTATCAATGGTTCTTAAAGCATTGGATTCCATGGGGGATGTGAATGTTGTCAGTAGGCCTTCGATAACGGTATCCAATATGTTCCCGTGTATTATTCAGGAAGTGACCAGTATTCCCTATATTTCAGGAACAGGTCAAACAATAGGAAATAACGTTACACAGTCGAATGTGACAACATCTCAAGTATCGGATGGTTTAACGATGAGATTGGAAGCAAAGATCGAGGAGGATAAAACCGTCTTGAATATTTCAACGGCGGTCAACACACTTGATTCTATGGCTAATGTGCCGGTAGGCAATGGTTTAACTATCCAGGAACCGCAGGTCTCAACCAAAAGTATCACGACCAATGTTGGGGTGGAGCCTGGTAAGACCCTGATTTTAGGTGGTCTTATCAGTTCAACCAGGAATAATTCAACCGAGGGAATTCCTTACCTGGATAAAATACCATTGTTTGGAAATGCTTTTGAGTATAAAGCCAAATCAAACAAAAAAACGGAATTAGTCATTATCATTACACCTAAAAATGTAGTTAAGAATATTTGATCGGGTTAAATAAAAGATATGGATTATTTATTGTTTAATAACGAAATCATAGTTAGCGATGGCATCAATGCACATCGTGTAGAGAAAGGCAGTGACTATAAAGATATTTTAAGAACTATCGAAAAAGCAAATCTCTGTGTAGTTGATGTTGATGTGCTCATTGCTGCCGCCGTGGAGTTTCCTATAGAGAAAAAAGACAGTATTCTGGTGCGTAAGTTTAAAGAGCTTTACCAGCATGAAGCTTATATTATTCAGGACGAAAGGATCGATAATAATCTTTTTCAAGTCATAGGCATCAAAGAAATAAAAGTAAGGGAGATATATTCGTTAATATCTCCGGACAGGGTTGTATCATTTATCCCCTATGGTATTGCTTTGCGTAATACGCTGCTTAGCCAAAGGATTGATCTTAATAGAACTGTTGTGTTTGTGGATGAATTCAAAGGGGAAAGACTATTAACTGTTTTTGATGGATTAAAATTCAGCCGGACAAGGATTATAGCAAACAATGAGGGGGATATTTTACCTGAGATCAAGCGTTCCCAAATCGATTTTTTAAAGAAAACGGAGGAATTTTTAAGTAAGAAAAGCGCTGATTTCGTCATCGTCGTTAATGATCAAGATCTTGCTCAAGAGATCTCGAAAAATGAAGAAAATCTTCAGATTGAGTGTCTAAATGTCAAATATCCCGCATTAGAAGGTTTAAAGGCAGCAGGCACTTCGGTCAACTACAGATTGCCTGAAGAAAGTTTTAAAAAAAGAAGAGAAATTGAACTAAAGAAAAGGGTAAGAGCTTCGTCTATATCCCTATGTGTAGTGGCAGTAGGGGTTCTTTTTTTTCTGTTTAATAAAGTGGAGCTGGGGATAGTTAAGGACCAATGTGAATTAGCCAGGCAAACTTATGAACAATTGGATGGGAAATTAAATACGTTAGATAAAGAAACATATCGGGAAGATTTGAGGCTCCATAAATCCTTAAATTATGGAATATCTTATCTTTCGATGCTAGAGATAATCCCCGCAAGCTACACAGTCAATTCGTTCAAGTTCTGTAAAACAAATAAATGGAATATAGAAATGATTTTGTTCCCTAATGAGGACGGTGTTTTTGATCCGATACCTCGAATAAAAATATTGAGGGACGCGGAAATAAAAGACATCTTTGTGAATAATCAGCCAGGTAAGCATTTGAAAGTAGCTTTATGAACAAAGGCATTATTTTTATTTCATTGATCGTATCTATTGTTCTAATAAATCTTGGGATTTCCATAAAATCACAAGTGGATGGGCTAAAAAGTGATAGATCGAAGCTAGAAAACGATAATATGGACATGGAGCGGAAAATTAAAATTAAGGGGTCTTTGAGCAAGCAGCCTCCCATACTTCTATCAACAGAATATATTGCAGTTTTGAATCAAATCAGATTGCTGGAAAGTTACAGCGGGACAAGTATGAGCGTTCAATTAGAAGGGGGCATGGATATGCAGGATATTTCAAATCATTACGAAAATACGGAATACAAGGGTATCAGAGGTTTGAGGATCAAAATCCTGGTGGATAAATTCTCGAAAGAGACAGATATGGGTGCCGTATTGGATGATATTCATTTATTAGAGAAGAACACTGATTTTATGGCTTTAGAGATAAGCAAGGATAACAATAATTTAATCGTTAAGGGAGAAGTATATGGAATTTAAGAACATATCATTGAGAACGACCATCCTTACACTTTTAATTGGTTCTTTGTCGGTCGGTCTATTGTTCTGGAAATTCACTTCCAGGACGGATATATCAGTTTCAGAGAATAACGGGACGCAAGATTCAGTTCAAAGTCAGTCCACGGTGCCACAGGCAGAAAATGGATCGGTGCCAGGGATCAGCAATGAAGAAGATGCTGCAATTCAGGAACAGTTTGACAGTGACCGGCGTCAGCAAAAAGAAACCAAGGATTTAAAGATCAAACTGGAGCAAACTAATCTTGAGCTTGAGCAGGAAAAAGCTCTTGCCCAGATCAATGATCTTAAAAAGGAGAATAGGGGTGCATTTAATGATCCCGCTATTGATGGGCAGAACAATCTTCCTGAAATTAAAGTTGATTATATAGGAGGGGATAGTGTTAAAAAGGAGGCTATCCTTTCCATTGGCGGTGTAAATTATCAGGTAAAAGAGAAATCCAGCCCCACTGACAATATTCAGGTCGTATCCATTTCTGACTCAAGTGTCACGGTACACATCAGCGCACCACAGGATTTAATTAAAACCATTGAGTATAAGCCGGAGTAAGAATGTTAACTAAGATCGGTGAAATATTAACGGAAGACTGCCTTATAACCCAAGAACAACTTGACCATTGCCTTGAATATAAGAGGATGAATGCTAAGGTCCATTTGGGTTTCATTTTAAGACATCATGGCTTTATTAATGATCATGAGTTGGCTGATTGTCTATCTAAACAAATAAATTGGAAGCGATTCAAGAGTGAATATGTCCCTGATTACAGGGCTATTGAAGAAGTAGGGCTGGATTATTTTTGTCAGCATCAAATATTTCCTTTAAAAAATGGAGGGACCCCATCCTTTGTAGTTTCCTATATAGATAATGTTGAAGCCACAGATTTTCTTAAGAATACTTTTGGAAATGGTGGTGTAAATTTCTATATTGGCCCGGAGTGTGATGTTAGGAATGCCCTGGACCTGATCGTATTAGAACAAAACAGGCAAAAACTTCTTTCAGAGATCGAATCTTTGAAATCAGAAGGTATTGATTCACTATCGTCTTGGCTTAATGGTATCATTAATTTAGCGATCATCACCCGCAGCACTGATATCCATATTGAGCCTACCGGTAAAACTACAGATATCCGTTTTAGAATTGACGGATTATTAACTCCCATTAGTTGTCTAAAGCCGGACTATATTCCTAAGTTGGCAAACATTATTTTAACCAAATGTAAAGGTAATCCTTGCGATTACGGTATACAGGATGGCCGATTTGACCATGAATTTAAACAAATGGCAAGGACTGTGGATGTTAGATTTTCACAGGTCCCGACAATACACGGGCCAAGCATCGTTTTACGCCTTTTGGACCGTGCCCGTGCGTCTATTCCTTTGGAAAGTTTGGGGTATTCGGAACATAATCAAAAATTGATCGATCAGGCCATCATTGTCCCTCACGGATTGATCTTAGTCACCGGCCCCACCGGGAGCGGAAAATCAACGACCTTGTCAGCATTATTAAACCAGATCAAATCGATCTCTAAAAAGATAATTACTATTGAAGATCCTGTTGAGATCATTCATTCATTAATATCGCAGGTCGAGGTCAAACAGGAACAAGAATTAACTTTTGAAATGGCGATCAGGTCATTTTTACGGCAAGACCCCAATGTGATCTTAATTGGTGAGATCCGTGATAGGGAAACTGCAGAGGAAGCTTTGCGTGCGGCCAATACGGGCCTTCAAATTTTCTCTACCTTGCACACCAATGATCCGATTTCGGCGATTTTAAGGTTAAAAGATTTAGGTATTGATGCTGTGAACATCTCCAATTCCCTGGTGGCTGTAGTAGCACAGCGACTAGTCAGAAAATTATGCCCATTTTGTAAAAGTTCAGGTGCTGGTATAAAGGACATGTCCAAACCTTACGAGGCGAAATATTTAAGTAAAGAAGTTCAATCGATTTACAGTCCCCGCGGGTGTGAAAGATGCCGCAACGGATATTTAGGAAGAACAGTGGTTGCTGAAGTTTTGCTCATTGACCAGGAAATTAAAGAGTTGATCGGCAGAAATGCCTTAGGTGAGATTTATTCTCTGTTACGACAACGGGGAACTTATAAAACAATGATTGATGATGCGAGGTCTCTGATATTTAAGGGCGAGACATCCATCGAAGAAGCAGTAAGGGTTTTAGGATAAAGCCATGTATTGGAAAATGGAAGCCTTAACAGCCAAACGGACTGAAATAATACAAACCATTGAAGGAAGTTTGGAAGACGTTAAAAACCAAGCAGCTGTCTACGGTTTAGAAATATTGAATATCACTCCTGACTATATGGCGTTGATAAAAAGTATATTTCAAAGTCGTAAACTGTCCATATCTGTTATGGCCGTGTTTTTTAACGATTTTGCTGATATGCAAAGATGTGGTCTGTCAGTAAATGAAGCTATTAACACATTGAATGAGACAAGTTCAAATACTGTATTAAAAGAAGCCCTTAGAAAGATAAGTAACTTTATTAATGATGGGCGTTCTTTGGAAGAAGCTTTTGAAAATACCAAGATTTTTCCTAAGATCGTCCCTGTAACTTTAAGTGCAGCTGAAAAGACAGGTAACATTCCGGAATTATTGGGCCTGTTAGCTCAATATTTTAAGTTTAAGAATGAGAATAAGAAAAAGATCGCTAAATCGTTGGTTTATCCGGGGATAGTGTTTGGCATGTTATCCGGGTTGTCTGTATTTATTTCCATGACCCTTGTCCCACAGTTGAGGTCATTTCTCCCGTTATCGGCAAGCCATAGTTTGTCCGCGATCATTTTGATCGGTTATGCCAATTTTATCAAAGAATATTGGTGGAGTATGATCGTATTCTTAATGATGCTGGTGTTCTTTGTAAAATACTTTTGGGATAACAATAGAGAAAGATTGATGGAGGCGGTGTTTAGTATCCCGATGGCTGGGGCCCTGCTCAAGAACATCGAATTGTCTCATATTTTCTTAAACTTGTACGTGTATCAAAAGAGTGGGATCAATATCATCCAGACCATCACCAATATCCACCAGGCTAACAAAACATACATCACGGATAAACTGATCTTGATCCAGGACCGGATATTTAAAGGGGCTTCTTTAGGGGATGCCTTTAAGCAGGATAAATTCTTTCCGATTTTTATTTCTCAAAATCTGACCAAAGGTCAGGTAAGCGGATATCTGCCTCAATATTTTGAGCGTATTTATAAATATTACGACATTAAAACTAAAGAATCGATAGAAGCAATGATCGCCATGGTAGGGCCATTGTTGCTGGTGATGGCTGCTTCATTTTTGTTGCTGATAGTGTGTACGTTTATTTTACCCGTTTATAGCAATATGAACCAAATGGGTTCGGTGGCATTTAAATAAATTAACCTGAGTGACAAAGAGGAGAAAGTAAAATGAAAAACACTTATCAAGAAACAAACAATAAGGGATTTACGATCATCGAATTGATAGCGGTAATGGTTATTATCGCCGTCATATTGGGGGCGGTCCTGGCTGCGGTGAAAGGGGTAACGGACAACAGCAGGATAACAAGTGCGCTTGCCAGCGTAAGGGCCTTGCAGACCGCCAGCGTTAATTACTACAACAGTAATGGGGGGAGTTACAGTAATCTTTCTTTGGCCGCATTGATTGAATATCCCTTAATAAGTTGAGGGA
>Ga0207034_1030_pt2 | contig 25396 bp, 34 predicted proteins | sample Alteio_BWMinCont_36_FD_153269 | JGI IMG/M metagenome (GOLD analysis project Ga0207034, IMG submission 153269) | Enriched cells from forest soil in Barre Woods Harvard Forest LTER site, Petersham, Massachusetts, United States -... | ecosystem: Environmental > Terrestrial > Soil > Temperate forest >...
ACTCTCGCAAACGAGATTTCGATACTCGACAGGCTGTACGGACTGCCATATTAAAGGCGCAGGAATTGTTCGTTGACCACCCGGAAGAGGCTCTGCAAGCGATTGAAGCGGGACTTGAACAAGCTCCGGGAGACGAAACGCTCTTGCAATCCCGGGCACGGCTCGAGGAACAGCTGCGAAACAATGCGGTGAATGCAGCACGGAATGAAGCTCTCCTCAAGGCTCATGCCGCACTGGAGACCAAAAAATATACCGAGGCGCGGCGTGTGCTCGAAGAGGCGATCCGTTCGCTGGGGCAGAACGAGGATTTCGAGCACCTGCTCGCCCTTACAAACCGGGAGCAGGCACAGCAGGAACAGAGACAAGCCGAGATTCGCGAGGCGGCAGCAATCCGGATGAAGTCAGGATCGCCGGCGTCTGTCGGAGTACGCGCTTTGCAGGCCGATGATGAACCGTCCAGGCGGAAATCTGAGCGCACATTCCGCGCGAAACTCGCTTCAGCTCTCCACAGTGCGTTTCGAGCCTCCGGCAAGAGACTGGCCTTCCTCCTGGGGGCGGCGTTTGTCGTGGTAGCACTTGCTGCGGGCGTTCTGCTCAGTTTGCGACATCGTGAAGCTGCGGCGAACAAGGCTGTAATTGCTCCCGTACCGGCGCCTGTCATGACAGATATGGAGATCAATGCTTCACCTTGGGCGCGAGTGGTGCAGGTCCAGGACGGTCAAGGAAAGAGTATTCAGTTGCCCGAGGATAGCACCACACCTTTGCGGCTGGATGACTTGAAGGCAGGACAATACAGGGTCACTCTCGCAGGGCCGAATGGCGATACGCAGATCGTGATCTGCAGCGTGTCTGTCAAGGACCATTTGTGCATTCTGCAGATCGAAGCGCCGGACATTCAGCAAGTCATGACGGGAGCGAACCCATGAGAATTGCGCTGAGCGCAGTGCTATTGCTGACCACAACTGCGATCCTGGCCCAGAACCCGCAGACGGGCCAGAGCGAGGATCAACTCCGCGACCTGGCAAAACAGGCAAGGAAATCGGGAAATCTTGAGGGTGAAACCGCCTATCTCTGTCAGGCTGCTCGGCTGGACGCAAAGAAATATCAAAAGAAATGCGAAAAGGCCCAGGAAGACCTGCAAAAAACGCTGACACAATTCCAGGCGGACCTGGAAACGGGACGTGGGGAAATGCAACGCAAAGACTACTCGGGAGCAGTGCGTGACCTTTCAAAGATCACGTTTGGACCAGATAAGGAACAAGCGCAGGCACTGATACAGCAGGCTCGCATCGAGGGTAACTTGCTGCCTCCAGACCAGGTCAGCCAGTTGGCGCTTGCGGTTGCAGACGCGGCTTACGCACGTGGTGACTTTGACAAAGCGGAGGATATGCTGAAGCGCGTGCAGTCGCCGTCCATGAAGGCGGCCGCAAATCAGATCGAAACGAACATCAACCTGTATCGGACGACGATGAAACAGGCCGAAGCGTTGGCTCAGAGCGGCGACTTCAAAGGAGCGGCGGAGAAATATCAGGCTGCCGTAACGATTCGGCCGAACGGTCCCGGACAGCCTCTCGAGCACGCGCGAGCTGCCCTTGAAGCACAGGTAAAAGCTGAGGCGCAACAGGCAGCTTCACAGCAGCCGCCCTTGGCCCAGGCTCCTGCAGCGGAAGAATCGTCTCAGGCTAAGGGAAATTCCCCGGAGAAGATCAAAGGTATCCTGCGGGTCGCTCATCGCGAAGAGGCGGCCGGGAATCTAAAAGGCGCACTGCAGGCGTATCAGTCAGTACTCATGCTGGACAGTCGGCAAGCCGATGCCTCTGCGGGCAAAAAGCGCGTGCTGGACCAGATGAAGAGCACAGCGGAGTCAATAGAAGCCAGCCTGGTTGAAGGCATCACGGAATTCTACGCATCCAGGTTCGACGCTGCGGAGGAAGTGATCGGCAGATACCTGCAGGTAGGAAGTGGCCAACATGCGGGAGCGGCTCACTTCTATCTCGGCGCTGCTCTGCTGTGTCAGGTGTTACTCTCCGATCCGAAGAATATGACCCATACGAGCGATCTTCGTCATCAGGCCGAGGATCAATTTGCCTTGGCCAAACAACTTCACTATGCACCTTTGGCGACGGCGGTATCACCAAGGATTCTGGCTACCTGGAGTCAGGCGGGCGACTCGAAATGACAAAGGCGAAGACGAACGGTTGCACGAGCGTCATCATGCTACAGCGGTACACGCAGACACATGAGCTTGCAATCGTTCACGAGGCAAAACCGTGCCGTTCCTGCTCAACCGCCGATGCCCAAGTCATTCGTCCCTGAATTTTCTTTTCGGATACGCCCAATCCGCTCGAATAAACCAAATGGTTCGCCAGGGCTGTCCCGGCATCCCAAGCAAGAGCGGGCGAAGAGTAGGCTATCTCCCGACCCGGCATCCCCTTGCCCGTCCAGCTCTCCTTTCGTTTCCCACGACCTGGGGGCGGCATGGGAGCATCCGACTGGAATTTTCAATGGTCGAATTCAGCCCGAAATCCCGCTTAGACTAAAGAGGGTGTGAGGCAAACGTTGACGGGGCCGGCGAAATTCGCTCGACGAAATTCCCCCTCGGCAAGCTCGCGTGCCGAATTCTATACCCACAGAAGGAGAATAAGACGATGTTCCGTATCTCAGTGTATTCCCAACCTCTCAACCTGATTGCCACTGCGAAGCCGTATCGGAAGCCTGTTGTCGTCAGTTGAGGATCTACGCGGTCGGACAAATGGACCCTTGCCAAGGACTTCTTGGGACTCAGGGAAATCTCACTATTCGATTGGCGAGCTAATCCTGCATAACGACTTCTGGAATCTAGATCAGGCAGCTTGGAGGTTCTGGAAGGCGCTTTCGCTGGGCGCGGTTGAGTTGCTTCTCCAAAGCATCGAGGAATTTGAAGGTCTCCACGAATTTACGCCCAAAGGGTGTGAAGTAATACTCCACGCGCGGCGGCACTTCCGGGTAACTGCGTTTCTCCAGCACACTGTAGGACACCAACAACCGCAGGCAGTCATTCAGGACCTTTGCTGTCAAGCCTTCGACCGTGCGCTCCATTGCGCCGGGGCGACGGATACCTCGCTGCACCAAATCCACAACCGTGAGCGACCATTTGCAGCCAACTATGGTCTCCACCATACGTCCGACCTTGCGTGGCGGCAGACGCCGCAAAAGTTTTTTCTCTTGCGTTTTCATAAAGGCTTACCCGTTTGTGCCTACCCCACCTCATTGTGCCCGGTTTTTCAAATTACGGCCATCGTCTAAGGTGAATGGTAACGCTCGGGGACGGCGCATCCGTCGAGTGAAGATAAACCATGAGAAGAGGTTAAACAATGAATTCGCGAATCACGAAAAACGCACTGATTGTCGGTGGCTCGACGGGAATCGGGCTGGATACGGCCAAGCGCCTCGGTGCGCGCGGAGCGACTGTGACGATCTCCGGCCGCGATGCCGCGAAGCTTGAAGCGGCAGCAGCCGCCATCAAGCAGGCGGGTTCCCCGAAGGTCGTCGCGAAAGCCGTCGATCTATACGATCGCGCTCAAGTGGATGGCTTCGTCCAAGAGCTTGCGGCCGACCAGACCTTTGATTATCTGGTCAATTCGGCGGGTTACTTCTCCCCAACGCCGTTCCTTAAACATACGCGCGAAAACTTCCATCAATACCATGACATCAACGAGTCGCTTTTCTTTCTCACTCAGGCAGTCGCGCAACGGATGGTAAACGAGAAAGTCAAAGGTAGCATCGTCAATATCGGTTCGATGTGGGCGAAGCAAGCGATCAAGGCGACGCCTTCTTCGGCCTACTCCATGGCGAAAGCAGGATTACATTCCTTGACCCAGCATCTGGCCATGGAACTTTCGGATTATGGAATTCGTGTGAATGCTGTTTCACCGGCGGTGGTGGAAACGCCCATTTACGGTGCGTTCATCAAGTCCGAGGAAATCAGCGAGACCCTCGCGGGGTTCAACGCTTTTCATCCCATCGGCCGTGTGGGCATGGCAGGCGATGTAGGAGTGGTCATCGATTTTCTGTTGAGCGACGCGGCGGGCTGGGTTACTGGCGTGATCTGGGATGTGGACGGTGGCGTGATGGCGGGCCGTAACTAGAGTCAGCCGAGCAAGGACAACTGAGAGCAATCCACATGTCTGTATAGTCCGCTTGTCGGCAACTTGGAACGGCTGCTCGCCTCAGGGACGCCTTTCGACTATTGGCGTTTGATTTGGTGCCTCGTTGAAAAAGGACTGCCGGCTAACCGCATGACGAAGTGCCAGGCCGGTAACGAAGTACACTTCATTCGTGCATACGAAACCGTTCACGCATAAACAGGGCCAGTATCTCGCCTTCATTTACTACTACAGCAAAATCAACGGTCGTCCTCCGGCCGAGGCCGAGATGCAGAGGTACTTTCGCGTCAGCCCGCCGTCTGTTCACCAAATGGTCGTCACACTCGAAGCCAACGGCTACATTGAGCGAACTCCTGGGCAAAGACGATCCCTCCGGCTTCTGCTCGCGCGCGAGGACCTTCCAGACCTGGAGTGAATGGAGCTTTCTCAGCGCAGATAGAGTAAGGGAAGCGCTTGACTGTACAATCGTCGGCGGGAGGATAGTATCAAATGGGAAGTCAATCAATCATTTCCGCCATCGACGCCGAGATTGCATCGCTACAACAAGCAAAGGCGCTACTTGAAGACGAGGGCAAGGTTAGCCGCGTGACAACTCGAATAACGGCGAAGAAGTTGAGCGCCAAACAGCCGAAGAAACGCGCAATGAGCGCGGAGGCACGTAAACGGATTGGCGATGCTCAGCGAAAGCGATGGGCGGCGACTAAGAAGCAAGCATCGGCGGCTCCATCGAAGGCGACGAAGAACGCCTCCCTTGTGAAAGTAAAGAAAACCGCGCCGAAGAAGGCAGTCAAGCGCACGTTCAGCCCAGAGGCTCGTAAACGAATGGCGGATGCTCAGCGCCAACGTTGGGCAACGGCAAAGAAGCTAACATCAGCGGCTCCTACGAAGGCGACGAAGAAAGGCGCTCCAGTAAAGGCAAAGAAAGCTACGCCAAAAAAGCAAACGAAGGCGGCTCCAGCAGTGGCGATGCCCGAAGCTCCCAAGGCGGAAGCTACCTTGTAGCGTCGGATTCGTGACACGAGAACCCGCCACATCGATAATTATCTATCCATCCTCGCGGATTTCTTTCATGATGACAATATCAGTTGCAAATTGCTGTCCGAACTCTCACTCCGTTTCAACCGAACCGTCTGCGTAAACGACCGGGCCGGTGTGTCCCGGTTGGAAGTATCCTTCTCCGCAATCACGCACAGCGAGCTGATAATCGCACTCAGCCACAAGTGTCGATAGATCACATGGGCCATCTCGGACAGTGGCTCGTCTGTGAGCACCCATTGTGAGACAGTGGCGTTTAACAGCGATGGGCCGCTACATGCTGTTCGAGCGCAAGCCGCGCTTGCTCGGATTTCACACGGGCTTCATTTGCTGCCCGGTCCATCCGCCTGTATTCCTCTTCCGCGGATATTCCTATCCTGCGACGAAGCTCCGTAACTGCGGCAGCAAACGTGCCAGTTGCCGCCTCATATTCTGCGGCCAAGCGGGTTTTTTCTTCGCAACTCATTTAGGCGACCTTGCACTTTGACCACTTTAACTACATACAAATTAAGAGCGTTCGAAAGTCTTCGCAGCATGGTCGGGTAACTCACCGTACCAAGAATCCTGTTTAGCCGCAGGTGAAGTCATTGCTCGCCTGGCTTATAAGCGTTAACGGAGCTGTCGGCCGATTTTGCTGATTCTCTTATCTTCGGTTTCGCTTCTTCGCAGACCCTTGGTCGGCATTGTCTTTCTTGACGATCTTTCGAAGCGCCTTGTCGAGTTGCTTCTCAATCGTATTAGGATCTACAGATTCATTGTGCCCGATACAGAGAACAATTTCTTCGCGAAACTCGTTACTTCTATCAACGCGTCGAACAATCAGCTCTATGGGGTCGTCCGGCCGATCGCCCTTCTTCACCCCCTCCGATCTTGCCTTGATGATGGCGGTAACAAGGTCAATGACGCTTTTGGCGAGAGTGATGCCGGCAGTAACCACGGCCAGGTAAACCAGTAGCTCGGGACCACTCTCGTGCTCTTCGAATCCTAGCTCCGGATCATTGGAAAACTTCACCAGCTGTGAATCAATCATGGTGTAGGCGCGAGGAGAATGCTCGCGATGAAAGCACCCGGAAACAACTCGAATCTTGATTGAGACCGCTACGTCGCCCGGACTTGCCGGTGGTCGCAACTCGAAGCTGTGCATTCGCTCTCGAAATGTTCTTTGCCACTCGGCGTCCATTGCAACCTCCGTGGATGTGACCTTGAATTCGGCGCGCGCCTGGGTCCAACTATATCTCTTTTGAGCCGCCTGGCAAGACTTGCCCATCACTGCGCCACGCTGTAAACCGGATTATCATGTACCGCGCGGATCGCACCAAGAGGTCTAGGTTCACCCTGACGAAATAATTAACCATTGTATGATTTGCTGCTCCTATCGATTTTGATAGGAGGTAGCGATGCGGAAGTTTTTAAGCGAATGTCAGTTTGCCCAGATGCATGAGTATCTGCAAAGTGAGCGAGTGATAGATGCCCGCCAGAAACCTGCGCTACGGCTATTTCTGGAAGCGGTATTCTGAGTATGCCGCTCGGGTTCACAGTGGGAGATGCTGCCGGAGCATTACGGCAAGAGGAACAGCATCTACAAACGTTTGTCGCGCTGGGCTGAACTGGCGTGTGGTATCGAATGTTCCGCTATTTCGCGCAGGATACGGACATGGAAAGCGTCATGCTCGATTCCACGATTGTGCGCGCCCATGCTTGTGCCGCCGGCGCCATAGCGCAGCAATGGGCTGAGGCTGAGAGGCAAAGAGCCAACAGCGTGCAGGTGCGACAGGACCAAGCGCATCCTCACTAAGGTGGGAAAGGCCATTAACCAGATCGCGACTACGCAAACCTTACGGCGCTCTTTGAAAGCGCGGGTTTGGTTCGTTCTCTCATTGCGGTGATTAAGTCAACGTAATTATTCTCCCTGTCCATTTCGCTTATGGCGCGCTTTCTCTTGCCGGGCTCATGGTTCTCTCCGTGATCAATACTGGCTTTCCACAACTTGGCATCAGATAGCTACGGCATCCCCATGTCGTTATCGCGGTTTCTTCCAACGGAAGTTCAGCAGAAGCAACCTTTCAGGCCGCGCGCCTTTCTAGTCTGAGAACGGCGTGTAAGAGCGAAAAGCCAGGTTCCCCCAAACACCTAGGAAAATAATGGCCGCCTGCCCGTAAATCCCGGGTGGTGGCCCTCCTTCTCCGGTGAGGTCGAACGATGGAATTCACCGACAGGTTGTTGAAATGCGTCGATTGCGGCGAGGAGTTCGTCTTCAGCGCCGGCGAGCAGCTCTTTTTCAGGGAAAAGCAGTTGCAGTATGAGCCGAGGCGCTGCAAAACGTGCAAGGCAAAGCATACTAATGCGCGTGGGCGCGTAGAAACCGGCGTCACCTGCTCGGAATGCGGCGTTGCCACGACCGTTCCTTTCCATCCGCACCTGGGCCGTCCGGTCTTGTGCAGCGCCTGTTTTCAGGGGAAGCGCAGTGATGCTCCGCCCCACCCTGGCGGGGGCAATCCCGAAGGCTGAAGTCTCGTCATGCCATTCCAGTGCGGCAGTGAGGAAACACGGCGGGGGCGTTCCTGACAAATCTCCCGATGCGGCGAAGAGTTTCAGAGCCATAATTCAGATGCAAATCTCAAGGGCTTGGACTATGGTTGATGTGATCTAAATCACACCGGTGTCCGTGTCGGGCTGCCATCACTTCTTAAAGCTAGCAAAGAACCTTAACAGCCTGTGGTAGAAGTCAAGATCCGGAAGAAACCATCCTTTAGCGGCTAAAGCCGCGTTCATTCTCGATGCTTTACGGCACGACTGAAGTCGTGCCCTTTCAAAACCGGACTTCCGCCACAGGTTGTTAAGTGACTCGACGGGTACGGTAGTCGCTTTTCCCATCCGCGAAGATTCTGAAGCCAGAGCCCTTCATGAGCTTAACGGTTAACCAGCCTACCACGATACCGATGATGATCCAGGCGATAATTCCATGCCCCGTTGTTCGCTCCTCTTTTCTGACAAGTTGGATGTAACCGGGCCAAAGACCCCGGATGACAAGTCACACACTAAACCGGAAAGCGCGCGTCTTGTCGCCGAAGTAAATTGCAGCCGTGCAACGTTTATCATTCTATGTTCATCCTATCGAGCGCTGGGGTATCTTCCATCCGAGAGGTAAATATGAGCGTCGCGACGATGCAGGGACTCCTGGTCGACGAGTTGAAAGACCTGTTGCTCATAGGCAAAACTAGTGCTATACACATAGTCCTATGACAGAGATGGCATATGGTCCGGACCGGGAACTCCTCCAGAACTCGTTCAGCGCGAGTCCCATCGGCATTGCCGTGGAGACCTTAGAAGGGCAGCCCATCTTTGTCAACCCTGCACTGTGCTCAATGCTTGGTCTTACCGAAGCCGAATTGCGAAGCAAGCACTGTCAGGACTTCTCTCCGCCCGAGGATTCGCAGAGGGACTGGACACTTTTCCAACAGTTGCGAGCGGGCACGATACATCACTACCAACTCGAAAAGCGATATTTTCGCGGGGACGGTTCGTTGATATGGGGGCGACTCAGCCTGTCGCTGCTAGATGGTCTTGCATCTCCCTTTGTTCTTGCGATGGTCGAAGACATCACCCAGCAAAAGACGGCGGAACGCTTGCTGCTTGCGCTGAATCACGCTTTGAAAGAACAGACGTCGTTGCTGCAATCACGCGAGGAATTGCTGGACATCTTCGTCAAGAACGCACCGGCGGGAGTGGCGATGTTCGACCGTGATATGCGCTATCTCCAAGTGAGCGACCGCTGGTGCGCAGACTACTCCATCGACAGCTCGCGGGTACTGGGACGTTCGCACTACGAACTTTTTCCTGACATGCCCCATCGGTGGAAGGAGATGCATCGCCATGGTCTTGAGGGAGAAACAATGCGAGCCGACGAAGACCGCTGGGATCGGGAAGCCGGGACTAAGTGGGTCCGCTGGGAGATTCGTCCTTGGTGGAACCTCGACAAGATACGCGGTGGGATTCTGATCTTTGCGGAGGACATCACCCATTGCAAGGAGATGGAAAAGGCACTCTCCGATGTGGCTCGAACGTTGGTTGAGGCGCAGGAAAAAGAACGCGCCCGCATAGCCAGAGAGCTACACGACGATATCAACCAGAGGCTCGCCTTGTTGTCGTTGGAAGTGGAACAACTGCAAGTGAACCCCTCCGAGATCGAGCTGGGTGGGCAGGAACTCCGAAAACGGATCGGCGAAATTTCGATAGACGTGCAAGCGTTGGCCACCGATCTGCACCCCTCAAAATTGGAATATCTGGGTGCGGTTGCAGGGATGAAAAGCTGGACCAAGGAGTTTGCACAGCGCCAGAAGCTGGAGATCGAATTCACAACGGATGTGCGCAGCCCACTGCCGCCGGAAATCGGTGTCAGCCTCTTTAGAGTTTTGCAGGAGGCGCTGCAAAACACCGTCAAGCACAGCGGCGCAAAAAGGGTTGAAGTGCAATTGCGAGAGGACTCCGAAGCGCTTCACTTGATCGTCACAGACTCAGGCAAGGGTTTCGATGTCGAAGGAGCATCACGCGGTAGAGGTCTGGGTCTGACCAGCATGCGCGAACGGGTTCGGCTGATGAAAGGGACGTTCACCATTGATTCGAAGCCGAACGGTGGAACGGCAATTGAGGTTCGCGTGCCTTTTGAGTCTGCACTCAGTCCATAGCGGCAAGAGTGACGACCTATGCCATGTAGTTGTACACGCTCGCCCGGCTGATGCCGAACGACTGTGCGACCTGCGCCTTATCCTCTCCCGCCGCCGCGCGCCTGCGTAGTTCCTTCACCTGCGCAGGCTTCAGGTTTGTGACGCTTCGGATTACCCCATGCCACGACCCCGGAAGTATAAGACCAATGCGGATCGCAGCCGAGCTTACCGGCAGCGGAAGAAGGACAAGGAGGAGGCGCTGCGGCGCGAGCGCGATCTTCTGGCCAAGGGAGTTCGTCCCCAGAAACATGGCGCTACGTTTGGCTTCTTTCTCGGCAATGATGCTTTGCGACGAGGGCTGCTTGATCTGCGCAAGGAAATCACCCGCCGCAGAAAGGAGGCCGGGGACAGGCGCGAAGCTCGCATCTGGAACCCTGAGCCAATCCTCAAACGCGAACAAACCAAAATACTTAATTACATCGAGACCGAACTGGACCGGCTGATGAAATGAACAGCCCGATCCGGGCACAGGAACCGTGGCGCTACGATAATCGGCGCGAGCGGTGGCTTAACAGCCAGCGTGAGCCGATTCTCGCAGTCCGCCTCCCCCGCCCACAGGAAGGCGGCGCAGCCCGGAACACCGGGCGCAGTTTTGGCGCAGTCAGCGCCATAGTTGACCCATGGACCTGCTCACTGCTGACGAGCTTTCGCGGCTGACGCGCCGGGCCTAAAACGAGCTCTTAACTGCGAGATCTCCGACAAAATCTGCATCTTCGATTGCATAGGAACCCAGTACCTTTAAATAATTACTCCGCTCGAAGCCGGAAGGATTGGGAACGGCTCGCCTCGCCATACTTCCCAGCATCTTGGCGTAACGGGTCCAGCCGCCAGTCGAAACGCCGTTCACGCTGGCAATAATAGGGATTCCGACGCTCTTCTTGGCCTTCGCAATGTGTTCCAGATAGGGCTCCGGTCCCAGGTTATATTTATCGAGATCTATCCGAGCAGACCCAAGAAAGTCGGTTGGCCTCCGACGCCATTCACCGAAGACGGACCTACCGGCATAGTCCGTGGACTCCGGGATCGGTGGCATGTAGGAACGCGGACGGACAAAATCAGCAACAACACACCCGCTCCCCGCATCAAGCCCTCCGTAAGCGTCCTGATTTCACCTGATTTCACCTGATTCCCCCTCTGGTATGACCTCTGGTTTGAGGGCAACGATATCGTCATGGTGGATGAGCAGGAAGCGGGAACTGGTCGCCGCCCTCGCAGGTTCCGAACGGTGTCGGAGAAGCGACAGATATGAGATATGATCTTTGGCCCGCGCTCCAGGCTGGATGCCCCGCGATCCTGTGAAGGGGATGGTGGTATGATATTCGCAATTACGCATCTTGCGTAACGCAACTTGCGTAATGCATCTTGCGTAGAAACCGGGGTATTAATGCCCATGTCCAATCCGTTTGAGTACGGGACCGCGGTTACAGGGGCCTCCTTCTGTAACCGCAAGAAGGAAATTCGGGATCTGCGAAACTCGATGGATAGCGCCGAGAGAGTCTTCGTCTATTCGGAGCGCCGGATGGGCAAGACCTCCCTCATCATGAATCTCCGCAAACTCCTTGACCAGAAAAGCTACGTCCTCGCCTATGTGGATTTGTTTGCCACCGAGAGTGAGGAGTCCTTTGCTACGGCTACTGCCAAGGCCCTCACCAACGCTCTCGAAAGCAAAACGGACCGTGTTCTGACTGTTGCCAAGCGCTTGTTCAGCCGTTTCACCCCGTCCCTCAGCGTCGACGAGGAAGGGAAGCCACAACTCACACTAGGGATAAGCCGGAATCTCGAAGTGAAGGAGAGCATTGAAGAGGTCTTGCGCGCCCCGGCCAAGATCGCCGCCGAGACGTCGCGAAAAGTGATCGTGGTTTTTGACGAGTTTCAGCGGATCATGGACTACGACTCAGGCGACCGGGTCGAACGCTCCCTACGCAGCATCATTCAGAACCAACCGGAAGTCGGCTACATCTTTATGGGCAGCCGCAAGCACCTCATCAGGGACATGTTCCTCAACAAGTCACGGCCTCTATACCGCTCGGCTGGTCACTATCCGCTTGGTCCAATTGACGTGAGCCATTGGCAAACGTTCATCCGTAACAAATTTTCCAAGGCCGATAAAGAAATCTCGGCGCAGCTTGTTGACCAGCTTTGCGCTTATACGGAGGGCCACCCTTCGTACACTCAACAACTTTGCCATGCAATTTGGGGGAGGGTGGATGAGGGCCGAACCGTGAAGCATTCGGACGTTGAGATGGGGGTCCAGCAACTCCTCCAGCGAGAGAGCTACGCCTACACGATTCTCTGGGAGTCTCTTCCACTGAATCAGCGACGCTTGCTCAGGGGTCTCGGCCTGGAGAATTCTCCCGTGGCCACCTTCAGCTCCGCATTTGCCTCAAAGTATTCGCTCGGCTCCGGTTCGAGCATTCAGAGGGCAGCAGAAGGGCTGGAAGAGCGGGATGTGATCGAGCGCGACGCGAAGCGCTACTTCATCGTGGACCGTTTCTTTAAGATTTGGCTTCGGAAGCGCGAGTCTACATTAGGCCTAGCTTGATACCTCGGATTGGGCTTCATTCTGGGGCCTCATTCGACAATTTCGCTGGTCGGGCGAGAGGTAGGAGCGCCGGACAGGCGGCTACAATGTCGGTAAACTCATGACACCCGCCCCGCCAATTTCGATCTCGAAAATCATCGACTTGGCGACTGGTCCGAAGGCGGCATTCTGTTCCCTGATTGCGGCAATCTTCCTCAGTCCGTTCGTGTTCGTCCCGGCTGGTTGGTGGTGGGCGCCTGAATTAGCTGATTTCTCGCATGAGTACCGAGTCTGGATGCTGGTGCTGTTCTGGCTGTCGGCGTCGGTTCTTCTTGCCAGCCTGATTCAGTGGTTTGCGACTTTCGCTACGGTTGACTATCGGGCGTTCCTGAAGCGTCGGCGGATATGGCGATACCTGGTCCGAATGCCTCACGACCAGCTGAACATAGCCATGCAGTACGCAAGGGACAGGCGCGTGTCTCTGCCGTTTGGCGAGCATAGCGGGGCGATCAGGGATCTGGAGCGCCGAGGTATTGTTTATCAGGCGGGGACCGTTCTGAGTCCGCGGAGGACCTATCCATTCGTTATACACGACGACGCGCAGGAGTTCTTCACGGAGCATGGCTTTCAGAAGGTTCTGGACGAAAGGACGCGGCTGGAAATGAAGAGGAGGGGAAGGTGGTAACTCAGTCGTGAGGTGGGTATGAGCGAAAAGAAGGATGGGTTGAGGAGCTTAGAAGCGGGCCTGAACCTGGACAAGTTTGCCCGCATTGCCCCAGAACAGCCGACCTGTGCGTTCGGTCCTGGTACTTGGTGCGGAGCGTGTCAATTGATGACAACTCGCACTGATGACGTCAGCCCCGACCGAATACACTTCGATCAGGATGAACGACTCCTCTCCACAACCCCTTGCCGCGTCAGATGAGATCGCCGGCCTCGTGGAGCGCGTCACTTTCTTTAACGCGGATAGCGGATTCGCCGTGCTGCGCGTGAAGGTACGAAGACAAAGAGACCTTGTCACGGTACTCGGGTCGGTGCCATCTGTCAGCGCCGGCGAGTGGCTCACCGCCAAAGGATGGTGGGTCCGCGATAAGGATCATGGCCTTCAGTTCAAGGCCCAGCTGCTAAAAGCCACTCCGCCGACCACGAGCGAAGGCGTCGAGCGCTACCTTGGCGGCGGCTTCGTCAAGGGTGTTGGTCCGGTCCTTGCGAAGAAGTTGGTAGGGCACTTCGGCGCCACTGTACTGGAAGTCATCGGGAACAACCCCGCCAATCTGGAAGCCGTCGATGGTATCGGGCCAAAGCGCCGGGAGCGGATCGCGACCGCATGGCAGGAGGGGTTGCAAATCCGTGAGATCATGCTCTTCCTCCATAGCCATGGAGTCAGTACCGGACGGGCGGTCCGCATCTTCAAGACCTACGGTAATCTCGCCATCCAAACGGTGAGAGAGAATCCGTACACCTTGGCTAAAGAGATCCACGGTATTGGCTTCGCTACGGCAGATCAGATCGCTCAGAGTGTTGGGGTACCCAGGGATTCACAGAATCGCGCTGGTGCGGGGATCGACCATGTTCTTCTGGGCGCTACCTCCGAGGGACATTGTGCGCCGCCGCTGGTAAAGCTGAAGGCGGCGGCGGTCAAGCTGCTTGAGGTATCCGCGGAAACGGTGGAGCAGGCGTTGTCACAGATGCTGACGGGCGGTTCTCTTCTGCTCGAAGAGATTGACGCCGAGCCGCTGATCTTCCTGCCCCATCTCAGGAGAGCCGAGGATGGCATCGCTGCCAAGGTCAGAAGACTCGCCGATGCCGGGTTGACCTACCCCAAGCTCGATTTTGACAGGGCTGTGGCGTGGTGCGAAGTGAAGACTGGGAAGACCCTCGCCCCCAGCCAACGCGACGCACTGAAAACCGTCCTAACCAACCGAGTCGCGATCATCACCGGCGGCCCCGGCGTGGGCAAGACAACCTTGGTGAACTCGATTTTGCTGATCCTGCGTGCCAAGAAGGTGAAGTGCCTGCTGTGTGCACCCACCGGTCGGGCAGCGAAGCGCCTCACGGAGACGACTGGACTTGAAGCTAAGACCATTCATCGCCTGTTGGAGATCGACCCTGCCACAGGAAGACTTAGCCGCAACGAGGAGAATCCGCTTGAATGCGATCTTCTCATCGTCGATGAGACCTCTATGGTTGACGTGCTCTCGATGTACGCTCTGCTCCGCGCACTCCCAAAGTCATCGGCACTGGTAATGGTCGGTGACGTGGATCAGCTACCGTCCGTTGGGCCTGGGAACGCGCTGCGAGACCTCATCGACAGTGATGTGGTACCCGTGGTTCGTCTAACTGAAGTCTTCCGGCAGGCGGCGACGAGCAAGATCATCACGAGCGCCCATCTGATCCGCCAGGGAAAGATGCCTGAGCTGCGGTCGGCGGAGTCCGGGTCAGACTTTTATTTCATTGAACGCGATACCCCTGAGGAGATCGCCGCGACCCTGGTGAAGTTGGTTCAGGAAAGAATACCGAAGGGGCTTGGGCTTGATCCGATTCGCGACATCCAGGTGTTGTGCCCGATGAACCGTGGCTCGATCGGGGTGCGCGAGTTGAACACTGTACTGCAGACTGCTTTGAACCCGGCTCGTCAAGGCGAACCTGTGGCGGAACGTTTCGGCTGGCGGTTCCGGGTCAGGGACAAAGTTATTCAGACCGTGAACGACTACAAAAAAGAAGTGTTCAACGGCGATATAGGAACCATAGAGAAGATCGACCCAGTCGAGCAGGAAGTCTTCATTCGCTACGACGACAGGCTGGTCACTTATGACTACGGCGAATTGGATGAGGTCTCCCTGGCGTACGCTGTGACGATCCATAAGTCGCAGGGTTCGGAGTTCCCGGCGGTACTCATCCCGGTGGCAATGCAGCATTACATGCTGTTGCAGAGAAACTTGATCTACACAGGCATCACTCGTGCCACGCGGCTGCTCGTCGTTATAGGACAAAAGAAGGCGCTTGGTCTCGCGGTGCGGAATGACCAGGCTAGCTAGGAAGCGGTACTCGGGACTGCTGAATAGCTTGCGCCGATAACATGCTTCACAATCGCGGTGACGATGGCGGGTACGGCTGTACCACGGTTGGGCTGAACCTATTTTCAAGTTGGCTCTATGACCGGCTCAAGTCACATCTCACAATCCGTGAAATTCGCATCAATCGTCGGATCACGGAAGTGACTTCTGAGGGGATTCGCAGGGCTATCGAGGAATCAATTGTTGCCAAAGAGGTCGCCATGTACTAGCTCGTCGCGGGATGTTTCTGCGCTACGTGAATCTTGAACCGCTCTGCAAACCACTTGGCATTGTCCGCTGATGTCGTCGCCCGCGTCGGCCCCTGCCGCATCTGTTCTTGGCAAGCAGAGCATATCGCGGTGACGGGATACAAGCTTCGGTCATAGTTGATGATCAGCTTCGGTTTCTTCGCCATCTATCCCCAAAGTCTACGCCGGTCGCTTGTCCACTGGCAGGCCTGCGGCACGCGTTTTCGGCGACCGACTTGTGCGGTTTAGCCGAGCATCAGGTGAAGCAACTCCGGGGTAGTTTCTCCTCGCGAGTTGATTCCCCTCCCGCCGACAGGTCTCCAACCGGCCTGTTCGACGGCCGTGATCGGGTACTGTACCTCTCTGGTCGTGATCTGTCTTTGATCTACAGCAAACTGATCCGATCGTAGAGGTCCGCAATTATAAAAGCTGTTTCACTCTTCTTCCGAACTCGTCGGCATCCAATCGCGGACCTTTCTCCGAGGTTTGGTGCATGAAGAAGTCCGGGGCTGGAGGCAGATCGCCGCTCCACTGTGCCTTGGGTCCATAGAGCATGTAAACGTCCCACGCATTGCCCCGCCAACCGAGCACTTGCTTGTAATCGATGCCCAGAAGATCATTGCCGTCCCAGAACTCGTGCGCCGAGCTGTCTGCTACGACGCGCGTCGTGGCGGGCACATCTCTTTCGCGCCCGCCGCTCCGCGGCACCCACAGCACGTAGAGCGGAACAGTTTTTCCATGGTTGATCCCGGCTACCTGTCCGGAGACTTCAGAGGCGCCCTCAAGACAGGCGCCGCAGGTCGGCGAAACCACCATCAATACTCTCACCTTGCCGGCATCTGCATTGAACGCCGCCCTCACCGCAGCCGCCGAATCTCCAACGACGGCGTACGATCTTTCCGTTCCCGACCGGAAACCTCGGCTCGTGCCAAGCGACGAGTGCGTTTCGTTCCTGTGGCGCCGCACCAGCACCCTGTGAGTCCGCTCGCTGGGGTTATCAACCTATTAGCTACCGTCTGGCGGTGCGCCCGGATTCGGGGTCAACTCTCTGACGCTGCCTGTGGACCGTTCGCTGAGCGCATCGGCGGCAATTCAGGAGCGAGGGCATGCCGTCTCAAGTCAAAACGCCGAAAAGCGACCATTCGTGCACCGTCCTCTATCCAATGCTCGTCTCATAGGAGTCCGACTTCGACAGGTCTGATTTTCGCGGAGAGCACTGGAAATGGTAAAACTAGCCCCCCGAACCGGGTGAAGACTCGACGCTGACGGGCTATAAGTAGTCCTCCTAATTCCACATAATCGGAGGTGAAGTGAGCGCCCGAAGCGAACCTACTGACAATATCCGCCGTGTAGTCGTGGCGAACCAGCAACGCCCCTCCGTCAAAGTAGAAACGTTGATGCCGGCAATGTGAGTGGATCTCGCTTGGAAAGACTGCATCGACTCGAAGCCCATCATTTTTCCAGGGTCGCAAGCGGACAGGAAGAGAGGTCAGCAGGAATGGAATATTAAAGTAAACTGTAAGGGCATAGCCGAAGAAATACATTGCATCCTGAGCATTCCAGGTTCGATGCTTTGAGAGACCGTAAAAGCTGGATCGATGATTGCTCAGAGGCCCGTGACCCTCCTGATGGATAGTGCCCGCTTGGAATTCACCTAAGAGCGATCCTGCGCGGTCAAAAAAAACTGCCCGAAACTGCTTTGGAAAAACTTGGACTCGTCCAAAATGGGGAAATGTTCGACCGATGCCTTTGATTTTGGGAAGGGGCCCGCTGATCGCTTGGATATCGAGATTGATGTAATTTAGTCTCTGCCAGAGGCCTTCTCCGCCAAATCGATTGATCCCGGCTTCAAGTCTTAACTGCAAGTCGCTAATCACTAAAGTCGCCGCCGTTCTCAAGATGGGAAGCTAACTGCCGCTAAGAGTATCTTAGCCATTACGGGCAATGCCTCGTACACCTCGGTCGAATGGTCGAAGGCCGCCGAGAATTCCTTCTGGAAAAACCGGCTGCCGCGTGACCAAGACCTCGATTCCTCAAGTTGAAGTCTTGTGACTGCCACGGACTGTGTCTCTCTCTCTGCGGCCGAAGTGTCGATGGAAAGAACTCTTGCATGCGGAATCGAGGCATTGACGAAGCGGGCGTAGAGCATGCCTGGCAACTGCACGTCGGCGGTATAGCGGGCGCGGCCAGTCACTTTGGCATGGCCATCCCATCGTTCGGGCGATTTGCCGATGTAATCGAGGTCCTTATTGACGGGCAGAACGGGCGGCTCGGTGGCGGGAACTGTCCGCTGCTCATCGTGTAGGGTGTAGCCTGGAACGCCGATCGGCATGCTGACGGTCTTGGTCGCGGCGCCGGAGGAATCAGTCGCTGCGATGAGGATGGCATCAGCAACGGAATGCGTGGTGGCGGTCGCCATGAGGTTCTCTCCTAAGCCTTGCTTGCGGGCTGAGTGGCCGCGTCGAGCGTGGCCGCAAAGACTTTAGGGTAAGTGCCGCATCGGCAGAGATTGCCGGAAACGGCATAGCGCACATCGGCTTCGGTGGGATGAGGATTCTTCTCCAGCAGTGACACACAACTGATGACCATGCCTGGAGTGCAGAAACCGCACTGCATGGCGTCGTGTCGGACGAAGGCAGCTTGCACCGGGTGTATCTGCTCATTGGCGGAAATACCTTCGATGGTGGTGATCTGATGGCCGACCGCATCGAGGGCAAGCGTCATGCAGCTATTCACGGGCATTCTGTCGAGCAAGACTGTGCAACTAGAACAAACGCCACGATCACAGCTTATTTTGGTGCCTGTCATGTTGAGCTGGATACGCAAGGCGTCGGCCAGAGTGGTGCGTGGCTCAATTTGTAGAGCGTGCTCCTTGCCGTTGATGTGAAGAGTGACAGGAAAAGGCTCAGGGCCGAATTCCTTCACGCCTTTGGGGGTGGAGCCACCGCTTCGCGGGAAAGTCCTTGAACGCCTTCGAGCAGGGCAGTTCCTGCGGCGGTGATTCCCGCGCCTTTGAGAAAGCCGCGACGGCTGATGCCGGGAGGTGTTGTAGCGGCTGACGTAGCCTCTGGCCGCTCTTTCGGCGATGGCTGGGGGTCTGACATGTTTTCCTCCTTTGCCTTGCGGAGCAGGGGAAACAGAGTTTCCGATGCCGCCGCACGAACAGGCGGTATGACCTGGAAAATGAAGACGTACCCGCGCCTGGCTTGGGAAGGGCTTGCAAAACGTGCAAACGAGAGCTACAGGGAATTCGATACCCCGTCGGTTACAACGCGACACTTGGGGAGCCGCAAAACAGACCACTAGTATAGGCGAGTTCGTGGGAGCATGTGGAGGAGATTCTCATCTGTCGATGATCATTCCACATAGGTGAAGGGATACCCACCCGAAGAGGGCCATTCTGAGCATCAGATTGGGACGAACCTCGGCTAATTACGCTGCCAAAATGTTGTAAATCGTTTGCCGAGTCACATCGAATTCCCGAGCAAGGGCGGACTTGTTTTCGCCGGCCGCTGCCCGGTCACGGATCGCTTGTACTTGAGCCGCAAGCATGGTGGACTTCCGCCCGGTATACTTGCCTGCCTGATGAACGGAGGAAGTAGATGTCTCCGTAGATACCTCAGACGGCAGAGATGCCAAGGGCCAACAATGGCTCTTTGAAGGTTCCCAGGCCGAACACGGGGCTGACTGAGGGGAGCTGAGAGACATCACCTGGATTTGACATCCGGCCATGGTTGATTGGACGCCCGAATGCGCGCAAAGGAGCATGAAAAGAGCCGATTCGGCGCAATGGGACCTACATCATCGAGGTTGGGTCGACGAGAGAATGAATTGCGCCTGTCATTTGCGCGGGGAGATCAGGCTTGCTGCGAGGAGGGCAGCGCAGCCGGCTGTCGCGCTGCACTTGAAGCGGATCTTCCGCACATTCGGTGCAGGTTGGAGGGGGACTCGACAGGTTTGGTACGTTGGCGACATGAACCAACGTGTTGATCTTGTCAGGAATTCGCTACCATCGTCGAACGAACTGGTCCTGGAAACTATTGGGGAAACGGAAGATGGCATCGTCTTTCGGGCGCTCACCAAGCGCCTGTCTTGCTGTCCAGCCTTTTTGCAGAGTCGAGTGTCCTATCACAGCCATTACGTGAGCGAATGCGCGCCCTGACGCCCTCCATCCGCGTACAAGGTGGACCGATCGCGCGTGATCACCTCACGCAAGCTTGATGAAAAGTACCATCCCATCGCATTCAATCGGGGACCAGCTAACATTGCAAAGCGGCCCTGTAAACTCAACATTCATTAATTCCATTTGTGCGAAATCTTTGAAACGTGCTTGACCTTCGCATCACTTTAATGTAGACAAGTAGAGTTTTTCACGCCCTTCCGGACTCTGCCGCGATTGCCAGGCCCGCCTTGCTTGGGCTTCGCTCCTGGGCATCCATCCAGCTTCGGAAAACACGGAGGAGTATCACGTGAAAGCCAAGATCCACACAGTCGTTGTTCTGGCCATGGCAGCGTCGATGAGTTCGCCGCTGAGCCATGCCCAGCAGAGAAACGCCAAGCCGACCACGACCCCGTTCATCCACAAGGTGTTTTACTATCACCCCCGCAAAGAGCCGATGACCGCTGAGGCCATGGACCTGATCAAGTCCCAGGCGGCGTCATCCCAAACCATCCCGTTGTGGACCTACTCCACGGTGGCACAGGATGGAAAGACATACACGGGAACGATGGTTGGCCGCAGCCCGTTTGCTCATGGTCATCGCAGCACCACGATCCCCACCTATCTTGTTCCCGTGATCCTAACTTTCCAGGACTCCGGAGACGTCTTCGATCCGACTACCTACGACGGCTGCGCTCCGGCGAGCGAGAGTGTTATCCAACTAATTCAAAACTCTCCGCTGATCGGCACTCCCAACTTCACCATCAACGGCGTTAATGTCGGAGTTGGACAGTACCTCGACGAGTTCCAGCGGGCGAATTTCTGGTCGCTGGTGGGCGGAACTCCGTACCATACCACCTTCAGCACCAATCCCACCGTGCTCGCACCGGTCCACGTGACGGTTCCCACCGCCGATGGCGTCACTGTGTCCGCCTTGACCTTTGGCGGATGCATGGACACCGGCGAAATGGACATCAACTGGTGGGACAACGAGGTTCAGACGGTGATCATGCCCGCGCTGGCAGCCGACGGCGTGGGGCCGGCTAACTTCCCCCAGTTCATCTTCGACAGCGTGGCCGAGTACACCGGCGGCAACCCGTCCAATTGTTGCGCGCTGGGTTATCACAATTCGTTTTCGAACGGCGGAGTGTTTCAAACCTACTCCGTGAATGAATACGACAATTCGGGAGCGTTTGGCGGCGATACAAGCGTGATGAGTCATGAAATCGCTGAATGGATGGATGACCCGTCCACCTCGAATCCGGTTCCCGCATGGGGCGCTGAAGGACAGGTGGCGGCCGGCACATGCCAAGCTAACCTCGAAGTCGGCGATCCATTGAGCCCCGGATTCGGCACGGCTACCAACCCGTTTTCCTTTACTAACACGTCCACCGGAGTCACCTACACCCTGCAGGAACTCGCGTTCGATTCCTGGTTCCTGGGTTCGAAGCCGTCGCTGGGCGCAGGCGGAAAGTATTCCGATAACGGCACATTCAGCGGCTTCGCCAAAGCTTGTCCCCCAGGAGGTACAAACTGATGCCTACTTCAGCGTGCCTTTTGCAAGCAAGCTTTCCCGTCAGTTGGAAAGGGATGGCAGCGATGTTGAACCGCCGGACATTGATGAAACTCGGCTGTGTGGTTGCGCTTTCGTTCGTGAGCGCAGCGCCAGTCCATGCGGACACACTCAAGCAGATCACCTCCAGTTCCGCGCAAGGCGCGAACGACAGCCTTGCCTGGTCGCAGAAAGGCGCCGATGGCACCGTGTTGGCGGCGAGTTTCACCGCCACTACAACGATGGCCAACTCGGTCACGGTGGGTATGGGCGCCGCCAACAGCATCATCTCGGTAGTCTGCACCGCCACACCATGCAGTTGGACCGGCACCGGATTCACGGCCGGACACTCGCTCTTGTGGAGTTCCGATGCCGGCAACGGCGGCAGCGGGCCCGTGACGCTGACGTTTTCGAAGGGCGTTTCGGGAGCAGGAGCCCTCGTCCAGTCGGATCTGCCGGGTGCATTCACCGGCGAGATCCAGGTCTACAACGGAACCACGGTCCTTGCGACCTATACAGTAGCGAGCGATACAGCGGGCGACCCGGTCTATATCGGCGCCCTCGACGAGTCAGGACCGAACGTAAATAAGGTTGTTTTCAGCCTTACAACCTGCGCTTCGCTGTGCACGGACTTCGGCCTCGATGCCGTCAATGTGAACGCTGCAACCGCTGTGCCCGCAGTGACACTCACGCCAACTTCCTTTACGTTCGCGGCTACGCCTGTTGGTTCAACCACGGCCGCGCAGACGGTGACTATCAAGAACTCGGGCACGGCAACGCTGAACCTGACGTCTGAATCCATCACCGGCACCAATGCGACGTCGTTTATCAAGTCGGCAACGACTTGCGGAACGACACTGGCAGCCCTGGCCACGTGTACGGTGTCGGTCGAATTCAAGCCGGCCTCGGCAGGAACGTTGAGCGCGGCACTCTCTGTTGCCGACAATGCCGCCGGCTCCCCGCAAGCCGTCACGCTAAGCGGAACCGGAACGGCCCCAGCAGTAACCCTGACACCCACGTCCCTGACGTTCGCCTCCACGACTGTCGGTTCGACCACGGCCGCTCAGATGGTGACCATCAAGAACTCGGGCACGGCAACCCTGAATCTGGCGTCTGAAACCATTACCGGCATCAATGCAACTTCGTTCATCAAGTCGGCGACGACTTGCGGAGCTACGCTGGCAGCTTTAGCCACCTGTACTGTATCCGTCGAATTCAAGCCGGCCACGACGGGAGCATTGAGTGCTTCGCTCTCCATCGCCGACAACGCCGCGAACTCACCACAAGCCGTCACGGTGACCGGAACCGGGACCGCTGCATCGGCTCCCGCCGTTTCGCTGACGCCGACCTCCATCGCCTTCCCGGCGTCGATCGTCAGCACCACCTCCGGAGCTCAAACGGTGACGCTCAAGAACACGGGAACAGCGACGCTGACCGTCAGCTCGATTGACTTGGGTGGAACCAATCCAACGTCTTTCGTGGAGATCGGCACCTGCGGAAGTTCGCTGGCTGCCGGAGCGTCGTGCTTAGTCTTTGTGGGGTTCAAACCGGCTTCGGCCGCTGCGCTCTCGGCAACGCTGATTGTAACCGACAACGCCGCCGGCTCTCCCCACAAGGTGACCCTGACCGGAACCGGAACCGCCGCGCCAACGTTGAAATTGAGCACGACGAGCATCACGTTTCCCACCACACTTCACGGAACGACCTCGGCGGCATCAACCATAACCCTTACGAATGGCGGCACCTCAACCATGACGGTCAATTCGATCGCACTCGCGGGCACCAATCCTACTGACTTCGTGGAGTTGAACACCTGCGGGGCGACCCTTGCTCCCGCGGCGACCTGCAATGTGTATGTGGCGTTCAAGCCCGCCGCGGCGGGAGCGTTCCATGCAACTCTGACCATCACTGATAACGGAGCCGCGTCGCCCCAATCCGTCGCGCTGGCCGGTACGGGCAACTAACCTTGCCGGTCACACCTGATACTGCTTGGATCAGAAGCCGGTTCATCAGGGTCAGGTGTAGCGTGCAGGTTCTTTGAGTCTGAGGGCGCCGTCTCGGCAAATCCGACGGCAAATCCGTGGGTTCTGTTGTCAGAGGACTAAACTGGGTCTCTTCAGAAAACGGACAATAAAGTTTCGGAACATGTTCCCTAGAGGGGCGGCGGCCCGAAGATGACATTCCGGGAGCAACGGAAGAACAGAAAACTCGCTTAAGGTCCGCGTGTGAGCCCACTTCTTACCGACCAGAAAAGGACTCATATCAATGACTCTTAATCTCAAATCAGTTCCATCAATTGCTGGGTTGCGTCCAGACAGAATCAGAGGATTACTTTCGCCCTCACTTTCAGCTCTCGCCGGTTTTTTTCTCGACAATTATTACTGGTGGCATTAGGCTTGTTCGCCACTGTGCGGGCCGCGCCGTAGCTGCGCTGGAAAGCTTCCCCCCGCGTTCACTCCTCTCAGTCCCACGTCCACAGGCCTGAAGCGGCTCCCAGAGCCACTCCCCCAAAGTTAAAGCGACCTTCCAACCTTAATCCACGCAAGGAGGTTACATCCATGAATCGAATTTCACTTTGGAACGCTCTGCGTGCCGGAGCACTTTTGTGCCCGGCCCTTTTTGTAACCACTGCTGTTGCGCAATCGGCCAACGTATTTGCGCAACCGACTAAACCCGTCATCTCGCTCGATCCGAGCGAACCGCCGAATGCGGCGAGTGCCGCTCCTGTGAAAGGCGAAGCGTCATTGCCAATGCGCCGGCAAACTTCCACAGCTTTCCCTCCGCCGGGGTCGGAGAAGATACCTACGCGGAGCGCCTCACATTGCGTTTCGGAGTATCGACAAAGGTGACCAGGATCGAATCGACCAAAGACTTCCAGGTAGAGCAGGGAAGCAGCTGCGCCGAGGAAAGATTCTATTCGGCGGGAGAGACCTGCATCCTGCTGGTTCACTTCACGCCGCAGGGCCCGGGACAGCGGTTCGGCAAGTTGAAGATCACGCACACCGCATCGCCGCAGGTCTTCAGCATCGGCCTGGGTGGTACGGGATACGCGCCCGTTGTTAGCTTTACGCCCGCCGTAATTACGACCGTGCCCGGCACCTATCCCTCGAACGCTGGCCTGCTCAACGGCGCGAAGAATCTCACCATCGATGGCGGCGACACGCTATATGTCGCCGACACTGGCAACAACCTTATCCGCTCTATGGATTCAAGCGGAACCATCAGAACCCTGGCCTCGGGATACACAGCGCCGCTCGGCATAGCGGTGGATAACTTCGGCGAGGTGTACTTCGACCAGCCGGCAACAAACCTGATGTACGAGATTTACGACTACGGCCCTGTGGTCCAGGTAAATGGGACAGGCGCCGCGAGCTGCCCGGCTTCTACGCCCTGCAACCTTAACACGGAGGCGTTGGGGACTCCCGGGATGATGAGTATGGATGCGTACAATCACTTGTTCTTTGCCGACACTCACCAGGGCGCTGCATTTGCAACCGTGCAGCCCCTTCCCGCCAAGCTCGTCTTTCTCTACGATCCGTTCCCATATCAGACCAACCCATCGAGTGCTGTCGCGACAGATGCGTCGGATAACATCTACAGTTTGTGGAGCAATGGCGGGGAATGTGAAATCGTCAGAGCTTCACTCTACGATGCGGAGAATTCCAACGTAAACTTCACCAAAATTACCGGCGGACACACCTGCGGATTTAGCGGAGACGGCGGTCAGGCTGGCAACGCCGAGATCGGCGCAACCGTCGGCCAGATCACCTTCGATCTCGCCGGAAACTTTTATTTCACCGACAGCTCCAACCAGCGCCTTCGCCGCATCGATAACGCCACAGGCATCATCAGAACCATCGCCGGAAATGGATCCGCTGGCTATTCCGGTGACAGCGCAGCGGCCACCTCCGCGCAGCTGAGCTCTCCAACCGGATTGGGCGTCGATTCCCAGGGGC
>Ga0207034_1042_pt1 | contig 24575 bp, 24 predicted proteins | sample Alteio_BWMinCont_36_FD_153269 | JGI IMG/M metagenome (GOLD analysis project Ga0207034, IMG submission 153269) | Enriched cells from forest soil in Barre Woods Harvard Forest LTER site, Petersham, Massachusetts, United States -... | ecosystem: Environmental > Terrestrial > Soil > Temperate forest >...
TGATAATAACTATTAAGATACGCCATCTTTAAAACACCCTGGTCCTCTTTCCTTACCACATCACAATATTTCTCCAGGACGATCTTGTCCAATGTCAGCGTCCCTGTCTTGTCCGTGCAAAGCACATCCATGGCACCAAAGTTCTGGATGGCATTCAAACGCTTGACGATAACGTCTTTTTTGGACATTGCAATCGCCCCTTTAGACAAATTGATCGTCACCAGCATGGGAAGCATTTCAGGGGTCAAGCCGATGGCCACCGATAGCGAGAACAAAAGCGCTTGCATAAAATTATGTTTAGTAATGGAATTAATGGTGCAAATAACACCCACCAGGACCACCATCGCGCATATCATGAGCCATACAAACCTGTTGATACCGCGATCAAAACTGGTCGGCTGATCAACGGAAGAAAGCCGCTTGGAGATCTCACCAAACTCTGTGGCCAAACCCGTTTTGATAACCACCGCTAAAGCTGTACCGCTGACAACACTGGATCCCATAAACGCGATACTATTAGCTGCCGGTGTTTTTTCCACGGGCATGGATTCACCGGTCAAAGCAGCTTGGTTAACAAATAGATCTTTGGCTTGAATGATCCTGATATCCGCAGGGATCATGTCCCCCGCGAACAGATCGACAATATCGCCTGGGACGATCTGTTTAATGGGGATCTCTTTAGGCTTGCCGTTACGGTATACGGTCGCGGTGGCCCGCACCATCTCACTTAATTTATCTGCTTCCTTACCCGCCCGATACTCTTGAAAAAAACCAAGAGCAACGCTCATGAAGGCCATGACGCCGATAATAGAACCGCTGACAGGGTCCCCGGTCCAAAAAGTGACCGCCGCTATAACAACAAGCAGAACTACCAAGGGATGAAAAAACTTGAGGATAAACTGAAGGACCAGGGTCCTTTTCTGCTTTTTGGCAGCCTCATTGGACCCATATTCAGCGAGGCGTTTTTGGGCTTCCTGCTCGGAAAGTCCGCTGGGAGAAGTTTGGAATTTCTCAAATAAAACTTCTTTTGGGCATTCTTTGTAATCAAAATCAAAAGTTTGGATTTTTTGTTTTTTAACCATTTTCAATCACCAAAACAGGTCCCTAAGGCCCGTGCGTCTTTGATCAAGGGATGGTCCACCGGCACCCGCCTTGAACCCTGTGCTACTTTAGATAAGGGTACTTGAACTAAATGACCATCTTTGACACCCACCATACAACCGAAACGGCCCTGCGCGATAAGATCGACCGCCTTCGATCCTAATTGTGTCCCTAAGATCCTGTCAAATGGCGACGGTGAACCTCCGCGCTGAAGATGGTTTCAGGGTCTTGGCTGTCGCGTATAAAGACATGGGCATGAATAAAGACGTTTATTCCAAGGACGATGAGAGGGACCTGGTTTTAAAAGGGTACATCGCTTTTCTCGATCCGCCTAAACCAACAGCCCGTAAAACGATAGAAGTTTTAAGGAAATTAGGCATAGAGCTCAAAGTGCTTACCGGAGACAATGACCTTGTCGCCAAAAAGATCTGCAGTGACGTTGGGCTTGATATCAAAGGGCTTTTGACAGGTGTTCAATTAGAAAAGATCTCCGATGACCAGCTTAAGGAACTGGTCAAGACCACGACGGTTTTTGCCAGGCTCTCGCCCCTGCAAAAAGAGCGCGTCATCCATGCCTTGCACCGCAACAATCATACCGTAGGTTTCCTGGGGGACGGTATCAATGACGCGCCGGCCCTGAAAGCAGCGGATGTGGGGATATCCGTTAATAACGCGGTTGACATCGCCAAAGAGTCAGCGGACATCATTCTCTTGCAGAAGAATTTGATGGTCCTTCGTGACGGTGTCATAGAAGGCAGGAAGGTCTTCGGCAATATTTTTAAATATATCAAAATGGGGGCGAGTTCTAATTTTGGCAATATGTTCAGCATGACAGGGGCGAGTTTTCTTTTGCCGTTTTTGCCCATGTACCCGATACAGATCATCTTGAATAATTTCCTTTATGACGCGTCCCAGGTAGCCATACCCTCGGATGAAGTGGATGAAGAATATCTTTTAAAATCAAGGTCCTGGAACGTTGATTATATCCAGAAATTCATGATGTATTTTGGTCCCTTGAGCTCTATTTTTGATTATATAACCTTTGGTGTCCTGATCTTTATATTTCATGCCAACCAGGATCTGTTCGCCACATCCTGGTTCTTAGAATCCATGTGCACGCAGCTTTTGGTCATTCATATCATCCGTACCGGTAAAATACCGTTTGTAGAATCCTGGCCAAGCCAATTTTTAATGTTTACCTCCATTTATATTGTATCGATAGCCTTGGTCCTTCCTTATACTCCTTTAGGGAATTATTTTAAATTTGTCATGCCTCCTCCCCTATTTTTCCTTTACCTTGTTTTGATTGTGGGCCTTTATTTATGGTCTGTCCAGGTCCTGAAAGCATGGTTTATCAAAAAGTATGGTTATGAATAAAAATAAAGGATTTCATCCGTTAATACCCGCCGTTTACCGCTCAAGCGGTTTTAATACTTTTTTAATACCTTAAAGCTTTCTTTTAATTAGCCAAAATCAGCAATTCAAGTAAACTTATTCATTAGGAGGGATATGGCTATGACGGATATTATTTATATTGGATCAACGGTTTTTTTGGGGCTCATCACTTGGGCTTTTATTGTTTTGTGTTCAAAAGTATAGGGGGGACAACCATGTTAGTCATTTACTGGATCGGCGGCATCACTTCATTTGTATTGTTCGTTTACCTTTTAATAGCTTTGCTTAAACCGGAGATATTCTAATGGGTCCCAATGATTATATCCAAACAGGTTTTTATCTTTTAGTACTGCTTCTGTTAGTTAAGCCTTTAGGCTCTTATATGGCACGTATATATGAAGGAAGCCCTGCAGGTCTGAACGTGTGGTTTTCTCCTGTGGAAAGATTGATTTATCGTCTTTGCGGCGTGAGATCAGAAGAAGGCATGTCCTGGAAAACGTATGCGGTGGCCCTGTTACTGTTCAATATTTTAGGTATTTTAGTAGTCTACGCCGTCCAGCGTTTACAAGCTTTTCTGCCTTTGAATCCAATGGCCATGCCCGCGGTGTCCCCTGATTCGTCGTTTAACACAGCGGTGAGCTTTGCCAGCAATACGAATTGGCAGGGCTATGGCGGGGAAAGTACCATGAGTTATCTGACCCAGATGCTGGCATTGACCGTGCAGAATTTTGTTTCCGCGGCGACAGGGATGGCTGTTTTGGTGGCCTTGATCAGGGGGTTCATTCAAAAGCAGGTGAACACCATCGGTAATTTTTGGGTAGACCTGGTAAGGACCGTCCTTTATATCCTGTTGCCTTTATCCCTTGCCCTGGCGGTTGTTCTGGTCTCCCAAGGGATACCTCAGACTTTCAAACAAAGTGCGGCAGCGACACTCCTGCAAACCACGAAAGATGGTAATGGTAAACCGGTCACGGAACAGTCCATTGCTTTGGGGCCTGTGGCTTCTCAAATTGCCATCAAGCAATTAGGGACCAACGGTGGAGGATTTTATAACGTGAATTCCGCCCATCCGTATGAAAATCCGACGCCTTTGTCGAATTTCTTGGAGATGCTGTCCATCCTTTTGATCCCGGCGGCATTATGTTATACCTTTGGCTACATGGTGCGTGACAGACGTCAGGGCTGGGCGATATTGGCCGCGATGATGGTGATCTTTATACCTTGTCTTTGGGGATGCTTGCAAGTAGAGCAGAACGGGAATCCTTTGCTGAACAAATTGGGTATTGACCAGGTATCGGGTGTTTTGCAGTCCGGTGGGAATATGGAAGGCAAAGAGACACGTTTGGGGGTCGTTAATTCCGCGATCTGGGCTGTGTCTACCACGGCAGCTTCCAATGGTTCGGTCAATGCCATGCATGATTCTTTTATGCCCTTGGGCGGATTGATCCCGATGTGGCTGATACAGTTAGGTGAGGTTATTTTTGGTGGTGTCGGCTCAGGGCTTTATGGGATGCTTGCCTTTGTGATCGTCGCTGTATTCATCGCAGGGCTGATGATCGGACGCACGCCGGAATATTTAGGTAAAAAGATCGAGGCCTTTGAAATGAAGATGGCTTCCATCGTTGCCTTGATCCCGCATATCTTTGTTTTGATACCGACGGCCATTGCCGTGCTTACAGTCGCGGGAAAAGCAGGGATCTCAAATCCCGGGCCGCATGGATTTAGCGAGGTCCTTTATGCCTTCTCATCGGCAGGCAACAATAATGGCAGTGCTTTTGCCGGTATCAATGCGAACACGGTCTTTTACAATACAAGTTTAGGGATAGCGATGTTCTTTGCCCGTTATTGGCTGGCGATACCTATGCTTGCGATCGCGGGTTCCCTGTCGGCCAAGAAAATCGTGCCGGCCACCCAAGGGACACTGCCAACGCATACGCCGCTTTTTATTTTCTTTTTAGCTATGGTGGTTTTGGTCATTGGGGCGTTAGTGTTCTTTCCGGCGCTGGCCTTAGGGCCGATCGTTGAACATTTAATGATGAAGGGGAGTTGAGCGATGAAAAAAACATCTAATACAGTCACCTCGCTTTTTGAGCCGAAGATATTCTTACCGGCTGTTATCGGTTCTTTCCAAAAATTAGACCCCAGGCATCAGATCAAGAACCCCGTGATGTTTGTCGTCGGTATTGGAAGCACATTGACCACTATTTTATTTGTGCAGGCATTGTTCGGCCATGGGGAAACAGGGACGGGCTTTATCCTGGCCATAACGCTATGGCTGTGGTTTACGATCATATTCGCTAATTTCGCGGAAAGCATGGCAGAAGGCCGGGGCAAGGCCCAGGCCGAAAGCTTGCGCAAAGCCCGTCAAGATACACCGGCCAAGAAAATGTCCAAGCCCGTGCACGGGTCTAATTACAGCAGCGTTTCGGCTACCACGTTACGCAAAGGTGATATTGTCCTGGTTGAGCAGGGTGATTCCATCCCTATGGATGGAGAGGTTGTTGAAGGGGTAGCATCCGTCGATGAAAGTGCTATTACCGGGGAAAGCGCTCCGGTCATCCGTGAAAGCGGCGGAGACCGTTCATCTGTCACCGGCGGTACCCGTGTCCTTTCTGATTGGCTGGTCGTGCGTATTACTGCCAACCCGGGAGAAACCTTCCTGGACCATATGATCGCCATGGTTGAAGGGGCCCGCCGTCAAAAAACACCCAATGAGATCGCTCTGAGCATTTTATTGGTGGTCTTTACGATCATTTTCCTTTTAGTCACAGTGACCCTTTTGCCATTTTCGATCTTTAGTGTCGCTGCCGCGGGCAAGGGAGTTGTCATTACCGTAACGGCCTTGGTCGCGTTGTTAGTTTGTCTTATTCCCACTACGATCGGCGGCTTATTGCCGGCCATTGGCATCGCCGGTATGGACCGTATGATCCAGGCCAATGTCATTGCGACTTCCGGACGTGCTGTTGAAGCGGCAGGAGACGTAGATGTATTGTTGCTTGATAAAACAGGGACTATTACACTGGGCAACAGGCAGGCAGTAGCTTTTTTCCCAACTAAGGGAGTCAGTGCTGAGTCTTTGGCCGATGCTGCTCAACTGTCTTCTTTGTCTGATGAAACACCGGAAGGCCGCAGCATTGTCGTCTTAGCCAAAGAAAAATATGGCATCAGAGAACGGCAAACCCAGGAATTGGGGGCGAAATTCATTCCTTTTACCGCTCAAACCAGGATGAGCGGGGTGGACCTGGGTGCCGATCGTCAAATTAGAAAGGGTTCTGTCGATGCTATTGAAGGGTATGTCCGGAAAGCCGGGGGGATCTTTCCTGATGACCTGAAATCATCGATAGAAACGATCTCCAAAGGCGGTGGTACGCCGTTGGTCGTCGCGGAAAATAAAAATGTCCTGGGTGTCATTCAATTAAAGGACATCGTCAAAGGCGGCATCAAAGAGCGTTTCGCGGAATTGCGCCGGATGGGCATTAAGACCATCATGATCACCGGGGATAATCCTCTGACAGCCGCGGCCATTGCCGCGGAGGCCGGCATGGATGATTTCCTGGCCCAGGCCACACCTGAAACTAAATTAAAATTGATCCGTGATATGCAGACCGGCGGCCGCTTGGTGGCCATGACCGGTGATGGGACCAATGACGCGCCTGCCTTGGCCCAAGCGGATGTGGCGGTGGCGATGAACACAGGGACACAGGCAGCCAAGGAAGCAGGGAACATGGTGGACCTGGATTCTAATCCCACTAAATTGATCGAGGTCGTGAAGATCGGCAAACAGCTTTTGATCACCAGAGGGTCGTTGACGACCTTCAGTATTGCCAATGACGTTTCCAAATATTTCGCCATCATTCCAGCGGCGTTTGTAGGCACTTATCCGGCGTTGGGGGCGCTTAATATCATGCATTTAGCCACCCCGCAAAGTGCCATTTTATCCGCGGTTATTTTTAACGCGTTGATCATCATATTCCTTATTCCTTTATCATTGTTCGGGGTTCCTTACAGGCCTGTTGCCGCTACCCGTCTATTGCGGGATAATTTGCTTATTTACGGGTTAGGAGGGATCATTACCCCATTTGTAGGGATCAAATTGATCGATATGATCTTAGTAGCATTGCATTTGGTTTAAATTAATGGAGGATTGAAAATGATATTCGCACAACTTAGACCAGCCATCGTTTCATTTATTTTATTAACGGTGCTCACCGGAGTTCTATACCCGCTTGTGGTGACCGGGATCGCCCAAACGGTATTCCATAAACAGGCTGAAGGCAGTTTGATCGTTTCAGGGGATGGTAAAGTATTAGGGTCATCTCTAATTGGCCAGAATTTCGATGACCCGAAATATTTTTGGGGCAGGATCTCAGCAACAAGCCCTGCTTATAATGCCTCATCTTCTTCAGGTTCTAATTTAGGGCCTTTAAATCCTGCCTTATTAGATGAGGTAAAGGGGAGAGTTACTGCTTTGAAAGCAGTTGATCCTGATAACAATGATCCAATTCCTGTTGATCTAGTGACGTCTTCGGGCAGCGGTTTAGACCCGCATATCAGTTTAGCGGCGGCACATTATCAACTGGCCCGTGTGGCCCGCGTGCGGGGACTAAGTACGGACGTGGTCAAACAAATCGTCGATCAAAACACCCAGAGCCGATTCTTAGGATTATTGGGCGAACCGGTGGTCAACGTTTTGCAAGTTAACCTGGCGCTTGATAGGTATAAAAAATAATGCCACACGGCTCCAAATGAAGTATTATAGAGGCCATGGAGAGACCTGATCCGGATGCAATATTAGCCAGAGTCAAGGCTGAAGATAATCACCGCGGCAAGCTGAAGATCTTTTTCGGCATGTGCCCTGGCGTCGGTAAGACCTATGCCATGCTTCAGGAGGCGCGCCAGCGTCAGAATGAAGGTTTCCGTGTGTTGGTAGGGGTTGCCTGCACGCATGGCCGTGTTGAAACCCAGGCCCTCCTGGAAGGGCTGGAACAAGTCCCTCTTAAAAAGGTTGATTACCGCGGCATTACACTCGAGGAAATGGACATTGATGAGATCCTCAGGCTCCGTCCACAATTAGTTTTAGTCGATGAACTCGCCCATACCAATGCCCCGGGCAGCCGGCATCCCAAGCGTTATCAGGATGTTTTAGAGATACTTTCCGCGGACATTGATGTTTTCACCACCCTTAATGTGCAGCATGTCGACAGCCGCCGGGAAGATATCCTGGCTGTTACCCGTGTTGCCGTCGGAGAAACCGTCCCTGACACCATCCTTGATGAAGCTTCAGAGATCACCCTAGTCGATCTATCCCCGCAAGCCCTGCATCAGCGCCTGGCAGAAGGCAAGGTGTATGTCCCTGCTCAAGCACAGGCCGCTACAAATAATTTCTTCAAAACGGAGAATTTGACCGCCCTTAGGGAAATGGCTTTGCGATTGACCACTGCTCATGTTAACAGGAATTTACGTTCGCTTATGCTGGCCAAAGGCCTTTCAGGCCCCACCAGGAGCGGTGAGCGTATCCTGGTCGCTGTCGGTATCACTCCATTTTCTGAATCTTTGATACGCATGTCCCGCCGTTGGGCAGGGATGCTGGATGCTTCATGGATCGCCTTGCATGTGGAAGGTTCTGTGTCACTATCGGAGGAGCATAAAGAACGCTTGATGAAGAATCTGGCCTTGGCCCGCCAGCTGGGGGCAGAGATCATCCATCAAGTGGGTGATAACCTGGCCCAGGTGATCATTGATGTGGCCAATAAAGAGAACGTCACTCAGATCATCGTCGGGAAATCTATTGAGAAGAATTGGCAGCGGTTTTTGGGCATTCCTACCCTGGCGGATCAATTGGTCAGTTTAAGCGGGCAGATCGATGTGCACATGGTGCGCATGTCAACGGCAGACAAGAATTTTCCTGATAAGCCTAAAGTATTTTTCTCAAAGCTCAGGCCCCGTGAATATGGTTTTAGTTTCTTGATGTTTGTCATTGCCACCGTTGTGAATATGTTCCTGGTCCGGTGGACAGGTTACCATCAAACCGGACTTATGTATCTGTTGACCGTTGTTTTAAGCGGGTCTTTCTTAGGCAGGTCTGCCGCGTTCATGCTGGCGACCTTAAGCGCATTAGCATGGGATTTTTTGTTCATCCCTCCGCAATATACTTTTGGGTTCAAGAGCAGCTATGACATGGGCCTGTTGGGGATGTTTTTCGTTACGGCCATGATGATGGGGTTTGTGACCTCCAAGCTGCGCCGCCAAAAAGAAGTTGAACAGAAACAGCGCCTGCGTTCAGAGTCCTTGTATGAGCTGACCCGGGCCTTGGCTTTAAGTACGGACATAGCGCAAGCGATGCGTGTGGCCACCAACCAGATCAATATGCTCTGCCAATCCAACAGCTGCGTGCTTATGATCGATGCCGATGAGCAGCCCCTTTTTAAGAATGCCATCGGGGATACCATAGAAATGAACGATAATCAAAAGGGTTTGGTCCAGTGGGTGGTGGCCAACAAGAAAGCCGCGGGCCGTTTCTCTGACACCCTTTCTCAGCAGCCGTTAATGTATTTGCCGCTGATGTCATCGGGACAGGTCAGGGCTGTGCTGGTGATCAATCTTTTAGATGAAAAGCCCCTGGACCTGGCCCAAAGAACGTTATTGGAATCATTTACGGCGCTCATGACGGTGATGCTGGAAAAGGACCAATTGTTAAGGATCTCGCGTGAAGCCAAAATGAAAGAGGACACGCAAGATCTGCAAAGCGCGTTGTTTGATAATTTATCGCATGAATTAAAGACGCCGCTGACGATCATTTCCGGTTACCTGGATGCCTTGGTCTTATATCACCAATGGCCTAAAGATGCCATGGAGCTTTTGGAGGAATGCCGTTTAGCCTGCCTGCGTTTGACCAGCGGGGTTGACGCGGTGCTGGACTTGACTAAATTGGATACCGGGAACCTGAGCCCTAATTTTGCCTGGTGCGAGGTCAAGGACATCATTGCCCAGGCCCTCAAGCAAGTGGCATCCGGCGATGAAAAGCGGATCCACCTGGATTGTCCTCAAGGCCCACTGTATGTGAACGCGGATTTTTATATGATCACGCAGTCCCTGAAGAACATCATCCATAATGCCCTGGTGCACGGCCCCGAGGGCGGGGATATTGATATCCATGTGCGCATCATGGACCAAAAGATCAGGATCAGTGTCATTGATCAAGGCGAAGGTATCCCTAAAGAAACCCTGGCCAAGATCTTTGACAAATTTTATCGGGGAACCAAGACCAAAAAAGGCGGTTTGGGTTTGGGGCTTTCCATTGCCCGCCGTTTTGTGCAATTGAATGAAGGCGACGTGGAAGCGGAGAACTTGTCCCCCCAAGGGTTCATGGTGACGATAACCCTGCCGATGGCGGAAAAAGAATAAGATGCCCAAGGGAATTGTTCTTGTCATTGATGATGAGCCTCAGATCCAAAAGATGCTGGGGGTCATCCTTACCCATGCCGGCTATGAAGTGGTCAGTGCCGCAAACGCCGAAAAAGGATTAGCCGAACTTGTTTATAAAAAACCACAGGCCGTGCTTCTGGATATGGGCCTGCCGGACATGGAAGGCTTTGATGTGCTTTCGCGCATCAGGGAGTTTAGCGATGTGGCCGTTATCATGGTCTCTGTCCGGGGGCAGGAAGAGATAAAGGTCAAATGTTTGGAAAGTGGTGCGGATGATTATATCACCAAGCCGTTTTCCGCCTCTGAGCTGACCGCGCGGCTTTCAGCGGTATTACGGCGAAAGACAACACCGGGGATCGTCAATGAGGTTTTTGATAACGCTGGGTTACGCCTTGAGTTCAATACACGTAACGTGACGCTGCAAGGTAAAGCGCTCAAGTTGACTGCTATTGAGTACGGATTATTATCATCGCTGATCAAGAACGCGGGGCGGGTCTTAACGATGCGTCAAATGTTAAGGGAAGTTTGGGGGACTGAGAATGAAGAGAAATCCAATTCAGCGCGGGTCTATTTAAATCACCTGCGTCAGAAGATCGAGGATGATCCGTCACATCCCAAACGTATCATCAACGAACCCGGGATCGGATATCGCTTTAATTTGCTCTAACATATATTCGGACATTGTATTTCCTTCTACTACCTGCTTAGAAAACACAATGTCCGAATAAACACGTAAAGAATAAATTTATCCCGTATAATACTTGTACCTAGGAGAAATAAATGATGATATTTTTTTTAATTCTGATGTTTGTGGGAATGATCGATCCTGTATTTGCCCAATCTTCTGACTCTTCTTTAAAAGCTACGGCTGTTCCTATCCCCGGTGGCGAGGGGGGCATTGGGTTTGATGATCTTGTTTTTTCTTCGGAATTGCATAAAGTATTGGCGCCTGCCGGACATACCGGGAAATTGTATTTGATCGATCCTGCGACTTTCATGATGACAAGCATAGGCGGGTTTAGTTCTAGTGCTGAATTCCAAAAGGGGCATGAGGTGGGGATATCTTCGGCGGATGAGGGAGAAGGTTTTATATTTGTGGCAGATCATGGAAGCCACCAGCTTGACGCGGTTGATGTAAAAACAGAAAAAGTGGTGGCCAATGCCCCGTTAGCTGCTGATGGCGATATCATCCGTTATGTTGGGATCGATCATGAAGTGTGGGTGACCCAGCCGGATGATAAGGATAAAAAGCAGATCGAGGTCTTCTCATTCACCGCAGGGGACAAACCAGTGCTTTCTCATTCAATGTTCATATCCGTGCCTGATGGTCCTGAGTCTTTGACCATAGACCGGACACACCAGCGTGCGTATACTAATTTAGGCAAATATGCCGCCGTTATCGACTTGAAAACCCATGCCGTTACAGCAAGTTGGCCTAACAGTTGTGAGAGATCCAGAGGAACTGCCGTGGACGAAGGGAAGAATTTCTTGATCGTAGCATGCGGGGAAGGCAAGGCCGTTGTTTTTGATTTAAATAAGGATGGGAAACAATTTGGAAGTTTAACAACAGGGCCAGGTGCTGATCTGGTCGATTATAACCCCAGCCTTTCTCATTTTTATATAACAGGATCTAAGAATGCGACACTGTCAGTCTTGGGGGTTTCATCTGCAGGAGAGCTTTCTTTGCTGGGCGTTGGTCAGGCGGCAAACAGGGCGCATTGCGTAACCGGGGATGATCAAAATAATATTTGGGTGTGTGACCCTCATCATGGGCAGTTGTTGCGGTATAAGGACATATTCCAAAAAGTTAATTAGTGGAAAGATTGTGATGAAGAATATGAACAAGGTTGCTCAGATCACGCTCTATTTTTGGATCATGAAGATCTTAGCGACGACTTTAGGTGAAACAACGGGTGATCTGCTTTCGATGACCTGTAGCCTGGGGTATTGCACGGGTATCTTTGTCACGATGGGCTTCTTTATCATCGTCCTTGCCCTTCAGCTTAGATCTTTTAAATTCCATCCTGTCCTTTATTGGGCCGTAATAGTGGGGACGACCTCTGTGGGGACGGAGATATCTGATTATATGGACCGGACCTTGGGCTTAGGTTACCTGAAAGGTTCCTTAATATTGTTTTCATTTTTAGCGGCCACACTTGCTGTCTGGTATTATAAAGAAAAGAACCTTGAAGTTTATCCTATTACTGAGAGGAAAATTGAAATATTTTATTGGGTCGCGATACTGTTTTCGAACACCTTGGGCACCGCCTTTGGAGATTTTTTAAGCGATAATATGGGGCTCAGTTATATTGGTGGTGCTTTGGTTTGTGCAGGGATTATCCTCTTGGTCATTCTTCTTCATTATTTTTCCCGAATAAATCAAATCGTATTATTCTGGGTAGCCTTTGTCTTTACCCGTCCGTTTGGGGCAACCTTTGGAGACCTGTTGACCAAGCCCGTTGTCAAAGGAGGGCTTAATTTAGGGACTTTACATTCATCTTTGGTAACAGCCCTTTTGTTGTCGTTCGTTTTGACCTATACGTATTGGGATCTGATCAAAATAAAAAAGGAAGTAAGAATATAAAGCAATTTAATTATGCGTCCTTATCATCCTAAAAAAGTGCAGCATCCTCAAAGACCATCGCAGCAGCACAATCGTTCAGTACCGGCAAAGCGGGATGAAGCTGAAATGAAGTTCTTGTCCGGTATTCCCATAGATCCTTCGCCTCGCATACGCCTTGAAGCCGGCAGCCAGGAATTGACCATGCGCGCTATGGACCTGATCTGCCCCATTGGTATGGGCCAGCGCGGGCTTATCGTAGCACCGCCCGGGTCAGGCAAAACCACTTTCTTAAAGCATATTTGTCAGGCAGTATCTAAAGGGACCCCTCAAATAAAACTTTATTGCCTGCTCATTGATGAACGGCCTGAAGAGGTGACAGAATTCAGGAGGACCATTCCCGGTGAGGTCCATTATTCTTCCACAGACCAAAGCTATGAGCATCATATTGAGATCGCAGATAAATTGATGCGCCAGGCCTTTGTTGATGTGGCGGCAGGGGGGGATGTGATGATCGTTATTGATTCTTTGACGCGGCTTGCGCGTGTGCACAACGCGCAAACACGCTCGAGCGGCCGCACAATTTCCGGAGGGGTCGATGCCCGTGCCCTTGAGGTGCCGCGCCGTATCTTTGGCGCTGCCCGTAAGATCGAGAATGCCGGATCGCTTTCCATTTTAGCCACGGTTTTGATCGATACTGGCAGCCGCATGGATGAGGTCATTTTTGAGGAATTCAAGGGCACAGGTAATATGGAAATTGTCCTTTCACGCGAGATCGCCAATCACCGTATTTTTCCGGCCATTGATATTTCCAAAAGCGCCACCCGCAAACAAGAATTGCTCTTTGAGCCCAAAGAGTATGCCCAAGTCGAAAGATTACGGCGCTCTTTAGCCAGCCTCGGAACGGTTGAAGCCGCCCAAACCCTGCTTAAAAAACTCCAGCAGTTCCCCACCAATAAAGAACTACTCTCCACGTTCATTTAAATGACAGTTGTTTTTTAATTTTGCTTTCATCTTCTTTTCATCTTCCCCTTGTTACCATAAAAACAGAAAGAATCAACAGCAGGTCCTTAACAAGGAGGGACTATGAAAAACAAGACACAGACCATGGATCGATGCAGTCAAACTAAAGTTCCGGACTGGTTGTATCAAGAAGTACAGGAAGATGATTTTTTAATGGGCAAGACCCCGAAAGATCTACCGGACACCTGGGAGGAGGAAGAATAAGTAGTTAAGAAAGGCGGGAGAGCAGATGAAGAAATATCTAATAACAATGGTGATAGCAGTTCTCCTAAGCGGTTGCGTGGCAACAGTCACCCCTCTTGCGCCACCACCGCCCCCTCCTCCACAGGCAGAGGTCATTACTGTTGCTCCATGGCCTGGGGCTGTTTGGGTAGGTGGCGGATGGGAATGGCATCCGCGGTATCATCGGTATTATTGGAGGCGGGGGTATTGGCATTAATGAAAAGATAAACTACTACGGCACTTTTTTTAGAGAAGGGAGCATTTATGAAGATACTATTGAGTCTAATTGTAGGGGGATCATTTCTGTTCAGTCAAACTGCAATGGCGCAAACGCCATTGACGGTGTCAGCCTCAATTCCTGCAGCAACAGGTTTTCAATTAACTGTCAGCACGTACAATGCATCAAATGGTAGTATCGAGGGTTCGCCATCCACCACGGCCACCACATTACCTTTTGGTACACTGACGTTTGACAGCAGTACTGGTACCTACACACCAAGTGTTTATTATGGTGTTGCTATTTCTGCGACCGGGGGGGCAGGGACTCCCATTGTCAATGTAACTTATGCTGAAGGAAGCGGGACTGCTTGTCCTAACATTGCAGCTGGAACATCCGGTACGCTGGGCTGCTTGGGGACTAAAAGCACGGCCACGTTTGTCACGGCTAATCCAAGCACCAATACAGAAACAGTATCGTCTTTGGGCAAGAAAAGGCTCATAGACCTTACCGGTACCAATGGAGAAATGACAAGTGTTCCTAATGGTCAGTACGAAAAGGTATATGTAGGCCTTTGGAATGGAAATTCAGCTGATAATCCTCCTGATCCTTCAAACGGTCAGCCATTTACCAATTCGGATGCTCCGGGTACGTATACCGGCACATTGACTTTTACAGCAGTTTCAACGTAAAGCAACGAACCAGCAGTCAATGCAATAGTTAATGTTGCATTTTAACGGTTCAATGTCCTGCCTGTCGCCCCCCTATGGGCAGGCAGGTTCCATAGTGCGAGAGCGTCAAATGGCAAGAAAATGGTTTTATTTTCTTATCTTATTTTTATTTATTCCAAAGGTTTATGCGCAAGCAATTCCAGAAGATGTCGCTGCGCGCATCATAGTCAGCGAAGCCGCGGACCAGGGTTTGAAGGGAATGGTTTGTGTTGGTGAAGTTTTGCGGCACCGGGCCGGTACAAAAGGTTTTTATGGCTATCGATCGAATCATACAGATCATCAACCGAGATCTGTGTGGGAGATGGCTGACAGGGCATGGGAGATATCAGCGAGCACTAATTACACCAAAGGGGCGGACCACTTTGAGAATATCCGAAGATTTGGGACGCCCTGGTGGGTCAGGTATTGTGTTAAGACCTATGAGTATAAAGATCATGTCTTCTTCAAAGAAGTTCGTCCGAGTTGAGCTGCCGTGGGCATAACGAATAAAGCGGTCATAGAGGCAATAAGCGCGCCAAATAAAACAGCCACTCCAAACCGTTGGGTCGAAGGAAATTCAGAAAAACTAAAAATACCGAAACCCAGGACCATCACCAAGGTAAAGGTCAGCACAGGCTGCCAAAATCGGTGCCTGACGTTGGCCCAAGCTTCTTTATTATTCTGATTTTTTTGACGCCTGTAGGCCCTGACCATGTGGATCATGGAGTCAATTCCCAACCCAAGGGCTATATTGCAGGCCGGTGCGGATATAATATCAAGAGGGACACGAAACCACCCTACCATCCCCAGGACAATGACCGGAATGACACAAATGCTTAGCGTGATCGCAAAGGCGATCCTCATTGATCTTGAGATCAGCCATGCGATAAAGGCAAAGATGATGATCAATTGCCCAAGCCCAAATATGATGCTGGAGGCGACCAGTTTGGCTAAATGCCCTTGCAAGCTATAAGTGCCTCCGACCAGTTCAGGGATGAATCCGTGCGCACGAACGTTTTTTTCAATTTCTTCGATCACTTTAAGTCGGGAGATTTTACGGTTGGATTCATTCATCCTCAACAAAAAAAGGCCTTCCCGATGATCATCGGTGATAAAGCTTCTGGCGATCCCATCGAATTGAGGTTGTCGGAGTATATTCAAGAGCCCTTCCCAGGACAGTAAGGAAGCTAAGATGTTCCGTTTGGCTTGGGCCATCAACACAGGTAAAGAGATGATACTTCCAACTTCTTTATTTTCTTCCAGGGACCGTTGTAATCCCCAGAGCCTTTGATAAGACTGATCAGTATCAAGTTTTTCACCCGTTGCTGTTTTGACCACCAGGATCAATGGGCTGCTGCCTCCATGTTGGTCAATGTAGGTCAGATCCCGTTCGAGTTGGCTGTTTTTGGTAAAGAACGAGATCAGGCTGGGATCGGTGTTGGCCATCCATAATCCCGGTAAAGCCACTATAAACAAGACGAAGATACCTGTGACGGTCAGTTTTTTTCTTCTTTCAAGGAATTGTTCGACTTTTTTTTGATAGCGGTCAAGGCTGTTATTCTTTGAAGAGGATGGTTCGACTAAACGAAGAAAAGCAGGGTAAACGCTATAAGCGACAGTGATGGCCACCAGGGCACCGGCCACACCGGAAGCCCCTAATTCCTTTAAAGGCTGCGCGGGAACAGAAAGAAGGCTTAAGAACCCCAGCAAGGTTGTCATCATGCTCCAAAAAGAGGGTGAAAAAGTCAAATGGACCGCTTCATCCACGGGGGATGGATGTTCGTTCTGAGAACAGACATATTTCCAGTTATAGGTCAGGAAAATGATATGGGACAGGGTCAAAACAAAGACGATCGTGGCTAAATTAGCCGTCAGCAGCCCTATCTTTATACCCAGCATATGGGAGATCATTAACGTCCACATTGAGGCGCTGATACAGCTGATCACTGCTCCCAAGAGGATCCCTGTGGAACGGAAAATGAACAGGATTATTATTCCAAAGATGAGCAGGACCAAAAGGCTAAAGATCCTGATATCTTTGAGAAGGTGGCGGCTGATCAATTCCATGATATAGGCAGGGCCGGAGATGATCAAATGAAAACCGTCCCGGGAAGATCCCAGGGTCAGTTTTTCAATATTAGGAATGAGGCTTTGTAAAGCAGAACCTTTAAGGAAGACAATGATATTGGTGGATTTTTGGTCTTTTGAGATCAATAGGCGGTTCCATAAAGGGCCGTTGATGGCATCTTCCAGACTGCTTGGGCCGTGCGCTATACTTTTGACCCCGACAATACCGTTTAATTTCAAGAGAGATCTGCTAAGGTCACGAACTTCTTGCATATACTCTTGTGACCTTATGGGGCCGGCCGCATTGATGATCAATAAGAAGTCTTTTCTTTCGAACAGATGGGAGATCGAATTCTCATCCTGGAATTGTGGGTCGGTGTTTGAAAAGAAAAAGTTATAATCGACGCGGGGGACAAGGTTGACGCAATTGAAAAGGACTATGGCGCTGATGATCGTAAGACAGATGAAAACCCATGACTCTTTGCTTAGTTGTGGGACATCAATTTTCTTCATCACCTACATCTTATTGAAAATCAAGAAACGAGTCAAGCCGGTTCGATGACCCACACATAAAATTAATTTTGGTTTCATCTGATTTTCATCTTCCTTTTGATAACGTAAAGACAGGAAGAAAAGCATCGCTCCTTTTATCTAGGGAGACCACTATGAAAAATATATTAGTTTTATTGGTCTTTATTTGGGCGATGGGAGGGGTTTTTTAGCATTCCCCTGGGTTACTGGCTCATGTTAATTGGGTGTAGAGAGGATCTTATGAAAATGAATTTATTATTCACAGCATTCATGGTCCTGGCTGCCATAGCTTTTCTTTTCGTGAGCGATCGGGCTGAATCGCTGGACATCACAAAAATAATACAAGGGACCGTCAAAGAAGCAAAAGTTGATTCTATCACGATCAAAAATAGTGCCGACGGGAAAGAGATCCGGATCGCCATAAATTCATATACTGTCTATAACAATGTGCAAAGGTTGACGGACCTAAAACAGGGGGATAAAGTCCAGGTCGAGTATCAGGCAGGCCATAATATAAATATAGCGACCACAATCACAAAAATCGAAGAGGAGGCGGATTATGAAAAGAATAAATTCTTTGAGCGATCTATTAATGGAAGAGCTATCTGATCTATTAAGCGCGGAGGATCAATTGGTCAAGGCCCTGCCTAAGATGGTACAGGTCAGCCAGTCATCAGCGCTAAGAGCGGTCCTGGGGGATCATCTGGAAGTTGCAAAAGATCAGGCCGATCGTTTACAGGATACTTTCAGTAATATCGGCCAGGAACCCTCAAACCGGACGTGTAAATCCGTTCAAAGGTTCATCGCAGACAGTGAAGATCTGGTTAACACAACACAGGAGGGGCCTGCCCGTGATGCTGCCCTTGTCGGTGTGATGCAGCGGGTGATAAATCATGAAATAAACGGGTATCAAACGGCATGCGAGCATGCTATTGATCTTGGGCATACCATGATCGTGGAATTATTGAATAGAACTCTCGATGAAGAGAGGACGATCAATCTCCGTTTAAATGAATTAGCCCAATATATGATCAATGTCCAGGTCATAGACTCCAAGTTTCCCGGCCAGCAGCCAGATCAGCAGAAAGAGCGTCCTTCAGAAAGTAAGGGGGAAGGCTTCTATATACCGGAAGGAAAGTTCAGCAGAAGAGGTATTGTCAAAAAGAAAAATAAAAATACGGATGTTTCCCGTTTTATCAGCGAAGGAAACCCCAATGTGCAGGATAAGAACTTACAAAATCCGGAAGAACAGGGAGATCTTTCCTGATTCATTTAGGTAAATTTGTCCTGTAAAAGATGGAAAAAATATGATCAAAGTTCTGGGGGCTCGTTATCTTGGGAATAGAAAAGCTGAATTTCGTACCTGGGCTCCTACTTTGAAGGAGATGTCGTTACGGATCATTTCTCCTTCAACCCGACTAGTACCTTTATCGAAAGATGAGTGGGGATATTGGGAGACTGTCTTAGAGGATGTCGAGCCCGGTGCCCGTTATTTTTATCATTTTAATGACAAGGATTTCCCTGACCCTGCGTCTTATTATCAACCTGAAGATGTCTGTGGGGCGTCTTGCCTCTTGGACCATGGTTCTTTTGCCTGGAAATCCCCAAATTCTCCAGGCATTGCTTTGCGAGAGATGATCATCTATGAGCTTCATGTGGGGACATTCACACCAGAAGGTAGTTTTAAGGGCATTATTTCAAAATTAGATTATTTGAAAGAATTGGGAATTAACGCCATTGAGATCATGCCGGTGGCCCAATTTCCTGGAGAGCGGAATTGGGGTTATGATGGGGTTTTCCATTTTGCGGTGCAGCATTCCTACGGAGGACCGGATGATTTTAAGGCCCTGGTGGATGCGGCGCATGCCCATAAAATAGCGGTCATTTTGGATGTGGTTTATAACCATCTGGGGCCGGAAGGCAATGTCCTCGGTGATTTTATGCCGTGTTTTAGCGAGAAGTACAAAATACCGTGGGGGAAAGCGATCAATTTTGATGATGAGTATAGCTACGGGGTGAGGAATTTTTTTATTTTCAACGCGCTGTATTGGTTTGAATATTATCACGTGGATGCCCTGCGTCTGGATGCCATTCATGGGATTTATGATGGGGGGGCCAAGCATTTTCTGACCGAACTTTCCCAGGAAGTGGATAAGCTCTCCCTGCAGCTAAACAAAAAGTTTTACCTGATCGCCGAAAGCGATTTGAATGATGCCCGCGTTATTTTATCCCGTAAGAAGGGAGGGTATGGCCTGGACGCGCAATGGAGTGATGATTTTCATCACAGTATTCATGCGATTTTGACCGGCGAAACAGAAGGTTATTATGCCGATTTCGGGCAGATCACCCAATTGGACAAGGCGTATAAAAATGGTTTCGTTCATACATGGGATTATTCACGCTTTCGCAAACGTTATCATGGCAGTGCGTTGAATGCGGCCTTGCCTGCCAACCAATTGATCGTTTGTTCTCAAAATCACGACCAGACGGGGAATCGTCCATGTGGTGAGAGGCTGTCAGCCCTTGTGCCTTTTGAAGCCCTCAAGCTGGCGGCCGCAGCCGTGATGTTCTCACCGTTCATCCCTTTGCTTTTTATGGGGGAAGAATACGGGGAGAAGTCACCGTTCTTATATTTTATGGGTTTTTCCGATAACGGGCTTATTGAGGCGGTCAGGCAAGGGCGGAAAAATGAATTTAAGGTATTGGGCTGGAAGGACGATCCTGTTGACCCTTATGATCTAAAGACTTTTGAGAGATGCAGGCTCCGTTGGGAAGAATTGAATGTTTCCGGGCATAAAACATTGTTCCGTTTTTATCAGTTCATTATTTCTATGAGAAAAAGTATACCCGCCTTGTGTTGCGGTCCCCAGGATTTTTTGGGAGCAAAAGTCCTGGAAGAGAAGAAAATGTTGAAGCTCACCCGCCGTCATGGGACAAGCGAAATAAAAGTATTTTTTAATTTCAACCATTTCGCTAACCCCGTCTCATGGAGCAATCCCGACGAGAAGTGGAAATTAATCTTGGATTCCAGCGCTCAGCGCTGGTTGGGGCCAGGACAGGCATTGCCGCAGTTTTTGATGGGTGAAGAAAAATTCTCCATCAATCCTTTAGCCTGTGTTTGTTATCAAAGGGAAGTTGAATGGGGAAGTTAGGCATATGCATTCTTTATTAACCAAACTGATGATGGTCGTTAATAAAATGTGTAACTTTAATTTATTTTTCACGTTGATTTAATGTGCCTTGTTTCAAAATGTCACTAAAAGAGGCTGATCAAACTATGACATATTACTCAATGATCACTAAATGGCTTTCCAATAAAGCTGCAGAACCGTTGGCCTGTTTTTTGGCTTTTTTCATTATTTTTGTCTGGGGTATATTGGGATTTTCGCTTCATTTTAATGAAACATGGCAGCTCATCATCAATACTCTTGCGGCAATCATTTCCATTGTAATGCTTTTTATCATTCAAAACAGTCAAAATCGTCATACCATTGCGATCCAGCTTAAACTTGATGAGATCATCCGTGCTACCAAGGGTGCCCATAACGAAATGATGGACATCGAAAAATTACCGGATGAGGATTTAGAGAAGGTTCAAAAGAAATATGGGTTATTAGCCGAGAAAACCAAAGAAGACTTGAAAAAAGGTAAACATGACACGCACACGCCTGACATTGGCAACATAATCACGGAACGAGCTAAGGATTAATTATGTTTTAACCTTTTCTTCATCTGCGGATCATTAGAATAAATGTGTGATGTTAAGTCTATAAGAAGAACAGGCCAGGCAGGAGGGAGTTATGAATGACAAGAAAAGCTTTTTAAAAAATAGAGTCAAAGGTTTTTATATAAAATCATCAGGAAAATACGGTAAAAACCGCCTTAAAGGCGGTAAAGGGAAGACCGCCCTTCGGGGCGATAATGGCAAAGAACAAGGGGATCTTTCCTAAATCTTCTCTTAATCTGTCTGGGAGTATACTTTTAACCATGGACACAATGACTGTTGCATATAAAAAACAGACTTTTAATGGTGACAAGAAACACCTGGTTCATTTTTTGGTTCCCTATGAGCAAAGGTTCATCAAGGCGGTTTTACCTTGGATACCTTTGAAAGTGGGTAGCGCTCATCTAACGTTAATGACCATCGGATGGTCTGCCGGGGTTGTTATGGCCGGGTACTTCTCAAGAGGGGATATCCGGTGGCTGTGGGGATTCAATGGATTCATATTGATGCAGTACATTACTGACATGCTCGATGGTGAAGTGGGACGCGCACGTAATAACGGTCTTATCAAGTGGGGATTTTATATGGATCATTTTTTAGACTACATATTCTTGTGCGCTATCATTATCGGGTATTCTTTCCTATTGCCATCATCTTACTTTTTTCTCGTTTTATTATGTTTGACCTTCACAGCAGGTTTTATGGTACATGCTTTTATAGATTTCGCCATAACCAACAATTTTAAGATCAGCTGCAATCAGTTCGGCGTTTCTGAAATGCGCTGTATTTTGGTCCTGTTTAATATTTCACTGATATTCTGGGGCAAGGCGCTTCTTATTGAGATACTCCCTTTTATTACCCTGGCTTCTTTTTTAGGATTATCCTTTCTGGTCTATGCCTCACAGAAAGTTTATCAGCATATTGATGTTGTATATCAGTCGCAAGAGGCTTTATAAAACATAAGGAGGGCAATATGGAACGGAGATCCCCCAATGTTCTTAATATTACAATTACAGCCTTATTGGTATTTCAATTGGCAGGGTGCGGGACGCTTTTATATCCCGAACGCCGAGGACAAATAGGAGGTCGTTTGGACGCAGGCGTCGTTATTTTAGACGCTGTGGGTCTATTATTCTTCATTATTCCCGGCGTTATTGCTTTTGCTGTCGATTTTAGTAATGGGACCATTTATCTGCCTGCCAGGCCGGCTGTTATCTATAGGGCGGCTGGTTTAAGGCAGATCAAATTCGATCCGAAGCATACTTCACTTGCTCAAATTGAGAAAATAATTAAAGATCAAACAGGATGTACGGTGAAATTAACTCAGAGCGATGTACGCATCAGCCGGTTAAAATCTGAAAAGGATATGATGGCGCATTTCGCGCAAGTTGTTTCGGGTATGCAGGATGATCGTCTTGCATTTGACCGCTAAAAGGACCAAGGAATGGCTTATGACTGATGAAACTTTATTGTTGCTAGTGCTTATTATTTTAATTTTGGGGGTTTTTCCTGCGTGGCCATACAGCAGCTCATGGGGATACGGGCCTACAGGTGGTTTAGTATTTTTATTGGTGGTTCTTTTAATTTGGGTAATTATAGGAGGAAGGCCGTTATTTAGAAGTACCAGGGAAGATGTTAGGGCAACAGTCCAAGATACTGGTCATGACCTTAGATCAGCAGGCCGTGATGCGGCGGATTCGATCAGGCATGCCATTCAACAATGATCCTTTGGCATCTTGCAACAATAGATATTTAAGAGATAAGGAGATCTTATGCCGGAAAGTAAAACATTAAAGCTAGTTGCCCGGGACAAGCGCGAAGGGAAGAATGGTGCGCGTTCAGCTAAGCAAGCTATTGCCATTGGTCTATCCAAGGCTAGGCGCGTCGGCATTGAACTTCCGGCCCCGCGCAAAAAGAATATGTCACAGATTTTTATCGGCACTGTTTTAGCTGCCCAATTGGGAGGTTGTATTTTTGTGGACCACGATCACGACCATTGGCATCATGACCATCAGGACGTTGTCTATGTCCATTGATGTCGCCGATGCATACTTCAAATTCCGCAGTTTTTCTGCCGTATAGTCCTCAAGAATCCCACTGATAAAAGCCATGATTATCATTAGATAGTCATGGCTTTTGCACTTACTTACCTGCTTTTAATAGAGCATTAATCCTGTTTTAATCTTTTCTTCATCTGTGCATTGTTAATATAAAACTGAAATTCAAACACAGGAGGTTGGATTATGGAAAAGAATAAAGAACAAAAACAAGGCTATGAATGCCAAGTTTGTGGGGCGACTTCGGATAGACCTCAAAGTTGCTGTGGACAGCCTATGAAAAAGACGTCTCAGGCAGGAGTAAAAAAAGGAGGGTCATCATGTTAAATTGGTCAGTGACTTTCTTGATTGTCGCTATTATTGCAGCACTTTTGGGGTTTGGTGGCATCGCGGGAACAGCTACTGAGATCGCCAAGGTCTTATTTATTGTATTTTTGATCCTTTTTGTGCTTTCTTTACTTATGGGACGTCGTTTACCACCTGCCGCATAATGGTAGCCGGGGATCAGTTGCGGCAGTTACGGAAATATTCCCTTCAACCAACAGGATGATATGGTCTTTGAATATGTGGTCATTATGGAAATTTATTTTAAGACGTTTGGCCAAAGCCCAGGGATTTTTGGATCCCATGGTGGTTTTTTCTAATCTGCAGCATTTTTCCAAACCTTCAGAAGTTTGGGTCCCTGTTGAATTATTGCGCTCAGGTGCCGTCTTACAGGCCAGAGGATTAATTAACAGCCAGGCGATCCAGAATAATTTAGACTGGGTTTGGCCTTTCTGGGTGGAACGGCAATTTAATCCGAATGATAAAGCCTTCATCCCCAGGGCATTCAGCTTGACGCATATCAATTTGACTCATCGCAATTGGACAGCGGTAGGATTACCGGATTTTTCAGATTTTCCTATTGTTGATCCTTGTGGGTTGGTAACACCTTTCTTTGACGGATGGTCTGTAGACGCATGGATCATCCATGAAAAAAACATTTTTATTCCTTCACGCCTGGCCCATGTGGAACAAAATCTTGATATAGAAGATACCTTTGCTGTTTTAACCACAACGAAATCTGAGAAATTCTTTTTGGAATCACGCACTGAAGTTAAATCAGGAGAAGATCCTGTTTGTGTGATCACTTTTAGCGCGCAGGCAGTACATAAATCATGGTTAATGATCTGTGTAAGGCCGTATAACCCCGAAGGCGTAAGTTTTATTAAAGATATTAGCCAACTTGATAGTGGGGAAGGATGGAATATTAATAAAAAAAAGGATGTCGAATTGGATAAAAGACCGTTTCGATATATTTTTGCCAACTATAATTCCGGTGACCTTTACGAAAAGATGTGTGTTCCCAAACCGGCGGATCAAGATCAAAAATCTATTTCCTGCAACATCGGCATGGCTACAAGTGCCGCTCTTTACCCTTTAGAACCTGATCAAGGCAGCCAGGTCACCGTCAGGATTTCTCTTTCTAAAGGGGAATCAGGTAAACCTGGCAGCTGGCCTGAGCATCTGCAGGGAGCCTGCACATTGAATATCCCGGATGAGA
>Ga0207034_1043_pt1 | contig 24474 bp, 17 predicted proteins | sample Alteio_BWMinCont_36_FD_153269 | JGI IMG/M metagenome (GOLD analysis project Ga0207034, IMG submission 153269) | Enriched cells from forest soil in Barre Woods Harvard Forest LTER site, Petersham, Massachusetts, United States -... | ecosystem: Environmental > Terrestrial > Soil > Temperate forest >...
CACCGCCTGACATGAGGCTGATATTTTGCAATTTCTTTCCCGGAGGCCTGGCCACGATATCAATACCGCTTTCCAAGGCATTGTCAGGGTCAAGCAAGACCAGCTGGGCTTCCCCGCCTCCGAATAACATACGGAAATAAACCTTAAATTCTTCATTCACCTTAATAAAGGTGTCTGTGAACATCTGCCGGGTGGTCCGGTTGATCTTCTGGATCGTCGACAAAAGCTGCTCGCGGGCCGTTAATAGATCGCTTTGCTGCTTGGTCAAAAATTCATAGCGGCCTTTGAGCTCTTCAAATTCTTCAATGGCCACGAGATTGACAGCCCCGTAGGATTCGCAGCGTTTTTTAAGTTTTTCGATCTCTATCGCCAGTTCTTCGGGATTTAATTGAGGAGCTTGTGGCACTTGCTGGGCAGCTGGCTGGGAAACTTGCTCGGCAGTCGGGTTAGTTTGCTCAGCGTTCGGGTCTGTTCCCTGGGCTGCTTCCGCATTCAGCCCTGCGTCGATTGGCAGTGGGCATGGGGACACAGCTAAAGCTATGTCCCCTGGTTGGCCTTGGTTGATTTCGACGGCGTCCCAATCGATCTTATAGGCTTGCAATAGGCGTTCTTTGAGGGTGCGTTGGTTGAACTGCACTTCCTGCTGGCGCATCTGCTGATGATGGGTGTCGTTTTTGACCCGGATTATTTCATCCTCAATACCGCGGATACCGCTGCGTAAAGCGCTCAGCCGACGGGACATCTCTTCTTTTTTGGCTGATTCTTCACTTAACACCACCCCCAGCTCTTCTTTCTTGCGCTGTAATTCTCCGATCACCTGCTGCAGAAGGATGATATCTTCGCCTATTTTGATCTTTTTAGATTCCAATTCCCCATTCTCAGACTCGAAACGGTTAATGTCCGTCAGATCGCGGTCAAGATTCTCGGTATGCAGCGCTAAATTGTCCTCAAACCCTTTTCTCTTATCGGACAAAGCGGATAATTCACCTTCCAGCTGGGCAATGGAAATATTGAATCCCTGACGTTCCTGGTCCTTGATGGCAATGGCTTCATGTTTGGACTTAATATCGTCCTGGCAGCGCGTGATCTGGCCGCCGATGCCTTGCAAGACCGTCGACAATTCAGCTTCCTGGACCTTCAATGAGGCCAGGGAAGACTCTGCTTCGGCAAATTCTGAGGTAATGACATCCAATTCACCGACCAATTTACCGGAAACCAGCTCAATGTCATTTTTCTGGGCTTCCAGGACGGAAAATTTCTTCTCCTGGTCCTGGATATTCTTAAGGGCTTGCTCAACGGCATTGTTCTGCCCTTGTATCTGCTGATCCAGCTGATCCTTAACAAGCACCGCCTGGGCTAATTTTTCGTTAATGACAGCGATACGGTCATCCAAATACTGCAGGTCCAATTCCACGTATTTGGTCTCATAAGTGATCTCATATAATTCCGGTGACTGTTCGGTGGCTGCGATCACCCTGACTTCCTTGATCTTGCCGATGATACCGGTTTGTTTGTCATTCGGACGCACCGTGGCCGTAAAACGGCCTTCCACGACGGGATCAGGAATGTCCTGGTACTGCACCTGCATTTTCTGTATAAATTCCTTTTGGGACAGAAGGAACACATGGTTCTTCTCAAGGTCATTGATCAAATTTTCTTGTGCAGTAAAAAGGCCTTTATGCTCTTCTAAAACCTGGCGGCGGGTAGTGCAATCGGCCCAAAACCCCTGCAACTGGGCCTGCACCTGGGATAAAGCACTATTGATCGCTTCACAACGCTGATAGACCTGGGTCTTCTCATCATTGATCTTGGAATTTTCAAGCTCCAGACGGGTCTTTCGTGCCAGGGTTTCCATCGTGCGCTTCATATTTTCGGTCAATTGGTTCTTCAGGCGCACCTGCTGGCCATTGAGGCCCATGATCTCATTTTCCACATGCGCAATAGAAGACTTGGATTGATCTATCCCATGCAGGAGGACGCTTAGATCAGTGTGCTTTTGTTGTAATTTGACTTGAAGGCCGGATAGATTTTCAGACAGGCACGTCAGGGCCCCTTTGATCTCTTCAACCTTCACCTGATGTGTGCTGCAACGCAGGATGGCCGCGGCCTTATCTGCCTGCAGGCGCTGGCAGGTCTCATCCATACTCTGCCGGCGCTCTTCATTAAAGGAGATCTGACGCGTATTCATGGCCACTTCATTTTCCAGGTGGATATCCTGGGCCTTGAATTCATTGATACGCCCGTCGATCTCTTCTAATTGCAGCGCTTCCTGGTCAATACGGTCATTCAAGTCTTCCAATTGTTTCGTCAATTCAAGTTCTTGCGCCTGCAAAGCCCTGACCGCCCCTGCCATTGCTTCACTCTCCTCATTAAAACTGGCCATCTGATGGCGGGCAAAGATCAATTCATAATTCTTAAGGACCTCGAATTCTTCCTTATAACGCTGGGCCTTTTTGGCCTGGCGTTCAATGGTGGCGATCTGGCGCTTGACCTCGACGACAATATCGTTAATACGCAATAAGTTATCTTCCGTGTCCTTGAGCTTGCTCAAAGCTTCCTTCTTTTTGCTTTTATACTTGGTGATCCCTGCGGCTTCATCAAAGATCTGGCGGCGGTCATCCGGTTTGGCGGAAACCACCAGGTCCACCTTGCCCTGCTGGATGAGCGAATACGCCTCAGCGCCCACCCCGGTGCCCAAGAACAGTTCCACAATATCCCGTAAACGAGATGTGTTTTTATTGATCAAATATTCGCTTTCGCCGGAACGGAAAAGGCGGCGGGTGACGATGACCTCATCATGGTTGATGGGCAAGATCCGCGATTCATTGGAGAAAGTAAGGCTGACTTCCGCGAAGCCCAGAGGGGCTTTCTGGTCGGTGCCGTTGAAAATGACATCTTCCATGGATGAGCCGCGCAATTCCTTGACGCTTTGCTCGCCCAAGACCCAGCGGATGGCATCAAAGACATTGCTCTTGCCGCAGCCATTGGGTCCGACGATGGCAGAAATGCCCGGCTGGAATTCCAGCACGGTCTTCTGGGCAAAGGACTTGAATCCAAATATTTCCAGGCGTTTAAAATACATACTACCACTTTATAACATCTGGCAGGAGAGTCAACGGGGATTTGATTTTTTTTCGACGGTATTATTTAGGCTTCTAACATGCCTGTTTGGCAGACCTTAGCGAATTTCCTGGCGCTTTCCCTGATGGTCCGTTGCTGCGTATCGTAATCGATATCGATCAGCCCGAACCTGGGGCCATAGCCATGGGCCCATTCAAAATTATCCATCAGCGACCAGTAAAGATATCCGGAAACATTCACACCCTGCTGCATACTCAAATGGACATTGGCAAGGTGACTTTGGATATATTCCCAGCGCCCGTTATCATCCGTCGCACAAATGCCGTTCTCTGAAATGATCACCGGCAAATCATATTTCTTAAGGTCTAAAAGCACTTGGGCCAACCCTTGCGGATAAATGTCCCAGCCCAAAGAATTTTTATTGAGCGGATGATGATTATCTTTACAGGTCTCCATCAATAAATTACCGATCCACCAGCTGTGCACATGCACCAGATGCCTTGAATAATAATTAACCCCAATGAAATCAAGGGTTTTATGCCGTGCTAAATGATCGAGGATCTCCAAATTATATAATTGCTTGCGCATGGCAACGGCCCAGCGGTTTTTCAACCCCCGGTCACAGCTGACAATGGCCTGCATATGCTGGGCGATACTGACAGCAGGCGGTGCAATATTCAGTTCTTTATAAATTTGATGGATCAGCCGGTAGGCCTCGATATGAGCTTCGTTAAAATGATCATGGACGGCCTTCATTTTAAAGAACGACTTTTCCTGCGGCGGCCACATGCCCCAGAGATACGCGTGAGAAAAATAAACGCTGGGCTCGTTGATGGTAAACCAAAAATGGACATAGGGAGCCAGTGCCCTGGTGACAAGATCGCAATAACGCACAAAACGCTTAACACAGCGGGGGTTCAGCCAGCCGCCTGAGTTACTAAACCATAACGGGTTGGTAAAATGGTGCAAGGTCACCATCGGCTCTATGCCGCGTGAACGCAGGGCCTTGACCACATTAATGTAATGCTGCAGGGCCTCCTCGGAGAATTCTCCTTCCCTGGGCTCGATACGGCTCCATTCAATGGAGAGGCGGTGAGCATTATGGTTCAAACTTTTGACGAGGTCAAAATCCTGCTCATAAAATTCATAGTGGCGGCAGGCCGGGCCGGAGGGCTCTTTGCCTGCCTGGGCCTCCCATGACCACCAATCCGCGTTCACATTATTACCTTCCACCTGATAGGAAGATGTCGCGGCCCCCCAATAAAAATCTTTTGGAAATTGGATCATGATGAAATTATATCACCGCCTAATAAAAATCCTATAGAATGTATTTATTTATCACCAAATAAAGAGTAAATTAAACTTATGCGCTCACTCATCAAATTGATCCACCAAACTTACCGGATGATCGAGCCCCCTGGAAGCTCAAAGGGATTGAAGAATGTCCTCTCTCTTTCAAGCCTCCAGGTCGTCACCTATCTTTTCCCGGTCTTCATCCTGCCTTATTTGTTCCAGGTGATCGGTCCTGAAAAATTCGGCCTGATCTGTTTTGCGCAGGCCTTTGTGCAATATTTCATGATACTCACTGACTACGGATTCAGCGTCTCCGCGACCAAAGAGATCTCTCTGTGCGTTGAGGACAAAACAAAGGTCTGTAATGTTATCTCTGCTGTCATGGCCATCAAGGTTATCCTGGCTATTTTAAGTTTATCCATCCTGGGACTTGTCGTGTACTTTGTCCCCAGATTCAAAGAGGACTGGATGGTTTATGTATTGAGCTTTGGCGTGGTGATCGGCAACACACTTTTTCCCACGTGGTTTTTCCAGGGATCGGAAAACATGAAATACACGGCCAAACTCAATATTATCGGGGAATTTGCGTACGCGTTCGGTATCTTTCTTTTCATCCATGGACCGAACGACTTTCTGTTGGTGCCTATCATCACTTCCTCGTCGGCACTCATCACCGGTCTTTTAGGGCAATATATCCTTTTTGCCCGCTTCGGCCTTTACTTTCAGGTGCCCAAACTGGAAGACCTGTACCGGCAGCTGCTGGCCGGATGGAATATTTTCATTTCGGTGGTTGCCATCAACGCTTACACCGCCACCCGCATCTTTGCGGTGGGGCTTCTGACCAATAATACACTGACCGGGTTTTATTCCATCGCCGATAAAATTGCCAACGCGGTGCAGACTTTTCCCCTGTACTCTTTCACCCAGGCTATCTTCCCGCGCTTAAGCAAAATATTCCATAAAAACAAACTACAGGCTTTTAAGATCATGGAACAGGTCCAGCTGATCACGGTCATTGTTTCCCTGATCTGCCTGCCCCTGATCTTTATCCTGGCGCCATTCATTATAAAATTTGTCTGCGGGGGGGTCTATCCGGCGGCTGTGTTATCTTTACAATTCTTGCTTATCTCTGTTTTTTTTATCGGCTCAAATGCTTTCCGCGTACAGTTCCTTTTGGTTTGCGGAAAAACGGATACTTATTCAAGGATCCATATCACCATGGCGGCCATCGGCCTGCCCCTGATAATCATTTTCATCTATTCTTTTTCCTACGTGGGGGCCGCCATGGCCACCGCGATCATTGAAGCAAGCGTATTCACCATGACCTATTTTACGGTCAAAAAACTTCATTTCTCCCCGTAAATCGTTTTTCCACCCACCCCCTGCCTTGAACTCGCGTTAATATAGGATATACTTTAAATGATGAAGCTGTACGTTATCATTCTTTCATTGTTGTGGCAGGGATGTTTTTGGGTGACCTGTGTTAAAGCCTCGGAAGCGGATCTTGAATGGAAAGAAGCCATCGGTTTCGCCAAACAGGGAGAGACTGACTTTGCCTTCATGGATTTTCAAACGATCCTTGATGACTGCCCCCATTCCCGCCATTGCCTGGGGGCGCAATTTGCCCTGGGAGAGTATTATTTCCTGCAAAACAACCTGCCCATGGCTTCTGAGGCATTTGAGGATTTTTATGCCCAGTATCCCCAGCATGAAGAGGCCCTGATCGCCTTAGCCTACCTTTTCCAAATAGCTAAGATCGAAAACCGTCCCCACGACATGGAAGGATACCGCAGCAAAGCAGCTTCTTTCCGCCAGCTTACTTTCATTTTTAATGACAAGAAATCCTTCAGGTTCTCTTCGGGTTTCCAGCGCAAATATAAACTGGTTTATTACATCAACAAAGTAGAACTCTATGTTAATGACAAGCTATTCACAGAGATCCCTTTTTAAATGGGCATGCGCGCTCCTTATCCTTCTGATGATCTGTGCGATGGCGGCTATTTTCATTTTCCAGGTCGATCGTTGGCTCCCCCGCTATGCCCTGCCCTTTACCGATGTGATCGCCCAACGATCTCAAACCAAAATATCTTTTAGCATGGTCCATTACCGCTTCCCTGACCATATCATCTTTAAAAATGTTACCGTGTTTGAAGCTGATAAAAAGGCCCCTATACTGCAAGCTTCCCGGGTGACCGTAGGATTATTTAATACCATTGTCATCAATGACATGGCCATCCATTTCCCGGCCTTTAAAGATTATTGGGCCCGGCATGGTGAAAAAGTCCACGCATGGGCCGCGGCACTGCCCCAGAAAAACATGCGCCTTGTTGTGCCTAACGGACGGTTCTACCTGACAGATGACGGTAAAGGAGATCCTGTTGCCTTTAAGATCGACCTTCGCCTTGACCAGGACCGCCTGAATGCTCATGGGTCTTGGGGAGATAAACACCCTTTCAATTATGCGCTCTATGTTCATGCCCATGACCACGGTTTTGACCTGGATAAGTTCACCTTGACAGATACTGGGTCTTCCATGAACCTGTGGGGCAGCTGGCATGGCGATACTATCGACTGGAAGGGCTTCATTTTTTACGAAAAATTCTATATCCTGGATATCGACGGAAACCTGAAGGTACAACAAAACGCTGTCGCCCTTAAGCAGTTATCTTTTAACATTAATGGTGATCCTGTCAAGGTCCGGGGATATTGCTCCCCAAAAAACATTTTTCAATGTGATGCTGACATCGCTTTAAAAAATATCCGCCTGCATCTTCATTCCCAAAATACCCCCCAAGGCCTTGCCCTTAAAGGAGGCGCTGATCTTAATGGCACCCATGTGGATTTTGAGGACCTGACGGGACAGGTCGTTAATAATAATTTCCTGAAGTTACGGACAAAACGGATACAAGCTATCTTCCCGGTCCAAGGCAGGGAACATAAAGTCTTTATCGATGATCTTTGGGCCAGCATTGACTTTGCCCGACCTTACCAGAAGATCATCGCCCTGTCCGCCAGGATGTATGGAGGGAATTTCCACAGCCGTATCCGTTTAGAAACTTCTTCCTTGCCGTGGCAGCTCAAAGGCCAGGGCCAATTCGAAGGGATAGACATCGGCCTTTTAAGCAGCAGTTTTTCTTCTCTCAAGCAATGCCATGGCCATTTATACGGCAACTTTGATCTTCAAGCACCAAAGAACACTGAATTCACAGGCGCTTTGACGTTACATAACGGTGATTTTGACAATACTGATTTCCAGGTATGGGCGGCAAAAACACTGCAGATGCCTTCTTTGGACCACCTATCCAATGCTGAAATGTCATGCCGGTTCAAGGTCGATGAAAAGTCGAAAACACTGGAAGATCTGCGGCTGAACACGGATGAATTTAATTTAAGAGGTTTTTTTGACCTTGATGCGGATGACCTGGTTTCAAGTCAGGATTCTGTACGTTTTTCTAAAAAGACCCTTAGTGAATCCCCCATCGGCCGTCAGATCATCGGTTTGGTCCGCGGGGCCTGGACGCTTCCTTTTGAATTCCGGCTTTCCGGGAATATTTACAGGATGAATTTCCAATGGGACAATTCCCCCCTTAAGGATAAGGTACGCCAGCACCTGTTCTCATTCTTCGAGAGGATGATAGACCAGCGTATGGACGCCCACCCCGTTTATAGAGTGACTATCCCCAGCGAATCCGTATCACCCGGATGAGAGGACAATCTGCGTTCGGTCAGGATCACCGTATCACCCTTTTTGACCAAACGGTATTTTTTAAGGTTCTTGAATATGGCCTGATGGTCATGGGTGATCTTTTTATTCAGGAAAAACGGCTGTACGCCGTAAGAAAAATTCAAAAAATCGCAGACTTGCATTTTCGCGCTAAAAGAAAATATCCAGCAATGCGGTTTGAACCTGGAGATACGCCGGGCCGTGCTCCCGCTGGTCGTCGGTGTCAATATGTACCGGGCATCCAATTCCTGGGTGGCCCGGTAAGCGCTCAAGGTCGTGACATCGGTAATGCTCAAAAAACCGCGCTGGGCGACCTTATAGCTTATTTTCCTACCCTCGTCGTCGGATAACTGTCCTTCATCGCGCTGATGTTCGGTGGTCACGGCAATTTTGGCCATCATGCGCACTGTTTCAACGGGATAATCACCGATAGCTGTTTCCTGCGAGAGCATGATGGCATCTGTCCCGTCCAAGATGGCATTGGCCACGTCATTGACTTCCGCGCGCGTCGGACGTACGTTCTGGGTCATGGACTCCAGCATTTGGGTGGCGGTGATCACAGGGCGTCCCATGATATTCGCTTTTTGAATAAGCCGTTTTTGGATGCCCGGTACCTCTTCAATGGGGATCTCCACACCAAGGTCCCCCCGGGCGATCATGACCCCATCCGCCGCTTTGAGGATCTCATCAAAATTCTCAATGGCTCCCCCGCGCTCGATCTTGGCCACCAAATAAACAGAATGCCCTTTCTTCCTGGCAAACTCCCTCACCTTAATGATGTCCTTGGACCTCTCAACAAATGAAAGGCCAAAAACATTGACCCCGTGATTTAATCCAAATTCGACTATTTTCAGGTCTTTATCGGTGATCGGGTCAATATCTAATTTCGTTCCGGGCAGATTAAGCCCTTTATGGGAAAGGAGTTTCCCCCCTATCAAAACCTTGCAGGCAATATCATGGACCAAGACCCGCTCAACCCGTAATTGAATAAACCCGTCATTAAGGAAAATGATCTTCCCCTTGGAAACGTTCTGGGGAAGCTGTTTATATTCAACGGGGATACGCGCCCCCGTACCCAGCACATTCCTTGTTGTCAAGACGACCTTATCCCCTTTTTTCAGCAGAACAGAATCGTTTTGAAGGCGGCCGATACGCATTTTGACACCGGGAAGGTCCATGAGGATGCTGATCATGCGCCGTGTCTTAAAAGCAGCAGCGCGGATATTGCGGATATTTTCCGCGTGTTCCTTGAACTCCCCATGGGAGCAATTCAAGCGGGCTATGTTCATGCCGTTTTCGATCATCCCCTCAAGTCTAGCGGGAGAACATGAAGAAGGGCCGATCGTGCAGACGATCTTTGTTTTTTGGGAAGGCAATTTCAATGGCGTTTGCATTAGGTATTATTGTACCACATAAATTTACCGATCTTTCACTGTTTATTCTACTGATATGGCATGTTCAGCCACACCTTCATTTGGTCAGGGGTAAAAATACGGCCAAGCGCCTGGTTCTCATCATTGATCAGCTGTTGGCGCTGATCATACATCGTCTTGCCGTCAATAGACCCGTTTTCCAGGCTCAGCTGGAGGTCCCTGGCCTTGACTATATTGTCTGTCACGATCGACCTTACGGCATTGACCTGGTCCTGGGTCAATTTTATATTGGCTGTTATTTGGAACATCTCCGCGTTCACTGCTTTAACGACTATTTCATCCGTAGGCGAAGCATCTTGCGCACGGACCGGGACCGTTAAAACGAACAACCCAGCTAAGATACTACACGCTATTTTTTCTATCATATTATCCCCCATCCTATGAATTGGCAAAGCAGAAGAATATATGTTATATTTTAATTAGATTTTAGAAGTACGCTCTTTAAAAAGACTCGAAAAAGGCAAACTACCTGAAAGGGTAGGACGCAAAGCCGTGAGCCTAAACTCCTCTTAGGATGAGCAGGGCTGTCTGGTTGCCGGACCTGGATCTTATCTTGGTTTCGTGAACTGCATTTTGTCCTCTTTTTCGAGAAGTCAACTCTCAACAAGGAGGGCGAAATGCTTAGATCTTTATCCCTGCTCGCTCTAACAGCTGTTATCTTGATACAGACCGTACCTGCCTATTGCGGGTCTATGTCATTAGAGGTCTCTGCCATCGTACCGCCGCATGTGATGGCATATAATAGTCTCAATATAAATCCATCCTCAGCCAACCCTGCTCAATTGGTCCAAACCCAAACCGTCATTAGGAATAATAAAAGCGTCGACCTTATTTCTATCGTTGTACCGTAAATGGACCGCGTTACTTCTCCTGGTTTTCCGCTTTCTCGATCTTAAGAGGGATATTGAACATATAATTCGTTCCTTCCGCGACATCTATCTTATTCTTCAATTTCACAAGCGGCACCATATTAAGTGCCAGGGTATTTATATCAATTGAAATGACATGTTTCCCCGGAAAAACGTTCCTGAAATAAAATGCTCCCTGAGGGTCGCTTTTTTGGATGGTCTTACCATCCAGGACAACGCTCACCTTAGCAATGAACTTATCCCCTTCACCGGGGGCATTGGCACCGTTTTTAGAGATAAAAACTATGCCATAAATCCCCGTCTGACTGGTCAAACCGAAATCAGCATGGCTTGTGCGGCCTTGAAAAACACGGACATGTAAAATTTGCGGGGATGAAAACATAAGGCTGCCCTGGATGGTGTCCAATACCGGCGTCACATCCACACCCTTGGCACGTATTTGTATATGGTAGCGCCCATACTTATCCGTTACAGCCTCTTTATTACCGACCTTCACTTTAACACCCGGTATACCTTCATCACCAGGAATAAACCTGCCGTTCCCTTTCTTGTCTTTAAATACAACCCCGCACACAGTACCCAGGGGGTCCCAATACGTCGCCCCTCCGAAAGTAATGCGCATACCCACATGAGCTTCAAAATCATCATAAGGCAGATTGCCTATATGGGATACGACCTTGCTTGCGTCAGCGTCCGCAAAAATATTCACATCCGGCATCGGATTATAGTTGAGGTCGGAAGTGATTATTACACTTTCTTCTCCAGATCCAAAACTATTGACCCCTGGCCTTATGCCGAGCTCATCGTGAAAGCTCACTTGAGAAGTGAACGATAGCTTGGGAGTGAATTGCTTTTGATACCCCAAACCCACGTTGATCACGCTGGGATTAGAATTCCCCCCGGAGTGAGGTTGATCGAGCCAGTCATACTCATAATTAGCGTCAAAACTTAATTGCCGCGTTAAAGGCAGATTGATACCGGTGATCACGTCCTCACGGTCAAAGTTTGAAACATTTGAACCCGGAGTATGGCTATTTTGATAACCCGCGCCGCCAAAAACAGTCGCTTGCAAAGAATGCCAGATAGCAAATCTCCTGAAAAGGCGCTCATTGAGGCCAAGGCTGTTTGTGGGAGAAAGATCCCCTGCGGTATTTAAATAATTAAAATCCGAATCACTCCACAGGTCCCTGGCGATATTCACGTGGAAATGCCCATTAGCATCGTAGTCCAAGGCGCTGGGATGATCAAGGTTAGGGTCAAGACGGTCCCGGTATGCCTCCACAAAAGTATATTCTTCCATATTTTCAAATTCCGTATCGGTTGTCCACGACGCCCCTGTCTCTCCTTGATAAGAAGGCAAGGTCGAAATGGTGGAATAATTCTTGTCAATATTCCTGAAATTAAGACCGGTATTAAAAGCCCCCTTCTGCCACTTTAAAGATGCCAATGTAGCATCATGGCTGCTGTCATAACCTTCTTCAGCGTTAAGGCTAAGGTGGTCATTAAAGCTGTGCTGTCCCTGGACGGAATAAACATGATTTGTCAAATACACCGGACGGTCCGGACCATAAGCGGTGGCAAAATTAAAAGAATATTGGTCATTAATGCTTTTAGGGAAAAGGGTGAGCTTGAGGGCTGCAATATCAGAATGCAGGAATTGGCTTCCTCCCCCAATAGCAGCAAACCCCAGAGGTCTCTGTTCTTGTCCATAGCTGACGGATAAACCCAAGATATCCTTCATCACGTCGACATCCGCAAAAGCACCCCGCAAGCTCGTCTTAGGCATTGCCAGCTGTGATAAAGATCTCAGGGCATCAAAACCACGCAAGTTAAAATTACTCGTACCTTCAAAAGGTATTTGACTTAACCCTATCGTATAAGTGTCGAATTGGGAAATTGCATCAAAATCAGAATAAGACCCTGAAGTATCAAAAAAACCATAGGGGGTTTCACCGGTAATAGCCAGGGTTTGTTCAAAATCATAACTTTGACGTTTGAGGGCCGGAATGTCCTTCCCGGAATAATAGGTGGTCCAATCATTGTTATACGTGACTTTAAACGGTTCTCCGTGCTTCAACCCATCCATCGCTTGGGCCCTGCCGGAAGTAAGGGATCTCGGAAAAATAACTTCTACATAAAGAGTATGCCGCCCACCATCATCCCAAATATGAAGAAAGGTAGGCCCAATGGCCAGCGTATCAATTTCTAAATGATCAGCATCAATTATTTTTACCTTGATAAAACTTTCATCCACCACCAAGAATCTTTTTATATTCTTACTTTCGATGATAACGGACGAATGTAATGCGATCTGCAGCTTCGGCTTGACTTGACCATTATTGGTTATCTGAGCCAGCAATAAGACTAACGGAGCCTTTTTTGATTTCTCCTCTGGAACATAGATAGCAGCTTGCGGCCGCGGCTGTGCCTGTGGTGCATACAACTGTGTCGGGCCAACAGCCTGCACAGCAGCCGCAGGAACTGTAGGTACCCTATTTGCTGCCGGCTGAGATTGTGCTGCTGGCGGAGAAAGTGTTTGCTGATGGACAGTCGCTTGCGCAACAGGTGATTGGGATATCTTAGTAACGACTGGCACCTGAGGAACAACGGCGTGCGCAACCGGCTGCGGGGGGTTCTCAATACCCTGCATTTGATCAAGAATGCTCAGGTACCGCTCAGATTCTTTGGAAGCAGGATCAAAGATCTTGGCGATCTTGAAATAACGGAGCGCCTTTTTGATATCGTACTTTTGGAACGCCTTAATACCCTCACTAAAATAATACCTGTACCCTATCGACCTTTCGGGAGGCACATGGGAAGAAGACAGTTCTAAGGTCACTCCTTTTTTATTTAGGACATCCAGGTACTGGTTAATATCTTCCTCGGCAGGACCATACACTTGTGCGATCTTAAAACAACGGAGGGCTTTTTGGTCGTCATGTTCCTTAAAAGCTTTGACGCCTTCATTGTAGTACTGCTGATAGCCTGTGGATTGGTCGGCCGATGCAAAAGAAGACAAAGCGACCACAAATAAAAAAAGAAAAATCCCCCATATTACGGTTTTTTTGAGCATACATGTCTAACCGGATTATAACGCGTAATGGGGGGACTGTATAATTTAATCCTGAGAATTTTCTATCGTTATTTGACCGGCAGCATCCACGGCCAATCCTATTTCCTTAACGATCACATCTCCATCTTGCAGGTCAGAATTGACAACCAAGGTGTAATGCCCTGGATCTAATTCTTTCTTAAAAGGTATATCTAACGTGCCGGCCGCTCCCGGGGGAACATACAGTTTCTTGCACCCACCGCGATTCAAGACCAGCCCCCCCTCTTGCATCATATAATATGTTGTGTCGGGGATAAGGATAACATTACCCTGGTTGGCAAAGCTGACAGTGACACCATCTTTCTTTAACTTAATATCTTGTAAGACGGCTTTCTTGCTCTTATTGCTGGGTTCAATAAAGAACAAGCACCCCAATCTTGTAATAAGGCTGACATTGTCCTGGCTGGACGTTCCTGCGTTGGCGCTTTCAAAGAACAAAACGCCATAATGCCCTTCCTCTATCTGGCTGGGGACACTGACCGTATAATCGATCCTTTGCTGGCCGAAGGCAGGCATGGTGAATGTCTGTGGGGAAAAAGTGATCCATTGACTGGCGGATCCCGGTGTTGTTCCTCCCGCTAAAAAAAGCTTGGTGCCATCGTAAGGGGCCTTATATTCAAAATCCTCCCAATAAACCCTGACATTGATCGACTTGGCAGACGTGTTGTGGACTAAAAAAGACCCGTTGGTGTGGTCCCCGCCCGAGACATCTAAAGAAATCTTTGCCTGTTCGAGAAATAGTTGAGCTTGTGCCTCTGCGCTGAGCATTCCCACCGCAACAAAAAATAAAAAAATAGTCCTCAAGATCATGCCTGCAAGCCTTCCTTATCTAAAAAATATTAAAAATGCCTGTGCGGCGGGGGGTTCCCACCGCACAAGGCATTTTGTAGTGAAGCTTACAGCGATACTACAGTGAAGGTCAGTGTACCTGAATAAGAACCAGCTGCATCCGCATTGGTAAATGGCTTACCGTTTGCAGGGTCTGCAGGGTTATCAGATGCATTACCGTTCCAAAGACCAACATACACTTTCTCGTACTGACCGGAAGGAATTGTTGACAATTCTCCTGCCGTACCAGTAAGGTCGATGAGTCTTTTCTTACCTAAAGAAGATACTGTTTCCACATTGGTACTTGGATTTGCGGTGACGAAGGTGGCCGTAGATTTGGTCCCCAAACATCCGAGGGTAGCAGATGTCCCGGCTGCTATGTTAGGACAAGCGGTCCCTGTTCCTTCGGCATAGGTTACATTCACAATGGGGGTCGCTGCTGCACCACCGGTAGTACCGATAGCAACACCATAATAAACAGCTGGTGCATAGGTATTGGTAGCACTTTGATACGTCAACGCACCGAAAGGTAACGTTGTTTGTGAAGTGGACGGCGAGCCAACAACGTTGCCTGTTGTAGCATCGAATGTGGTAACGGTTAACAATAAACCCGTTGCCGCCGGGATTGAAGCTGATACTGTGAACGTATTCTGCGCCATTACAGCCTGGCTTAACAGAAGCATACTCCCTAAGATCAAACTTAATTTGGTTTTCATACTTTTCCCTTTCTTATCTTGTTACTTTTGGTTTAAAGAAAATCTCACCGGCGCTAAGAAATCACCGGCGTTCATCTGGGCATACCCCTGCAGGCGATACACCACTTCAAAAGTGGCTCCGCTGCCCCTAGCGTCAGAAGAAAAAACCGGATACTCCCCTGTTTGCACGGGAGAGAATTCCGTAAGGTTTGTTTGACCTTTTTGACCTGAAGGGATTTCTACCTGAACGGTAAAATATTTGCTGTCGAACTCCTTTCCTTGTTTATTAGTCATGTTTGTCTGTAAACTTTGTAGGACCTGATACGGCTTATGCAGATTAGAAAGAACCGTCACCATGACCGCCTGCTCCTGAGGAGGGCTGTTGACCAGCACATGGGAGAAATTAACACCTCCGGCGGGTGGAGTTATGCTCATGGAAAATACAGGGGGTATTTCGCATTGAATATTGACAGGGAATTCCTGCTTGCCCTGATCGGTTTCCACAACATACTTTATTTTACCGGTATAAACACCCGCGTCCTGCTCTTGGACCTGGTCTGCATTGACCAAAAAATAAATGACAAAATTATCTGCATCTTTGCTGCTGTAATAAATAAGCGATCTGCTTGATGCCAATGAGCTGAGGCCCTGGATACGCAATCCCTCTGTTTGGCCCTCGGCAGACAATTGCAAGATACCCGTACCCAATGCCTGAACTGTTTCATCTTGCAGGGGATCTTCAACTTCCTGATAGATCCGTACTTCCTGGCCTAAATTCCCTGAAAAAGACAGGGTAACATAATCCGCTGTCCTTTCGCTGGTATCTGAACTCTTAATATGTACCCATGTTGGGTTATGCGCCCCTTTAACTGATATTTTTAAACTTGGGGAAGTCTCCAGGAGCACATCGATCGTCACCTGATCGCTAGAAGCATTACCCATGCCGCGTACCGTAAAGGTAAGCCTGCCCCGGAAAGTTCCGCCGGCATTGATCAAACCTTGGTTCAAAGAATATCCTATAGTAAAAGCGTCGCTTGTCCCGCTTTGACCGGAAGAATACACCAACTGATCGCTCATCCCTAAATGATCTGTATTCTGTAAAAAGAGCGTTCCATAACTATTGGAATTAGACAAGGTCTGTGCCTCAATAGCTTGCAAATTTAAAGTGTCTCCTTTTTCGTCCATCATAGGCTCAAGGACCCTTTGAAAAACCTGATAACGATCTCCACCTGTCGAGTTGATCCGGATACGGATCTCCTGCTTATTGTCGGGTCCGGCTAATGGAACTTTTCCAAAACGTAAAGTATTGCTGCCGTCGATCGGGCTAACGCTTAAGCTGACATCAGCAAAAGAAGCTTGCGTAAGGCCCACCAAAGAAAATACGGTTATTAGGAAAACAGCTTTAAACATCTGAAACTCCTGTTTATATTTTTGCTTTTTCCTTAAAAGACTATACGGAACGAAAAAAGGAAAAGCTGAAAATAAAAACTTAAGGTCCAAAACTTTCTTATCGCTTGATACTACAACTATAACACATTTTGAAGCTTTTGCAAATCAACAGCAAATTTTGTGTAATTGCAACATATTGTAATATAATGATTTACAGTCTTATGAAAATTTAACACTTGACAGACAAGGAAATTTTACTTTTTACTGAAAATCAAAAGGTCACGACCGTGAAAGTCAGCGTACCTGAATAGGCACCCGCAGCGTCCGCATTGGTAAATGGCTTACCATTTGCAGGGTCTGCAGGGCTGTCAGATGCATTCCCGTTCCAAAGACCAACATACACCTTCTCATACTGGCCGGAAGGAATGGTGGATAATTCCCCCGCAGTACCGGTAAGGTCTATCAGCCTTTTTTTGCCTAAAGATGATATTGTTTCAACATTATTGCTTGAATTTGCCGTGACGAACGTAGCGGTGGATTTGGTCCCCAAGCATCCAAGAGTGACAGATGTCCCCGCTGCTATATTAGGGCAAGCGGTCCCTGCCCCCTCATCATAAGTTACATTGACGATCGGAGGGCCTGCCCCGCCACTCTCACTGATGGCGATGCCGTAATAAACACTCGGCGTATAGGTGCCCGTGGCACTGGCATAGGTTAACGCACCGAAAGGTAATGAGGTTTGCGAGGTGGATGGAGAGCCAATAACAGCACCGCTTGTCGCATTATAGGTGGTAACGGTTAAACTGAGCGCTGGCCCCGCCAAACCGCCGGAACCCGGGACCGTGGCTGACACCTGAAGCGTTGTCTGCGCCATTACAACCTGACTCAACAACAGCATACTTCCTAAAATTAAGCTTAACTTGACTTTCATTAACTTCCACAGTTTCAAAATGTCAAAGCTGAGTGATCTAACAAAAGAATAATTTTAAGGTATGAATGACAGGAAATAATTTTATGACAAAGGATAACATGGATCATCACAAAAAGCAAATTCTTCAGTTAAATATCCTTTTCTTTTATCATACCCTTTCAGCTTTAATATCGACGTAATTTGCCGTCCCTTTTTACCCCTGCCGGTTTTTTCAATAAAGACCAGCACATTGACCGCTTCCGCGATGGCCTCAGGAACAGGGGCTACACCTGCCTCCATGATCAACTGTTCCAGCCTTAAAAGCCCGCTTGCGGCGGAATTAGCATGGATGGTGCTCACTCCCCCCGGATGCCCTGTATTCCAAGCCTTGATCAGGGAATGCGCTTCCTTACCCCGTACCTCACCGATAATGATCCGGTCAGGCCTGATACGCATGGAATCAAAGATCAGGTCATCCATGGTCTTGACCGGCGACGAGCGCATCGTCACAGAATCTTTGACATTGCATTTGAGCTCCTGGGTGTCTTCGATAATGATGACCCTGTCATCCGGATGGGTTTTAGCGACGCAGTCCAGGACCGCATTACAAAATGTCGTTTTGCCTGACTGTGTTCCCCCTACGACCAAAATGGACTTTCTTTGCTCAACAGACTTTTTTATTATTTTCTCCTGCTCCGGGGTAATGATCCCATCTTTGACATAATCCTGCAAAGGGATCACTGTCCCAGCCCGTTTTCTGATCGCGAATGCCGGATAGGCCACCACCGGCGGGATAAAGGCCTGGAACCGGAATAATTTGAATTCTTCATCGATCTGGACCCAAAGTTCCCCCGAAAAACTCGGGTTCTTGTGGGTGACCGCTTCATCCGACACGCTGGCCACCGTATTGATAAGGTTCTTCGCCGCTGACGCGGACATGACCCCATATTCACGCTTCCCCTGGTACCCGTCAACCCACAAAATCCCGTCAGGATTAAGCAGGATCTCATAGATCCCGTCGTCCGAAAGCGCCGATAGGACAAGGTCCCCAAGGTCCTGTTTCAATTTATTCTGTGTACGCGAGTGTTCCCTGAGCATCTTCGATATTTTCCAACACCATGTCTTTCATGACGATGATCTTGAACTTATAACCCGGATCAATGATCAAGGTAGGCTGAACATCCATATTTTTCTGCAGGGCCTGCCCGCTGACATCGGCCAGCTTTTGACCAACGCTCGCTGCAACGGTCTCCCTGGGATCGGTTGATTGCTCCGCCTTTTGGTTCAGGATGTCATAACCTGCCCCCATCAAACTAAGCAGGACCGCATTGCCATAGATGCGTAAATAGTGGTTATCCACCTTGTCTCGAAAACCTGAAAATCCCGCAATATCCACTCCCTGCATTTTTTCAAGGTCAATGCTCGTCCCGTCCGGGAATATGATCCTGTTCCACACCACCTGCACGCGCTTCTGGCCAAAGGTCAAACTGCTGTTATATTCTCCGACAAGCTTGGCACCTTGCGGGATCAGAAGGTAATTGCCTGTCAGTGTATCATAGACATTCTCCGTGACTTGGGCATTAACGCTCCCCGGCAGGTCTGAGTTGATCCCGGTTATCAAGGCTGCGGGAATATAACTCCCTGCTTTTACTTCGTAAGGCGAACGGGGTTTCTTTTTAGGGCCTTCCAAATAATCGTCATCCGGGCCGGCCTTTTTTAGGAATGCCATTTTCCCATCCTGGTCGTTGACATCAATGCCTGACCCGCCCACCAGTGCCGCCAGCGCGGGCAGCTTGGTCCCGGCTGCTGATCTGACCATGTTCATGACCTCATTTAAGCCATCTGTCAGATCATCTTTACTGGACCTCTTTAATGGGGATACCGTTTGAGTTCCCGGCGGTCCCGGGGCCTCTATGCTCAATGGGGACCTATCCGCTTCCAATTCAAGCTTTTTTTCTTCGATCCTGTCCTTATCCTCTATTTTCTTGATCTCCAGCCGGGTTGAATACTCATCTTCGATCTCCTGTTTCCTCAGGTCTGCCTCCTGACCGGAAATGATCCGGGCCGTGATCTCTTGGTCTGTTTGCTTGTGAAGGCCAGGTCCATTATTGATCTTTATATTCTTGAACTTTTCATCATTGAACCAGCTTTCTTCTAGTGTCTTGGAAGAAACATCAATGGATTGCCGGGGTTTGCTTTGCACTACCTCTGCTTTTTGGCTGATCTGGGCTTTATACATAAACACACCCATCACCACCATAAGAACAATGATCCCGATCAAGAATGGCAGCCGGTTGGTTTGTACGATCTTCTGAGGTATTTGATCGAACATAGTCACCTCTTACGATATTGATTAATAATCAATATCGATATGCTACCAGATTCAGACGATGTGTCAAGCAAATAATCTTCACATGTCGAATTTAATTTGATTATTAATCAATTTACCGTCAGGAGGGTAATTTCTTTACGCTTTGCCGCTCAACGAGGCGCACGGGCAGGAGCTCTACACCCACCAAAGGCTTCCTGCTATCCTTGCCTTTTAAATGCTCAAGAAGGTATTGGGTGGCTTTTTGGGCCATCTCATGGACCGGTACACGGATAGAAGTTAAATAAGGAAAACAGTTAATGACCATGAAGTCGTCATCATACCCCATCACTGAAATATCTTGCGGGCAGGAAAGGTTCAACTCTTTGAGCCTTTCAAGGACCCCGCTGGCCATAACGTCTGTACAACAAAATATCGCCGTAACCTTTGGTTCCTTAATAAGGATCTGGTCCAGGGCCTCCTTGGCCTTGTCTTTCAGAAAATCGGCTATGACCACAAGCTCTTGATCAAGGATGGCCCCCTGATCCTTCCAATATTCCTGAAATCCTTTGACCCGCTGTTGGCATTCCCTTGACCACGCAGGGCCTGTGATAATGGCTGCATGCCGGTGCCCGCAGGAATACAGGTACTCCGCAGCGATCCTGCCCCCATGAACATGGTCCCCGCATACGAACATTGTCTGTACATCCTCTTCAAAATCATTAAAAACGACCGTGGGTACTTTGATCTTTTCCAACATCCGCTTGCTTGAAAAATACCTGAACCAATGACCGACGATCAACCCGTCTATCTGTTCCCCTGAACGAAAATCGTAATGGTCCCATTGCTGCTGCTCCTGGGTCAGCGTTAATAATTTAAACCCATAACCGGAGCCCTCTAAAGTATTGGATACTCCTGATAAGAAATGCATGAAATACGCGCTGTAAAAAATATCCCGGTAGAACGGGACCTTGACCCCGATTATCTTTGTGGAAAATTGCCGCAAATTCCGGGCGGCCAAGTTGGGCGTGTAAGAATATTTCTTCAGCAAATGATCGATCTTACGCAACGTATCCCCTGCCACCTTGTCCCTGGTCTGCGGATTGATCGCCCGGGAAATGGTGGCGATCGAAACACCTGCTTTTTTCGCTATTTCATGTATGGTCATTTTCATTTCGACCTTATCCATCCCAACGACCGGAACAGGTCCGGTGACGCTTTAAGATAACGGTCCTGACCGATCTCCTTTAACCAGAAATCCTTGACTTCCGGGTTGACCTCGAGGCGGGCATCACCCCAGCCCTGTCCGGCGAACATCGGCTGCTTATCCCAATCGGAATTGATATAACAGAAGATCGGGACCTTCTGCTCTTTAATGAATTGGAACAGATGTTTTAAAAAATCGATCTTTCCCCGGTTGGTATACATGTACCAGGGACTTGATTCACAGATCATAAATGGTTTGCCGTGGGCCCGGGCCAGTTTTAAAAAATCGGAAGCGACCGGGATATCTTCATTCCTAAAAATAGTCTTGCCGAACCAGTCCACATAATCATCGCCCGGATACCAATCCATCCAGGGATGAGGCGTGTCCTCGGAATGCCACACATACGCCGCATTATGAACTCCTTCTTTACGCAAAAAATCAACCACATAGCGGAAAGCCTGCTTATACTGCTGCGGGTCATAATGGTTGTCCGGACTGTCGAACTCATAACCTATGCGCAGATAGATCGGCCGGTCGGCTTTTTTGATCCATTGGGCCAATTTTTTCAAATTATCATCATATGTTCCGGCAATAGTATCCTTGAGCGCATCGACCATGTACATGCCGACTTCGATAACGGAATTAGGATATTCTTTTAAAAGAGCATCCCCATCCATTGGACCAGACCCGTAATCAGCTGGCTCATCCAGACCATCCATCTTCTGGATAGAAGTATAAACCATGGTACCTCCGGGAATACTGCCTGTACCGCTGACATATTTGGCAATCGTCTCACGGTCCTGGCCGACCAAAAGGAGGGTTCTTCCTGGCGGGGGAACGAACGGGTTTGAAGCAGAATAGGCCAGGCAGGGAACCATGACGAACAGCCATGCGCATATTTCAAAGACTTTCCTTACGTACATTGAAGGACCCTTCCATGCTTTCATTGATATCCTCCTTAACTGTCAGATAGTATTTAAAACACTTTTAAAATAATAATACGACTTGCGTAAATGCCTTTTGAAAGGGGAATCCTTCCCATCGCCCTGACCGACGATCCCTAACCATTCCTCATGGTCATATCCATCAGGGAATGGAAATTCCCCCTGATCAGCCGTTGAATGATGGTCAGCAGGGTCTTTGGGGGCTTTCCACCATTCGTCCAGGTATTCAAAAATAATACCCCCGATCTCATTGCCGACCCCGGGCCCGCCGGGCATATTATAAATGAGATCGCGGAGATTGCCGCGTAGGTATGTTAACTGCTTGTCCTCATCCGGCCCTTTTTTTTCCCAATAGGCATCACACCCGTACTCTGTCACTAGAACAGGCTTATCCAGTTTGTTCTTAATATCGATAAAAAGACCACCAAAACCATCTGACCCTCGATAAGAATTGACCCCCAATATATCGACGGCAGGTGCGTACTGCCTGTAATAATCGATAAGCCCCAATTCGAGATTACCGATAGCGACCGGATGGTTCCCGTCGATCTTATGGATCATTTCCGCGACCTCATTAATGAATTTGGCGTAAGCTTCTGGATGCTCGGCCGCGTTGGTCCTGGTCGCGTTGACCCCTAAATAACGGGAAGCCATATTATTTTCATTGCCTAAGACCCACATCAAGACAAAAGGCTCATCCTTTAGGTCCATCACTTTATCCTTGATGACTTCCATCATGTTGGCCCGTTGCTGGGGGTCCGTATAATCCGTTCCCTTCTCCCAGGAAGCCCCTGAACCCTGGGTGTAGGCCCCTAATAGATCACAAACAACCGCCTTGATCCCAAACCGTTTGTACATATCACGCAAAAGCGGTTTATTGAGCAAGGTTGGATCATATTTACTGGTGGGATGGTTAGGAGGGAAAAGGCGGATCGTATTGATCCCCATCTCTTTAAGCAGTTCAAAATCACCGATGGGTTTGTGTCCGCCGTCCTGACCATTATTATCTATCCAAGATTCATAAGGAGCATCGATGATGCCGTTCTTATTTTTATCGGTGAACATCCATCTGTCCAAGGCGTTAGGGTCCTTCTCAGGAGTAAGTCCGATCTCCGTCGGCCAATAGCTGATCCCTTTTATATAATAGGGTTTACCATCCACCAGCATTTGCCATTCGCCATTGGAATATTTGGCCAACCGTACTTGACCTGCCCCGCGTGTTTCGACTATTTTTAAAGAATTCAATGGGACTATGTCTTTGATCTTTTCTTCAGCGCTTTTACGGATGATCTTCCCTGGATCGACCTTGATAATATGCTTATTTAAATTCTTATCATCCCCATTTTGAAGGTCGAATGAATCTCCCTGAAGTTCACAGTCAAGTTCAGGATAATCCCGGCATAAACCGTGGATCGCGCTCATGGCTGCCGGAGCGACATACCAGGTAAAAGACTGGTCCGCGGCCCAGCCGAAAGAATGCGGGCAAAAAACAATAGCCGCATAATAAGCTTTGACCGCCTGCTGCATAAGACCGGCTTTCTGCAAAATTTTGGCTATAAAGAACATTTTTACCCCGGGGTCCTCGGTGGCCTGTGCCCATATATAAAAAGCCCTTTGAGGATCATCCGAGTTCACATACTTCCAGTACGACCCTGTAAGCAATCCTTTGTTCTTCATTTGGACATAGCCGGGGTCATTTAAAACATCATTGTTCGGAAAGATCCCTTCGCCGAGAGCCTCTCTCAAACCTTGGGGATCTGTGATGGTATAGCGGTAATTGGCCTGTCCTAAATTCTGGAATTCCCCATACTGGCTGTAATCCAAAAAGATAGGCCCGCCAGGGCTTTTCAATTGAAAGGCCGGTTTAGGCAAAGGGTATCCTTGAAAAAAATCCTTCCAAAAACCATCAACATGGGAGCTGGTACTGTCTTGAGCGTGTACCGACGGGAATAACATCGTGAAGTTCAAAGCAAGAAGGAAAAGGATGGAATTTTTGGTCATAATCTCCCCAGGATGTGTGCTGATTCAAGTGACTGCTCATTATAAAGCCGGAGGGTTTTATGTCAAGACTACTCCTCCGGCAATATGAAACAGGGAAAATCAGTTCAGGCAGGATCAGGCGTTATCCAACTCACCTAATTTCTGTTGGGCCGCATCGGCAGGCTTCCAAAACCAGCCCTGGGGGTCCCAGCATTGTGCGTAAGAGAACTCATTGATAATTCTTTTATACGCCCTGGCAGCAGCATCTTTTTTATCGGCATTTTGGTAGGCCTGACCTAAAATAAACAAAGCCGTGCCGACATCATTGAGCGCCCAGTAACTAAATACCGTATCATTGTCCCCGGAAGCATAGTCTTTCAATGAGGCCTGCATGTCCTTTGCCCTGCCGCCATATAATTTCATGGTCTCGTTAACATAAGCTTCCACATCCTGAAGATTATGCGCTGCCAATGCTGTCCATGCCTTCTGTACCAGCGTGCTTGACTTATAATCACCGAAGTCCCAATTGACCCCGCGCTCCATCATGTCCAGCTTTTCTTTAGCAGCATCCGCAGGCCTCCAAAACCAACCTTTTCTCACAGGAGAATCTGCCGGATAATTTGTCTCCAGCAGGGACCTATTTAACTCTTTAATATCCATAGGGTTTAACTGCTGACCTTGTTCTAATCGATCGATCAAGC
>Ga0207034_1044_pt1 | contig 24041 bp, 25 predicted proteins | sample Alteio_BWMinCont_36_FD_153269 | JGI IMG/M metagenome (GOLD analysis project Ga0207034, IMG submission 153269) | Enriched cells from forest soil in Barre Woods Harvard Forest LTER site, Petersham, Massachusetts, United States -... | ecosystem: Environmental > Terrestrial > Soil > Temperate forest >...
ATTACTACAATTAGTACAGCTTGTTCATCTTCTGCCAATGCAATTTTTTTAGCAGCAAGATTGATCAAACAAAATATGCTGGATGTTGTTGTTGCAGGCGGTACAGATGCTTTGACAAAATTTACGTTAAATGGGTTTAATACTTTAATGATATTGGATCAACAGCTTTGTAAACCTTTTGATGAAAATCGTAAGGGTTTAAATTTGGGTGAAGGTGCAGGGTATGTGGTGTTAGTGTCAGAAAGAGTAGCGGCTTCATTAAATAAAGATGTTTACTGTGCATTGAGCGGTTATGCCAACGCGAATGATGCGTATCATCAAACGGCATCATCACCGGATGGAACAGGTTCTTTTTTGGCGATGACGGGTGTATTAGAAAAAAGCGGATTACAACCTTCGGATATTGATTATATAAATCTTCACGGAACAGGCACACAAAATAATGATATAGCCGAAGGAGCAGCGATCAAAAGATTGTTTGCTGATCATTATCCAAAAATGAGTTCGACAAAATCATTTACAGGACATACACTTGGAGCGTGTGGTGGTTTGGAAGCTGTGTTTTCCGTATTAGCAATTAAACATGGTATCATTTATCCTAACCTTCGGTTAGAAACACCAATGGTTGATCTGCCTTTTATTCCTGAAAGAAAGTTGCTAAAAAATATTTCTGTTAAAAATGTGATGTCAAATTCATTTGGATTTGGCGGTAATTGTTCATCTCTAATTTTCTCAAAATTATAAGATGAAAATATACATACGCGCCACGGGAAATATATCACCACAAAAAACATTTGGACATCAGTTCCTTACAGAACCTGTAGAACATACAGGAGATCGTTTAACTTGTGTAGAACCTGATTATAAAGATATTATTGACGTTAAGCTGATTCGCAGAATGAGTCGCATTATTAAAATGGGAGTAGCTTCAGCGATGGAATGTTTGCAGGAGAGTGGCGTTGCAGTTCCTGATGCAATTACTACCGGAACAGCGTATGGTTGTTTGGAAGATACAGGAGTGTTTTTAACAAAGATGGTAGAACACAATGAAGAGCTACTTACACCAACAGCATTTATACAATCAACCCACAATACGATCGGTGCACAAATTGCTTTGATGTTACAATGCCACAATTATAATAATGCATTTGTGCATAGAGGTTTTTCTTTTGAAAGTGCATTATTGGATGGCATGATGCTATTATTAGAAAAAGAAGCGAATAATGTATTGGTTGGTGGCATAGATGAAATTACAAATATCAGCCACGCGATTTTAAAAAGAATGGGTTTATATAAGCGCGAAGCAATATCAAACCTTGATCTTTTTACAACAAATTCAAAAGGAACGATTGCGGGCGAAGGAGCAGCTTTCTTTCTATTGACCAATGAATCATCAGCAAATGATTATGCAGTGTTGGATGGTACTCATACTTTTTATAAACCAGCTACTATTAAAGAAACGGAACAACAAATTTTGTCCTTCTTATCAGCGCAATCAGTTAATGTTAATGATATTGATTTAATAATAACCGGTAGAAATGGAGATAGTAGAAATGATGAAGTGTATAATCAGTTGCAAAAATCTATATTTACTACTCATCGTTTAATTAATTACAAACACCTTTGTGGCGAATATCCTACATCAACGGCATTTGCTTTATGGATGGCTGCTAATATTATTAAAACTGCAACTATACCAATAGCTATCGGCAATGAAATACCCAAAAACAAATTGAAGAAAATTCTGATCTATAATCAATATCAAAATATACATCATTCTTTATTATTGCTTTCTGCATGCTAACTTTCAAGAATACTAATATTGTTTTTATTGCACTGCTGATCATTTTAATTGGCTGTAATTTTGTTTATGCCATTTCTTTCTTCCTTTACGTTATTTTATTTATTAGTTATTCTTTGATCCTTTTTTATGGCTGTTATTATATTGGGTCTAACTTTTTTATCAATGTGATCTGTTCAGCAACGACAAATAAAAAGCAGATCGCGATAAGTTTTGATGATGGTCCCGCAACATCATTTACCCGGGAAATTTTGGAAGTATTAAGGAGACATCATATAAAAGCCACATTTTTTTGCATTGGCAATCGAATACCAGGTAACGAAGAATTATTAATGTACTTGTACAACGAAGATCACATAATCGGTAATCATAGTTATTCTCATCATTTTTGGTTCGATCTTTTTTCAACTAAAAAGGTAATTGCAGATCTTCAGATGATGGATGATATTACAAAAGATATAATAGGAGTAAAGCCAAAATTATTCCGACCACCTTATGGCGTTTTGAATCCTAATATTAAAAAGGCTATTGTTGATGGTAACTATACACCAATAGGTTGGAGTGTACGTTCTTATGATACGGTTATAAACGGGGAAAGAAAATTATTTGATAAGATCTGTAGGTCATTGAAACCCGGAGCTGTTTTTCTATTTCATGATACCAGCCAGACAACACTTAATATTCTTCCTTTATTCATTCAATATGTTAAAGAGAATGGGTATGAAATAGTTAGATTAGATAAAATGTTAGATTTGCAACCATATGCGTAAAATACTTGTACTATTAGGAGTTACTATTATTGCACTTTCTGTAAAGGCCCAACATACAGGCTATGCGGCGGTGACGGACCTCGCAAAATTTAAAGCGGCGTTTATGGAAGTGGCACAAAAAACTACAACCATAAAAAGTGATTTTGTTCAGGAGAAAAACCTGAGTATGTTATCAGAAAAAATTACTTCCAAAGGGAAATTTTGGTTCAAGAAGAATAACCAGGTGAGGATGGAGTATAGTCAACCTTTTGAGTATTTGATGATCATTAATCAGGACAAGGTTTATATAAAAGATGGGTCAAAAGAAAATACAATCTCAACAAAATCAAATAAGCTTTTTCAACAGATCAATAAAATAACAGTTGATTGCGTGCAGGGAACAGCACTAAACAATCCTGATTTTGCTACAAAGGTTTTTGAGAATAATCGTAATTATTTAGTAGAGCTATCTCCGGTATCAAAAAATTTGAAAGATTACTTTTCAACGATCAATATCATTATTGATAAAAAGGATTATTCAGTTTCGAGTATTGAAATGAATGAAAGCTCAGGAGATAATACTATCATACATTTTATGAATAAAGAAATGAACACAAATATTCCCGATGCGTTATTTGCTATTAAGTAGTTGCTTATTAATTTTATTGGGCTGTAGTAGTAAGGCTTACGAAAGCCTGCAGAAAACTACTGGAGATGTGAGCGTATTGCAAAAATTCAAACCTAATATATCATCTGTATTGTATGATGCGCAAATAGATGTAAAATTGGGGGGCAATTTTAGTGAATTATTGTTGCTAAAAAAACTGCCTGACAGCAGCACAAGAATTGTTTTTGCTAATCAAATGGGCCTTACCATTTTTGATTTTGGATTTAATGCGGATGGAAGTTTCAAAGTGTATTCTATCTTAAAAAAAATGAATAGAAAGCCCGTAATAAAAGCACTGCGTAAAGATTTTGATCTGGTATTGATGCGCGGATTGGATACAAGTAAAGTCTCTATTCGTAAAAATGATTCTCTTACTTACTATATATTTAAGCAGCTAAAAGGCTATAATACTTATATCACTAACAATGCAGGTACTGAATTAGTTGGTATGGAAATATCATCAAAAAGAAAACCTGTTGTTAAAGGAATTATGCAAAATTATATGAATGGCATACCTGATACCATTGGTATTTCTCATCAAAATTTTAGGTTTAATATTGGTTTAAAACGAATAGAAAGATAATGTTACAAAACGATTTTTTTTCTTTTACTGCTCCGCAGAAAGAAGGTAATACAATAAAGACTACGCTCGAATTAAATGCTGCGCATAAAATATTTGAAGGACATTTTCCTCAACATCCGATCGTTCCGGGTGTTTGTATGATGCAGATGGTAAAAGAAGTAGTAGAAAATGTGATTGGTAAAGAGACCAATTTATCTATCGCACACAATATTAAATTTTTAACGATCATTGATCCGCGCGAGAATAAAACGATTCAATTAGATTATAAGTTTAGTACACCCGAAGAAGGGAAAATTAATATTGATGCGCAGTTGCTAAATAGTAGTACAGTCTTCTTTAAGTTTAAAGGAACGTTCGTTTTTGTTTCTTAAGCTGTTATACTACTTTTCTTTTATGAAGCATTTGTTGTATGTCAGACTCTTTATAATATAGTTTCCCGTGTATTTTAGAATATGGCAGTATCCCATTAGTTCTCCAATTTTGGAGCGTTCGTTCACTTATCTGCATTAATTCCATCACATCATGTTTGGCTAGCCACACTTCTTGTAAAGTCGGCTTATTGCGAAGTAATTTTTCTTCGTTAACGTGAGTGGAAGACGAATGATCCCCCGCCTCAACAGACTTAAGGTTTTTTCTTTTCATGTTTAAGAGTGTTAGTTTATAGTAGACGGTTTGTTTTCTACAAACTATAAAACGTATATATGTTAATTATTTTAATGTAATGAACACGTACACGTTGTAGTAAATCTAATTTTTTTTTTTTGCTCTATCAAATAATTTTTATCACTCCAAAATCGAGCAAGATCTGACACTATTAAACCACCGTTTTTTTATTTGATTATCAGTTTGTTATATGGACATTGGGCGAATTTAAAAGTAATCCCGGAATACATTACTCTTTATCAAAAAGAGGGTATAAAATAAAAATAATATACATATTTGTTTATTGGAGGTAAAACTACGCATAACTACGCAAAATGAAGTAAAATAAGGTAAAACAAAGCAATAAAAAGCACTTCAAAATGAAAAAATACTGTCAAAATGGTAGGGTTATAAAGAGGAAAATTATTCCAATTAATTCCTTTTAAATTAAATAAAATCAATCGAATGGCTTGATAATGCTACATTTTATTAGTTTATAAAAATTAATATATGTTTTGTGGACTCTTTTTTGGCTCTAATATTTAACATTTCATTCTATTAGATCGATCATAATTGAATTTTTTGTAACGATTTGTATTCAGGTTTATACCTAATTAGTGTCACCTGTTTAGCTGTTTATCATATGAAAAGGGAAAATTATTTATTAACCAAAATCTTAAACATTATGAGCAGAATAACAGGCTTATTATTGATGGTGTGTTTATCACTATTGCACAAAAATTTACAAGCTCAGGCACCATTAAAGAGTGGTATTGAAACCGCTATCAACTATGATGGTCATTCTGAAAAAACGGCTTTGTCAACATCGCAAGCGATGTCAGATACCTCATTGAAAACAACGACGGACACTTCAGTAGCAGCATCTCCTGCAGGTTCGCAGTTACTTAAAAAAGTAGAACATTTTTTTGGTCTTGCGCCAAAGAGATATGCTTTATCAAAATTCCCCGATTCTACATTGTCTGAAGCTCCGGCAAGTGCACCTTTTGCATTTGGAGACTTTACCTGGCTTAATGGAAGTAGCCGTAAAAGCTCACCTCCACTTATTGATTCTAAATATTTTACAAGTGATGTTACTTTAGATTTTAACTATACAGGATCTTTTAATCATCCGATAGATAATACTGTCATAGGTTCTACAGCACTTGCAAGAAACAATGAATTACAACTGTCTTTTTTAGGTTTCGGAGGAGATATACATGTAGATCATGTTCGTGGAAGAATTATGATGCAGTTTGGAACACGTTCTACCGTAGTTCCCAGAAATGACAACAGTTCTTATAAAGGGCAATATGATCTGCAAACTATCTATCGCTATATCAGCGAAGCATACGGAGGATATCATTGGGATAAATGGCATGGCGTTAACCTTGACGCAGGTATTTTTATGTCGTACATAGGATTATTCTCTTACAATAATTTTGAAAACTGGGGATATCAGCCATCTTATACATCTGATAACACACCGTGGTTTTTTAATGGGTTAAGATTCCAGGTTTTTCCAACAGAAAAATTAAAGTTGGAACTATGGCTGGTAAATGGCTGGCAGAGTTATGGAATGTTTAATAAAGCTCCGGGTGTTGGTTTATCAATTTATTACAGACCTAAAGAAACGGTAGATTATGTGTTTAATAATTATTATGGAAAGGATGACGAAGGCGCTCCCGGAAGATACCGTTTCCATAGTGATAATAGTTACCAGCTTAGGTACTACAGCAATTCTCAAAGCAAATTTGTTACTAAAGCAGCCTTCAGTATCACGGGTGATTTTGGGTTTGAAAATGGCGATGGCGTAACACCTTTTGGTACTAAATCTACTGTTGCAAAAGCAGGTTTACCTGCACAAAATTTCATAAGTGGAATGGTTTATAACAGGATCTGGCTAGGTAAGCAATTTGCATGGACCATCGGTGGCGGAGCTATGCATAATCCCGGACAATATCTTGTATTAGCACCTACAGGTTATGCAGATACTTTATTCCAAAGCCAGACAGGTGCAGGTTCAACATTTGATGCATGGGATTTTTCATCTTCAGTAGATTTTATGCCTAGTCAAAATTTAACATTTAAAGTAGAATTTGTTCATCGTCAAATAATTGATGAGACAGCTGCAACCGGATCATCACCTTTAGCAGGAGCCGATGATGGTTATTTTGCTGGTAAAGGCGGTGTTACATCTCCTACGGGATTTGCCAATACCGGTGGTTATACTTATACATCCAGCGGAGCCTCAGTTGCACCACCACTAAGTAGTTGGGGTGGATGGAAACCGGATTTAGCAAAAGCGGAATCAAGAATTGTTTTGGCCGCGATGTTTAGATTTTAATTAGAAATTAAGTATGATCAACAATGAAAATATTTTTTATAAATGAGATAGCAATGTTTATAAAATAAGTACTCTATGGATTCTTATTGTTGATCATACTTTTTAAAATTATTAATTATGTCAAATACTTTAGAACTACATACGGAAACTGATTTGTCTTTCAAAGTAAGACGAATCATAGCGCACCTGATTGCAATGGATGAAGATCAAATAATAGATTCGGCCTCTTTTGAGGATGATCTCGGAGTCGACTCACTGGATGTATTGGAAATTAGGATGGAAGTAGAAAAAAAATTCGAAATAAATATTCCGGATGAGGATGCAGAAAAGCTAACTACTGTTGGATCGCTTATTCGATACGTTAAAGCAAAACAGCGGTGAGGGTGAGAAGATAACAATGGATGGATTAAATAAACAATTATTTTTTAAAACAATTAATATATCATTTTATGAAAAAGATTTTTTTATTGTTTACAATGCTGATAACATTTTCTTTCGCTCAAAAAGCGGAATGTCAAACAAACAAAGGTGGTGTATATCTAAGTTTAAATGATTTTACTCAAAATAAGTTAAACTATAAAAGCAGACATTCATATAGTAAAAGTGCCGTGTATGGCTATGTAAATGCTAAAAATGAAAAATATCGATTCTTTGATAATTCTAGTTATAAAATTGTCGATACTTTGTCATTCTTCACTTATTATCAATATAAAATGGAACCGGGTATAAATGGTAAAGGACTTGTAAAAACTGATGAATATTATTTTAGTGTAAAAGGCGATAGCCCCCTTTTGCCACTTACAATCAGCAACCTGAAAAAAGCATTTCCTGAAAACAATAAGTTTCATTATGCTTTAGATGCATTGTTTAAATCGGATAATGAGCTTCTTGCTTATGATGGTTATTTAAAAATGTATAAGTTGAAATACATTTTTAAAAATAGCGATGCAGATACGGCCAGCGCTCTATCAATACAGTAAATGTTAGCGAGGGATGTTTTGATCGTCGATGATGAAATCGAGATACATAACTTTTAAAGAAAAAGAGTAGGACTTCCGATTACATTATTATTAAATACTACAGTAATGAGAAAGTTGTATCATTATTCAACATCAACATTTAATAATGTCTATCTGCATTCAAGTAGCTATCAGTTAGAAAAAAAGGAGAATAAAAAGTTAGATCTCGATACTGTTATTGGAAGCGCATTTATAATTAAGGAAACAATCGCTCTGGCAAAAAAAATAGCACCAACCGATGTTACAGTGTTGTTATTGGGAGAAAAAAAGATACACAAAGAATTATTTGCGAGAGCGATACATACTAACAGTAACAGAGCCAATAAGCTATTTCTGTCTTTGAATTGTGCTGATTTCTCAGAAGAATTATTGGAGCGTGAAATATTTGGTTATAGATCCAATGTTTTTACCGGTATTATAAAAGATAAAACGGGATTAATCGAAGAGGCTAATGGGGGTACCTTATTTTTAAATGGGGTTGATCAGATGAGTATTGATCTACGTATAAAATTGATGCGCGTACTTGAAATTAGAGAATTTGTTAAGGTTGGGGGTACAAGATCAACAGCTGTAGATATAAGAATAATAGCGGCTATAGATACCAGTTTGTATCAGGGGTTTAGTATTAATAATATCGACAAAAGTTTATTCTATCCTCGTCAATGTATTCTTTTAAGTCAAATGAAATAAATGAACAGAGCGACAATAATTTAATTTAACGATAAGGGTTAGAAGATATTATGATATGTATCATAGTAGCGGGATAACTCTTTTTTTTCTTTTCAGGTTTAAGAGAGAGGGAGGCTACTTGTCTAAGTTCGGCCTCCCTTATTATTTACACTTGTTATGAGTAATATTTTTGAGGAAATGATATTATATATTAATAATAGACATTAAATTTTTATAGATTGATATGACTGTCTTTAAAATATTTTTTTATGAATATGATCGAATACTCATTCATATTCAATGTTTATTATATAAAATAATAATATAAAATATATTTTATATAAACTTATTTTATTATGATTATAAATTATTTTATTAAATATTTATAATAAAATAATATTTATTTATATTGCGTTGCTTTTCGTTATTTATATCAAAATAGCTACCTAATTGATGTAGTTATTGAGATTTTGAAGATCTATTTATATTAAAAAAATAATTATGAAAAAAATTGAAGCAATCGTCCGAACGTCAAAATTTGAAGATGTTAAGACGGAATTAAGAAAGATTGGCGTTATCTTTTTCTCTTACTGGGAGGTTTCCGGAATTGGAAACGAACAGATGGCGGTTCATCATAGTTACAGGGGTACTGTTTATGATACTCAATATATTTCCAGAATATTTATATCAATCGTTTTGAAAGAGGCCAATGTACAAAAAACGATTGATTGTATCGAAAAAGCTGCATTCACCGGAGAAGTTGGTGATGGAATGATATTCAGTTATAACGTAGAAGAATCCGTAAGGATCAGTAATGGTGCAAGAGGAGAGGCATCAACCGCAGGTCCGAATGATAAAGTTTAAATCCATTTCATTTTTAATTAATTAAATATATACGATGATACGTAAAATATTATTATGTGCTTTTGCTCTATTACTTGCTTTATCTGTGTTGCAGACAAATGCACAAACAACTAAAAGTCCTGATCCGAGTGGTGTTACAACGGGATCAACTGCTGATGTAACTGCTGTTAAACCCGGCGCACCTACAGCAACAGAGCTTTCCGATCAGGTTGGGAAAAATAAAGTTGCCATCAATATGGTATGGCTTTTAATAACCGGTTTCCTTGTGTTCTTTATGCAGGCTGGTTTTGCTTTGGTTGAAACAGGATTAACACGGGCAAAAAATGTGGCACATACTATGGCCATGAATTTATTTGTTTATCCTGCCGGTGCAATCGGATTCTTTGTGTGTGGCTTCGCTATTATGTTTGGCGGTGTTGGCGCATTGGGTACGCTCGGTGGATATGATGGATTAAATCAGGAAGTATCAATACATCTTTTCGGACACGCGTTCGGGCTATTCGGAACCAAAGGATTTTTTATGAATGGCATTTATGATGTTGGTGTGCTTGGTTTCTTCGTATTTCAAATGGTATTTATGGATGCAGCTGCAACAATTCCTACAGGTGCAATGGCCGAAAGATGGAAGTTTGCTTCGTTTGCAATATCCGGAGTAATTATCGGCGGATTAATTTACCCTATATATGGTAACTGGGTTTGGGGCGGAGGTTGGTTGGCACAGCTAGGTACCAACTTTGGATTAGGACACGGACATCTTGATTTTGCCGGATCTTCTGTGGTACATCTTACCGGTGGCGTGTTAGCATTTGTTGGTGCAAAAATGATCGGACCAAGAGTCGGTAAGTATAATAAAAATGGTACTCCTAATGCTATCCCAGGACATAATATTCCAGTGGCAGTTCTAGGTACATTGATCCTTGCTTTTGGTTGGTTTGGTTTTAATTCGGGTTCAACATTTGCAGGCACAGATCTAAGATTTTCTGTAGTTGCTTTTAATACGATGATCGCTTCATGTGGTGGAACAATAGCTGCTACAATATGGATATGGTTTGTGCGAGGTACAAAACCTGATGTTAGTATGATGTGTAATGGATTGCTTGCAGGACTTGTTGCTATTACTGCACCTTGTGCATTTGTATCTCCAATGGGTGGATTAATTATCGGATTGATCTCCGGTATATTAGTAGTGGAAGCAACTTTCTTTGTAGAAAAGAAGATGAAGATCGATGATCCTGTTGGTGCAATAGCGGTGCATGGTGTGAATGGTATTTGGGGTGTGCTGGCACTTGGTTTATTTGCAGATGGAACATATGGAGATGGTTTAAATGGGATAAAAGGGAATGTGGTTGGATTATTTTACGGAGATAATGGAGGCCAGTTTGTTGCTGAATTTATTGGAGCTGCAACGAATTTAATTTTTATTGGCGTTGCGGGTTGGCTCATGTTTAAACTTTTAGATGTTGTTATTGGTAACAGAGTTAAACCTGAAGTTGAATTAGAAGGTTTGGATCTTCCGGAAATGGGCATTGACGGCTATTCCGGGATTAAGATGGATAAAAATGCAGAGACGCCTTTATCAAGATAATTAAACTATTTTATTTGATTAGAAGCTGTACATCTTTATTGATGTGCAGCTTTTTCGTTTTTATAAACTAAAAAATTATGTTATTCTCTTAGTATAACGAGTCAGAAATTATTAAATATAAAAACTCTATATTTAATATCTTTATTGATTGACAAATTTCCCTAGAGGGGAAAAATAGCAATAGCATATTATAATCCATCTAAAACCTAAGCTCCGTAGGAGCGATATGAAAAATGGCGAATACATTCTCCCAAATATATATCCACGCAGTATTTGCTGTTAAAGGCGGAGAAAATCTCATCAACAATAAATTGAAAGATGATCTATACAAATATATTAGCGGTATAGTAACAAACAATGATCAAAAAGTATATGCAATAAACGGAATGCCAGATCACATACACATTTTATTAAGTATAAAACCTAATTGTTTATTATCAGATCTAATAAGAGATATTAAAGCAAGCTCATCAAAATGGATCAATTCAAAACAATTAATAAATGGTAAATTTTATTGGCAGGAAGGTTTTGGTTCATTCTCTGTTTCTCAATCACAGTTAGATAGAGTGATCGGTTATATTGATAATCAGGAAGTACATCATCAGAAGTTATCATTCAAAAAAGAATACGTTGGATTATTGGAATCTTATAAAATCGTGTACGATGAAAAATATGTATTTGATTGGTTGGAGTAATATCGCTCCTATGGAGCTTTATCGTATTTACTAATTTTGTTATTGCTATTTTGCTCCGCTGGAGCATAAAATTATTTTATGGATTCATTTTTTCAAAAATCAATCCTGCAATCACTGCTTGTATTAATGATAGTAGAAACCATATTGCAACAACCATTAACGATATACTCATTGAACTATAAATTAACCACATCATTGGAAATATTGCCACTAATGCGTATATAAATCCGAACTCAATACCACGTGTAATAAATGAGCCTTTTAAAACGCCTTTAAAGCGATCCCAGAACCATGATAAGGCTAAACTTATTACAAAAGGATGTATGCAATAAAGTACAAGCTTATCTAATCTTACGTCAAAAGCAGGATCAAAATATTCCATGCAAACATTAGGAAACAAAAAGCTAATAAGATATAATCCTACAATACTTAAGATCAAAAAAACAACTCCTACAACCAATCCTGATGTAATTATCTTTTTCATGATTTTTGATATTAGAGAATTATGATTTAATTCCTTTTTAGAACATAGGCGATTATAGCTATTCCACTTTAAAGAAAATTTTTAAATTCGCTCGATTTTCAAAACCCTTATCGCTTCCCAATACCAATATGAATACTAATTAATCCTCATGCTTATTTTCATCCTTCTTATTGGGACCGGAAGATAATACAACCACAAGAAATATACCAAGTGACACCACTCCTGAAATTATAAATCCGCTACGAGATGAAAGTGAAGGAGTTGCATTAACATTATCTGCAAATGAAACAGAAGAAATTGTGAGTATCATTATAGTGGCGAATACTCTATTGAATGATTTTTTCATAAATTGATCTTTTTAGTAAATAAATAGCATTTGAGGCATGCTCAATTATGAGATCAATAAAATAGCAAGCCTTCTATTACTAAGGTAAGGTATAACGGAATAAGATGGCGGTAAAATCGACGATCTTTGAAAAAAATGTGGCCTCGTCAGGAATCGAACCTGAATCTGGAGCTTCGGAAACTCTTATACTATCCATTGTACTACGAGGCCTGGATAATTCGAGATTGCAAATATAGAATGTAAAAAGGGATAAATATAAATAGCTGTTACCAGCTGCCGCTGGCTCCGCCACCACCAAATCCGCCGCCGCCAAATCCACCAAACCCACCGCCTCCGGAATCTCCACGGCTACCGCCACCAAATCCGCCGCCTAAAGCGCTGCCTAGTAGCATACCGCCTAAGAATCCACCACCGCCGCCACCGCGTGAGGCTAAGAAAACTATAATGATGATGATAATGAAAATTATTTTAAAAATAGATCCGGTGCTCCCGCCACCTTGATGGTAACCTGCAGGTGCTTTATATTTTCCTTCCATTGCTTGTATGATCGCATCCGTACCGTCATCAATGCCGCGATAATAATCGTTACCCTTAAATTTTGGTACAATTACATTATCTATAATTTGACTGCAAGTAACATCCGGCAATGCGCCTTCTGCACCATAACCTGTTGCAATATTTAATTTATGGTCGTCTGTACTGATCAATAATACTACTCCGTTATTATTATCTTTTCCGCCAACACCCCATGCTCTTCCTAGTTTTGTATTGAAATCTGCAATATCATTTTCGCCAACGTTTGGTATAATTACAACTGCTATCTGTGTAGAGGTGCTATCATCAAAAGCATCAAGTTTATTTTCGAGTGCCTGTTTTTGATCTGCCGTTAAAATATTCGAATAATCATTTACAAGTTTAGCAGTTCCTGTTGGGCCTTTTAATAAGGCATTGGCATCAAAACTTGTTTGCGCAAAAACAACTACACTAATAAAAAGCGATAGAAATATGGAGAGGAATTTTTTCATTAACTATTGTGTAAATATTTGTGTAGTGTATCTGTTGTATAATTATTTTCCAAAAACGATATCGTTCGGCAATTCGTTTTTATCTTCTGTAGGATCAAAAGGAAATTTTTCTTTTAGTGTTTGTCCGATCTCTTTGATGCATTGTTCAATACCCGTGACAATATTATTTCCTGAAAAATGTGTGATCATATTTTTTACGGCATTTTCCCAATAGCTTTTTCCTAATACGGTATAAATACCTTCATCACCCAACAATGCCAGCTGCTTATGATCTGTAGCAATATATAAAAGCACCGCATTGCGGTGCTTTGTTTTTTGCATCTGTAATTTGTCGAATATTTCTTTGGCTCTATCTAACGGATCAACAAAGGCATTTTTGCTTTCAACAAAAATTCTTACTTCTCCGCTGGTTTCTTTTTCTGCTGCTGTAATAGCATCTACTATTACTTTCTGTTCAGCATCAGAAAAAAAAGCTTTCTTTTTAAAAAGAGGAAATAGTCCCATAGTTAATTATTAAAATTTTATTTCTACAGATCTATCAGCACCGGCATCAGCCTGAAAACCATCTTTAGGTTGAAAGCCGGTTATGCTAGCAACGATACTTGTAGGAAAGCTTCTTACACTACTTGTATAATCCGCAATCGCTGCATTAAAATCTTTTCGTGCAAATTTTATTCTTCTTTCTGTCCCCTCTAATTGTACTTGCAATCCTTTGAATGCGTCCGTACTTTTAAGTTCGGGATATTTCTCAATGGTAACCAGCAACTTGTTTGACGAAGCCGCCAGTGCATCCTGTGCAGCAGCTTGTTGATTATATGAATCAGCATTGATATCGGTTACATTAATAGATGCAGCTTTTGATCTTGCTTCTGTAACTTCTACCAATGTACTTTGTTCATAGTTTGTTGATCCCTTAACTACATTAACAAGACTGGGAATTAGATCCATTCTTCTTTGATAAGCATTCTGAACTTCGCTCCATTCATTCTTCACTTTCTCATCTTTTTTTATAAGTGAGTTGTAGGTTATAATAAACCATCCTGCTAAAAGAATTATGATCGCTACAATTATATAACTTTTCTTCATTATTATTTGAACTTAGAAATTAACTGTAGGAGCTTTTTCTGCGCCTTCATCTGCTTTGAATCCTTCTTTTTCATGATAACCTGCAAAACCTGCTATGATATTAGTAGGGAATGACCTTACCTGAATATTATAGTTTTGTACCGCATCATTAAAGGTTTTCCTAGAAGTCTTGATATTATTTTCTATCGATTCCAAAGAGCTTTGTAATTGTTTAAAATTATCTGTTGCTTTTAAAGTTGGATAGTTTTCTACCGTAGCTAATAAGCGGCTTAATGAACCACTTAATTGTCCTTGTGCAGCCTGGAACTGTGCTACTTTATCAGGTGTAAGATTATTAGCATCGATATTTACACTTGTTGCTTTGGCTCTTGCCTCAACAACATCTGTCAATGTTTTTTGTTCGAAATTAGCAGCGCCTTTTACAGTGTTTACCAAATTGCCAACAAGATCAGAACGGTTTTGATATTCAGCCTGTACGTCATTCCATGCTTTTTTCACGTTTTGGTCCTGGCTAACTAATCCGTTATAACCATTGCAACCCCAAAATAAGATGATCACTAAAAGGCCTAAAACGACCCATAATACTGGATTTTTCATTGTATGTATTGTTTATAAGATTAAATATAATGCTTTTACTAATATCAAATAAAGTGCCTTGCTCCAATTACCATCTAATTCTGACAAAATTGCCTATCTCAAATAGCGCCAAATAAAAATGTCACAGTTTTGCTGTGACATTTTATGTAAAAATAATATAGAAGCTTATTTAAGTGCTGCAATACCAGGCAATGTTTTGCCTTCAAAGTATTCTAGCATAGCACCACCGCCGGTTGATACATAGCTAACTTTATCAGCTAAATGAAACTGGTTAACAGCTGCTACGCTATCACCACCGCCAACCAAACTAAAGGCGCCTTTAGCAGTTGCTGCAGCTACAGACAATGCAATTGATTTAGTGCCGTTCTGGAATTTTTCCATTTCAAAAACACCCATCGGGCCGTTCCATAAAATGGTTTTGCTGTTTTTGATCACATCACTAAAAGCTGTTACTGCTTTAGCGCCTATATCTAATCCCATCCAGCCTTTTTCGATATTGTTGTTGTCAACTATTTTAGTGTTGGCATCTGCTGCAAATTTATCAGCAACAACGCTATCTTCCGGCAACCAGATCTTTACGCCTTTTGCTTTTGCTTTCGCAAGAATATCATTGGCAAGATCTAATTTATCTAATTCGCATAAACTGCTTCCTATTTCATTGCCTTGTGCCTTTAAGAAAGTGTATGCCATACCACCACCGATGATAATGTTATTAGCTCTTTGCAATAAATTTTCGATAATCAATATTTTGTCTGAAACCTTTGCACCACCTATGATTGCAGTGAAAGGACTTTCTGCACCATGCAAAACTTTTTCTGCACTTGTTACTTCACCTTCCATCAATAAACCAAACATTTTTTTATCTGCAGGGAAGAATTTTGCGATAACAGCTGTTGAAGCATGTGCTCTGTGTGCTGTACCAAATGCATCGTTAACATATACATCACCTAGCTTGCTTAATTTTTCTGCAAAGCCTTCATCACCTTTTTCTTCTTCTTTGTAGAAACGAAGATTTTCTAATAACAACACATGTCCTGGTTGTAATGCAGCTGATTTTTTTACGGCTTGTTCACCGATGCAATCATCAGCAAATAAAACGGGCGTTCCTAATAATTTAGAAAGATGAGGAACTAAATGATGTAATGAATATTTATCTGTAGGTCCATCTTTTGGCCTACCAAAATGGCTCATCAAAATTACACTGCCACCATCAGCTAATATTTTTTTAATAGTTGGTATAGCGGCTGTCATTCTTGTATCATCAGTGATATGGAATGTATCATCTAACGGAACGTTGAAATCTACGCGTATAAGGGCTTTCTGGCCTTTAAAATTGTGTTTTGCAAATTTGCTCATGGTTATAATTATCTTTTATTCTTTTAAAATTTACGCTAAAATAGACAACAAAAAAACCGCAAACAAGAAAACTTATTTGCGGTTAATATAATTACATTGATCAATTATTACTGAATTTTTCCTGCAAAGAAATGAACAGTACGTACCAACTGAGATACATAGCTATTTTCATTATCGTACCAGCTAACAGTTTTAACCAATTGTTTATCACCAACAGTTAATACTTTAGTTTGAGTTGCATCAAATAGAGAACCAAATGTGCTACCGATAATATCAGTGCTAACGATCTCGTCTACATTGTAACCGAAACTTTCGTTGCTTGCTGCTTTCATAGCTGCATTGATTTCTTCAACAGTTACTGTTTTATTTAATACACTTACTAATTCAGTTAATGAACCCGTGATAGTTGGAACGCGTTGTGCACTACCATCTAATTTACCTTTCAATTCAGGTAATACTAAACCAATTGCTTTAGCAGCGCCTGTTGAGTTAGGAACAATATTAGCAGCTGCAGCTCTTGCACGGCGAAGATCACCTTTTGGATGAGGTGCATCCAATGTATTCTGATCGTTCGTGTATGCGTGTATGGTAGTCATAATACCTTGTACGATACCGAATTTATCATTTAAAACTTTAGCCATTGGAGCCAAACAGTTAGTTGTACAACTTGCACAACTAATGATTGTTTCAGAACCATCTAAAATTTCGTGGTTAACATTAAACACAACTGTTTTTAGATCACCAGTTGCGGGAGCAGAGATAACTACTTTTTTAGCGCCGGCAGTGATGTGTTTAGAAGCAGTGTCTTTATCGGTAAAGAAGCCAGTACTTTCAATAACTACATCAACATTATGTGTTCCCCAGGGAATTTGTGACGGGTCTCTTTGTGCATATATTTTAACTTCATGACCGTCAACAACGATTGAGTTTTCAGTTGAAGTTACTTTTTGATCGAAACGACCTTGTGCGCTATCATATTTTAACAAGTGTGCCAATACTGCAGGACTTGTAAGATCATTAATTGCTACTACTTCAATGCCTTTCATATTGTATATCTGACGAAATACTAAACGGCCAATGCGACCAAAACCGTTGATGGCAACTTTTACTGTACTCATGTGTTAAAGGTTGTTTTTATAAATTAAAAAAGTGGACACAAATATACGAAGGATTAGAGTAAAAAAAAAGCCTATTCCATAGTGGAACAGGCTTAAAATGAGGTTTATTAACTATTTTATATTGTGGTTAGCTATATTATTGGGCCGGGGCAGGAGTTACTACCGGTATATGCTTATATAGTGCGGAATCAACAGGTCCATTGATCTGCCATTTATCAAATGTAGTTGAACCACCACCGCCATTTTCACCACTGGTAGTTTTTGTTACAATGGTGTGGGGAAACTGTATGCCATCAACCGCATCATAATCTTTATACAAGGTTATGATTGGAGCGTTCGGGTCTTTTTTACTGCTTGAACCAAACATACCGCTGCTTGTTTGTGAAGATTGAACAAGCAGGTTTGATTTTGTATCTATCCAGTAAAAAATAATTTTACCTGCATGAGTAGTTAATTTTATTTTATAGCAGGAATCGCCATCCAATAATTCTTTACCAACTAATTCGGCTGTATGCCCTTTTGCTGCATAATCGACTAATGGCCCTACGATATCAAGATCAGTCTGCATTCCGGCAACTGCATCAGGAGGCAATGGGAGTGGGTTGGGAGAGCGAAACGGAACATATGCCCATGCTTGAGTTGGTGTAACTAATGAAAATCCGTTTTGTGTACCCATTTCAAAATCGATCCTGCTTAATTTGTTTTGTTCTTTGGTAACTTTCACAATATGATCGGTACCCATCATTTGTCTGATACCTTCCATATAAATTGTTTTTACAGACAACAACTTAGTCTTTCCGCCACGGGCGCTTACATATTTGGCAATAACATCATCTACGGTTTGTGCCGATGAGAATTGTGCGGCAACCAGAAACATTACTAGTAATCCTAAGGGAATTAAATTTTTCATTTTCATATTTTTATAAGTGTAACAATCGGATTCAAATTTATGCTATAAATATTATTTCCATTTTCCTTTTATAAAGTATCTTCAATACAGTCTAAAAATGCAAGTATGATTCAAAAGATTAGTGGAAATATAGTAGATATTTTTAATAAAGATATTTTTTACGGGGAGATTGAGGTAAAAGATAGTAAAATATTAGCTATCAATAAGTTAGATATTGCTTTAAAAGATCAGTCATATATTCTTCCAGGTTTTACTGATGCGCATGTGCATATAGAAAGCTCTATGCTGGTACCCAGTGAATTTGCAAAATTAGCCGTGGTACATGGCACTGTTAGTACGATCAGCGATCCGCATGAAATTGCGAATGTTTGTGGAATGGAGGGAGTAACATTTATGATTGACAATGGAAAAACGGTTCCTTTTAAGTTCAATTTTGGTGCACCAAGTTGTGTGCCGGCAACAATATTTGAAACTGCGGGTGCAGTATTGAATGCCGAAGACATAGATCAATTATTGCAAAAAGATGAGATAAAATACCTGAGTGAAATGATGAATTTTCCGGGTGTTTTATTTGGCGATAAAGAAGTGCTGCAAAAAATTGCTGCTGCAAAAAAATACAGTAAACCTGTTGATGGGCATGCACCGGGATTAAGAGGTGAGCAAGCAAAAAAATACATCCATGCAGGCATGAGTACCGATCATGAATGTTTTACTGCTGAGGAAGCATTGGACAAATTAAAATACGGCATGAAGATATTGATACGTGAAGGGAGTGCCGCAAAAAATTTTGAAGCATTGATTGATTTGATGCACGAACATTATGCTATGATGATGTTTTGTAGCGATGATAAACATCCTGATAGTTTGGTAGAAGGACATATCAATCAACTATGTGCAAGAGCTATTGCAAAAGGAATTGATCTGTTTAAAGTATTGCGATCTGCCTGCGTTAATCCTGTGCTGCATTATAATACAGGCGTTGGTTTGCTAAGGGTAGGAGATAATGCAGATTTTATTGTTGCTGAAGATCTGACAAATTTTAAAATTATTCAAACGTATATCGATGGTGAGTTAGTGGCGGCCAATGGAAGATCATTGATCAGCAGCAAACAATCAAAAATTATTAATCAGTTTAGTTGCGATGAAAAAATTCCAGCTGATTTTAAGATCAAAAGTGGAGCACCTTCGATTGATGTGATCGAGGCTTTAGATGGACAATTGATCACTAACAAATTGAGTGTTCAACCAAAAACAATTAATGATGAAATTATAACGGATGTGGCAAATGATATTTTAAAAATTGTTGTTGTTAATCGTTATAAAAATGCGCCCGTTGCTAAATCGTTTATAAAAAACTTCGGGTTAAAGCAAGGTGCAATTGCATCTACAGTAGCGCACGATAGTCATAATATTATTGCTGTTGGGGTTGATGATGAAAGCATTTGTAAAGCAGTAAATCTTGTCATCAAAGAACAAGGCGGTGTTAGCGCAGTTGGTAGATCTTCTTCGTTAATATTAGGATTACCCGTTGCAGGATTAATGAGTAATGATGATGGTTATAAAGTAGCGGCTGCATATACCGCAATTGATAAAATGGTAAAAGAAGAATTAGGCTCAACGCTCGCTTCGCCATTTATGACACTTTCCTTTATGGCACTATTAGTAATACCTCATTTAAAACTCAGCGATCTCGGATTATTTGATGGCGATAACTTTAAATTAGCCAATTAGCGGATGTGCTAATTATTCAAAAGCTATTATCTTTGCCCGATGTTATCAATTAGTCAGAGGGGAAAGCTTATGCCACCGTCCCCTATTCGTAAGTTAGTGCCGTTTGCTGAAGCTGCTAAAAAGAAAGGAACGATAGTTTACCACTTAAATATAGGCCAGCCGGATATAGAAACACCTAAAGCTGTTATGGAAGCCGTGCGCGATAACCATATCAGGGTTTTAGAATATAGCCATAGTGCGGGTAACGAAAGCTATCGTAAAAAATTAGTAGAATATTATAACCGCGTAGGTATTCACGTAAATACGGATCAGATCATTGTTACAACGGGTGCTAGCGAAGCTATTCTATTTGGATTTTTAGCATGTTTTGATCCTGAAGATGAAATAATTATTCCGGAACCTTTCTATGCAAACTATCATGCGTTTGCGGTTTCAACAGGCGTTAAGGTGGTGCCTGTAAATTCTTCAATAGATACAGGCTTTGCATTGCCATCGATCGTTGAGATAGAAAAAATGATCACACCTCGCACCAAAGCTATATTGATCTGCAATCCGAATAACCCTACCGGTTACGTGTACACGGAGAAAGAAATGCTGGAACTACGCGAGTTGATCATTCGTCATAATTTGTATTTGTTTTCTGATGAAGCATATCGTGAGTTTTGTTATGAAGCAAAACATTTTAGTGCGATGTATTTGAAAGATGTGGACAATCATGTTATATTAATTGATAGTATCAGTAAGCGTTACAGTGCTTGTGGTGCAAGGCTCGGGGCATTCATCACAAAAAACAAAACAGTGCTGGATGCGATCATGAAATTTGCACAGGCAAGATTGAGCCCACCAAGCTTTGCACAATTAGCAGGCGAAGCTGCTGCTGATCTTCCCGAAGATTATTTTAATACTACCAAGACAGAATACAAAAAGCGTCGCGACCTGATCGTAAAAAGATTAAACAATATTAAAGGGGTTGTATGTGCTAATCCCGGTGGGGCGTTCTATGTAATTGCGAAGCTACCGATCGATGATTGTGAAGAGTTTTGCAAATGGTTGTTGAAAGACTTTAGTCATAATAACCAGACAGTGATGTTGGCTCCTGCCACAGGTTTTTACGAAACAAAGGGTTTAGGCAAACAGGAGGTTCGTTTAGCTTATGTATTGAATTGCGATCACATCAATGCTGCAATGGATTGTTTGGAAAAGGCGTTGGAGGTGTATCCCGGAAAAAGATAAGTCTACAGAATATTTGTCTGAATTGGGATTCGTCAGATTAAAGGATTTTTGGATTGGCGAATATTAAATCCGCTAATCCAAAAATCCCACGAATCCCAATTCAGACAAAAAATAACCACAATAAAAAAGGATGATTCGATAAGAATCATCCTTTTTTTATTGTGCGAATAGTAATATTTATAGAGGATCTATTTCTTTTACTTTATTTTTTTCTTTTGGATGGAAATAATATTTAAGCATCAATTCATTTGATGCACCGCCACCGCCATCAAATAAACTAATTGGCGTGTTGTACAATTCATAAGCATAACCAATGCCTAATGTATGATCAATTTTAAAGCCTGCAAAAGCAGTAAAGCTTTGTTGAGAATGGTAACTAAATCCGATCCAAAGTAGATCAGCATATTCCAATCTCATACCACCCAAAAATTCCATAGGCGCATTAGGCAAATATTGAAAAAGGACATTTGGGATCAACACATTGTCTTCATCAACTTTAATATGATAATCTGCAGATAAATAATAATGACTGTATAATTTGCCAGGTGTTTTTGATCCGTCAATTAAATTCAATTTTGATTGGATCAACTGATCACCACAAATTCCTGCATTTAATGTAGGAGATTTATAGTAGATACCCGCATCGGCATCTCCTGTAAGTTTGCTTCCCGAGCTAGCTAATAAAGGGTCATTTGGGATAGCAGCAGCTATTTTATTTTTATCTACGCTGAATTGTAGAACACGTCCTGCTATACCGAACATTAAACGTTTACCGTTTTGAAAATCGATATTGTAAGAAAGAGCAATTTGTCCGCCGGTACGGCTTGTAGGCCCTGTTGCATCATTATATAATGTTGCTCCAACACCTACTTTTTGTTTTTCGAAGTATTTATCTCCAAAAAGTAAAACGGTTTTTGGTCCGCCATCAATACCAGACCACTGAGATCTGTAAACAGCACCAATAGAAGGCTCATCAGCAGCACCTGCAGCAGCAGGGTTATACAAAAAGCTGTGTTGTATATATTGACTAATTTCAAATATTTGTTGTGCTTTTGCTCCAATGGCAAAAAGGCAAAAGAACAAAATAGAGAGTAATAATTTAATTCGCATAATATTTATTTTTATTATAAAGACACTTAATGATTTATATATAATTAACAAGAATAGTTACTTTTTATAAGTAACTATTCTTGTCGATGTTATTTATCTGATAATAGTTAAACTACCTTTTTTAGTAGGACTGTCGGTTGCACCTATTGCTTTTACTACATAATAGTAGGTAGCATCTGGTACATTTTCGCCATGATATTTTCCATCCCATGCGTTAGCATCGCTATAGTTATCAGAATGATACATTAAGCTACCCCAACGATTATATACATCTACAATAAGAGTAGTATAACAAGAGCTTTGAATCTTCCACGTATCATTAAAACCATCTCCGTTTGGAGTAAAGGCATTAGGGATAACAAGGCATCCTGCGTCTATAACGTTAACAGTTGCCTGGGCCGAACCTATACATCCACCTGCGTTTACAGTTAAAGTATAAGTGTATGTGTTTACTGCTGTAGGTGTTGAAGTCGTACTCAGGATTGTAGCATCAGCTATTGGAGCAGATGGTGATACTGTCCATGAAGCGTTTCCTGATATCGAGCTATGTCCTATAAGAGGTATTTGAGTACCTAGGGTTACAGGCGAACCGATATTATCGATAGTAACAGTACTAGCTGCACCACTCCCAATACTAGCCGAAGCTGTAGGAGCTGTCGCAGTAAGGTAGTTGTAAGTAGAATCAGCCGTAACACCATCCCATGTATAAGGAACCAATAAATAATTATAAGTAGTACCGCTTACAGCAGTAGCATCTGTATAGTTAACTGTTGATCCACTGTTTATCGTAGCTACTAAAGTAGTACCTGCAGGTAAAGCACTTTGTACAGTTGCTATTCTTGTAGAGATACCCGTTGTAGCTGGGTTTGTACCATCTTGTCTACGTAAGATCAAGTAACCAGTATTAGTGGCTTCTGAAGTTGGAGGGAAAGTTACCGTGCTCCAATTTAATACTAAACTATTGTTAGCACCACATGCAGATAATGTTGGTTGTGTTGCAGGTAATGCAGATAACGTAAAGAAGCTATCTACATTACTAACACCTGTTTCAGCATTTGTATTAATGGCATATCCTAAAAAATAATATTTGGTTTGTGGCGCAAGGTTAGTACGTGCCGGGCCAGAGTATGTTGCAATAGCCGTACCACCTTCTGGTAAGGCACCTGCAGTAGCAGTTGTATCAGGACTCGCAGTAACGCCAGTACCACGTGATGTTAGGGTTGCAGCATCTCCGCTTGAAGTTACGGTAGCGCCTAAGGTAGCGCCATCAGCAGTAATATTCGTTACTGTTGGTAATACTACTGTTGGAGGTACCGGGCAAGTTGCCAGTGTTGCAGTACCAAATAATGTTGTGTTATTGAATTGATTTACACTACCACTTAAACCATCATACCATCCTGTTTGTGCTGTGCGCCATTTAGTGCCAT
>Ga0207034_1045_pt1 | contig 23981 bp, 16 predicted proteins | sample Alteio_BWMinCont_36_FD_153269 | JGI IMG/M metagenome (GOLD analysis project Ga0207034, IMG submission 153269) | Enriched cells from forest soil in Barre Woods Harvard Forest LTER site, Petersham, Massachusetts, United States -... | ecosystem: Environmental > Terrestrial > Soil > Temperate forest >...
AACGATGAGCGCGATATCCTAAAGAGCATTCGCAACGGCAAGATCGAATCGGAGTTCATGATCGCGACGATTCACTCGCACCATACCGTCAACTATCAAGCCCTGGGCTCCGGCGGCGACGACCACGGCACGCCGGACTTCCTTATAAAGCTCGCGCACGACTGCATTGATAACGGCGCGGACATCTTCATTTCGCATGGGCTGCACGACCTGCGCGGCGTCGAAATCTACAAGGGGAAGCCCATCTTCTACAGCCTGTCAAATTTCTTTTTCCAGCGCGACTTGCAGTACGGCATGTTGGACAGCCTGCTGAACGGAGGACGCGGGCTGACTTCCCTCTACAGCGCCGCCACGCAGGAAACGATTCTGGCGACTAGCCACTTCGAGGGCGGCAAACTGGTGGAAATCCGCCTGTATCCCGTGGATCTGGGAGGGACTGACCGGCCTGTATCGCTGATGGGCACTCCGATGACGCCGTCGCCGGAAGTGGCCAAGCGCATCCTGACAGAAATGCAGGATCTGTCGAAGCCGTACGGGACGACTATTACGATCGAGAATAATGTGGGCGTGATTCGCATCGCGGCAAGCGCGACTAAGGGCGCGGCGGGGCAATAGAATCGCCGAGGAGCGTGCTCATTTTTTTGCGAGTAGGCTCGACATGGCGCGAAAGGTACCCATCGGGGCGGGTGGCCCACACTACGCTTCACATTCTCACGTCCATCCCACAGCGAGTTGAAATTCAGAAACCCCACCCTCACAAAACGAGGGTAGGGCGCCCGACTAACATATATTTATCGTCGCTTATAGTTTGTTGGCTGTGAAGCAATGTGTCCCATCAGGAGGAGCTTAAATGAAAATGCGGGGACTAGCGTTGATGGCCAGCTTCCTGATTGCCAGCATGTCATGTATGGCACAACAAAAAGCAATAGCCACAGAGGACGTTTGCGGCGCGCCGAAACCGGCTACCGCGGCTGCCTCCCAAAACAGAAATGCTGGCGACCTGCCCGCAGGCACGGCGGACCTCGCTTCCGTCGTTCAATTGGTCGAACAGGCGCTCAAATGCTATCAAGCATTGTCCAAGGATTTGGATCCGTTGCAGCCCAAGGGACTGCCGAAAATAAGTAGTGCCGTGATGGACTTCAAGACTACGACCGGCAAGACGGCCGGTTTCTCGTTCTCCATATTTGTCTTCAAGGTCGGTGCGAGCAGAGAGAAGGACGTCACGGATGACGTATCGTTTACATACAGCGTTCCCAAGGTGACATTGCCTCCAACAAAAGGTGTTACAAAGCCTACACCTGTCGATCTATTCAGTGAGCTGGTTAAAGAAGTGGCAGCCGCGGCCAGTGCCGCACAAGCGCAAAGCACGGCATTGGGTCTGCCGCTGACCAAGGTGCAAATCCAGATCTCCTATGGAATCAAGTTCGATGGAAATGTCGGAATAAGCGTACCGATTTCGCTTGTCACGATTGGTGGCAACGGCGATTACAACAAGAATAATACGCAGACTATTGCGCTGACCTTCGGCCAATAACAAGACGCGTGGCCCACCCTGACAAACGCGAGGGGCAAAGTTGGATTGCTAATTTAGCGCCCTTCACTGCCAGCGTCTTGAGGCAAGACCAAATCTGAGAGGTTCATTTTATTCACGTCGTCAATGATCTTTGCATACGCTCGCGTGACGTTCTCGAGAGCGCCGGTAGAGATCGTATCCAGCGTGTCGTGGTCCGAGTGATAGAACGGCGATTGCTGAATCAACTGCAAGGAAGGCGCCAGCTTATACGTCATGCCGATATCTCCCGGAGGCGAAGGATCCATTTCGGCATATCTGACTACGCCAAAAGCATCCAAATCCTTCTCAACGACCGGCGCGAGTTTTGGACCGCCTCCAACGAACCAATTCTGGTCCCAGGGTGAATTCGTCATCATTAATTTGAAGCCGTAGAGATCGGCTCCCGCCTGGGCGGTATGTTCGCAGTTGATCAAAAGGGCGGCCTTCGAAAAGAAGACGTCCTTGTGCGCGACCATGTATTGGCTTCCGACCGGCGTGTTGTGGTGCCCGGGATTGCCAATAATTATGATAGTTCGCTTGCGCTTCTCTTTCGGCATCTTAGCGAAATATTCGGCGAGGCCCAGCGCATTGGCAACTCCACTCCCGTTGTCGTCCGCTGCTTCGAAATATCCATCACGGTGCGCATTGATGACGATTTTCTCGTCCGTCATGCCCGGAATAACGCCCCAAACGAGAGATGTTTTCTCGCCGGATACCATTTGGATATCCGAACTGAATTTCACGTGAACGGGCCGACCGTTGGAGGCTTCCATCATTTCACGTACAGCCAAACCATCCTTCATACCAAGTGTGAAACCGGGTTCTTTCGTGGAAGACCCAACGGCTTCCTTGAAGTTCCCGGGAATCTGAATCGAAATAAAAACGACTGCTGCGCCGCCGTTCTCGGCTCGTGTGATGGCGTCATAACGCGATCCGCTGCTGGTCCACGCGCCAGGCAAAGGCTGCGAATAGATAAAAACGGCTTTGCCTTTCACGTCGCGACCCATGAAATCCGAAGCGGTACCAAGTCCAACATAAATGGCTTCCGCGTCCGCCACGGCGCCGTTCGTTCCTGGTGAGCCACGGCCAGGTAGGGCTGATTCCAGCGTCATCGTTTTGCCATTTCCCTCGACGGTGACATTCCAAGACTTCGTCACCGCCTGCGGAGGCAGATCAAGTTGTTCCTGATGAATATCGGTAACGCCTGCTTGCTTGAGTTTGTCCATGAACCATTGGGCGGTCTCGGCGTCCGCAGGCTGGCCGGTGATTCGTCCCCAAAGTTGGTCGCCGCGATCGCGGCTGCGGTGCGAAATATCTATCAGTTCTTTGATGTACTCGCGCAGATGCGTCCCATCGATCGAGCCGTAGGGCTTAGTTTCAGGTGTGAGAGGCCACCGCAGGCCAGCATCTGGCGCGAAATATACGGGCTCTGTGTAGTTACGCTCTTGTTGCGTCCGACCGTTAGGAGGATTAGCCTGCGACTGGGCGCTACCTTGTGCCCACGCAAAGTGCCCGACGGTCCACGTCAAGGCCACAATCGCGAGTATCGCAAAAGCGGCTCGCATGCCGTCCATCTTCACAAGGCGCATCGCTACCTCCCTACACACTCGAATAGTTTCATGCGGAGTGTAATCGCTGATCCCTCATGGGGTGCAACTGTAGTCCCTCTATCGCGAGGAATCAACTTAGAATGGGCGCGCTTCCAAGATACAACGTTGAAATGTTTCAGCAGCGCGTAATGCGGATTGTGCGGCTCGATTTTTCCAGATGCTGTTTGACCATGATTTGCGCGGCGTGATATACGTAACGCCTTGTCCGCACCTCTCAAGGGAATACGCGTCCTCGATCTTAGTTCTATTATTGCCGGCCCGACGGCAACGATGATTCTTGCCGGACTGGGTGCAGACGTAATCAAAGTTGAACGGATCGACGGCGGTGACGACGCACGCCAGATGGGTCCTCATCTTGGGCAATGGGCCGCCGTTTTCGTGCCATTGAATCGCGGCAAGCGGTCCATCGCCGTTGACGTCAGCAAGCCTGCTGGACGCGATCTGATTTTGCGGCTGGCTGGCACATGCGACGTCTTCATCGAAAACTTTCGCGGCGGCAAGATGAATGCCTTGGGTTTGGACGAGGCTACTGTCCGCGCGCACAATCCCGAGATCATTTACGCGTCTTTGTCTGCTTTCGGCAGCCGCGGGCCGGACGCCCTCAAGCCGGGATACGAGGCGCTGGCTCAAGGACGAAGCGGCATCATCAGCGTTACCGGAGCCGGTCCTGATTCGCCGCCGGTCCGAGCCGGAGTATCCATCGTTGATATGAGCTCGGGCATGTGGATGGCGATCGGCGTACTTTCAGCGCTATTCGAGCGTCAGAAATCCGGGCACGGTCAACGAGTCGACAATTCCCTGCTCGAGACCGGGGTGATGCTGATGTTCAATCATCTTCTCGGCACGCAGTTCTCGGGAGTGAATCCGGTTCCGCAGGGGAATTCCTATCCTTCGTTCGGTCCGTATGGTGCATTCGAGACGGCCGATGGGCGGATGATGATTGGAGTTTCAAATGACCGCATGTTCAAGCGCCTGGCCACGGCGCTGGATCATCCGGAATGGATTTCCGATCCGCGCTTTGCCACGAACGTCCTGCGCGTCAAGAACCGCAACGAACTCGATGGCGAGCTTCAGAAATTGTTTCGGGAAAAGCCAACCGCCCACTGGACGGCCCTTTTTGACGCGCATAACATTCCCGTCTCTCCGATACAGAATGCGGAACAGGTACTCAACGACCCGCAGGTGGCGGCTATCGGGCAAATGGAGAGCATTGCGTTGCCCGGGTACGAGAATCGATCCGTTAAAGTGCCACGTCTGCCCGTAAGTCTTTCGAGGACGAAACCCGATGTATTGGGACCACCTCCGACCCTGGGCGAGCATGGACTGGAGATTCTGAAAGAAGCCGGGTACGACGAAGCCGAAATCGCGCAACTTGTTGAAAGCGGCATATGCAAATTGCCTTGAGAAACAATGCCAGCGGAAATTTACGACGTGAGATCAGCTAGCGGGCTCCAGCCGGGAACAAGCGAGATTCGCTTCCGTCAACCAATTCTTGCGGTGAGGCCGACCGCGGAGTTCCTTGAGTTTTTGATTGCTACATAACCCTTCCATGTGGTACCTAAACCTTAAGAGCACCTGCAATAGCAATCGGAAGGTGATCCTGGAGGAACTATGAGAATTTCCCCGAAACAACTCTTCAGAATTGGTGTGGCGGTCGCAGTCACGGCCGGGGTTTGGGTTGCGCCGACTCACGCGCAAGGGTCATGGGTCAACTCACCGTTAATGGATCCGTCAGGTTATCTTCGCGACGATGCTTACCCGCCAGTGCCAGCTCCACCGGCGGCGGATCAGGCTTACGCAAAACTCGATGGGGCACACCTTAAGAAGGACTTCATGATGCCCATCATGGACATCTCACTGAAAAGCCGCGACGACGGAAATAAGTATTGGGGACGTATCGCCGGCACCAAGTATGAAGCGATGACGGCGGACCTGATCGAGGCCAACTTCCGAAAGTTTGGGCTTGTAGATATTCACACGCAGGAGTTTCCGCTTCCTCCGCAATGGTTTGTGATCGATTGGAATGTGAGTGCAGAGAGCGGCGGAAAAACTCTAACTTTCAAGTCGTTGAATCCGGCCGTCGGTTCTGAACCCACGCCCCCCGGAGGTCTTACGGCGGATGCGGTATGGGTGGGGACGGGCACTCCAGCCGATTTCCTGGGGCGCGATGTGAAAGGGAAGGCCGTTCTTATCCTCTCCATGCTGCAACCCGGGAACATGGGCAATTCGGCAAATTGGGAAGGCGCGATCAAGCGGGCTACAAGTGCGGGGGCGGCCGCTGTACTCGTTATTTGGGGATATGACGATAATCAGGCAGTTTGGCAGGGACTCGGTCCAGGCATAGGGTCAGAAGGAGTAAAAATACCTGGCTTCTTCATGGGATGGGACGACGGCAGGGCCCTCCGCGACATGATCGGAACGGGTCAGCGCGTCACGCTGAAAATGAACCTCAAGACGGAAATGCGGTCAGGGCTGAAGAGCCTAAGCGCCTATGGAACTCTGCCTGGCTCAACCGATGAAAACATCATCGTTATGGCTCACATGGACGGGTACTACCAAGCGGCCCTGGATAATGGGTCGGGACTCTCAGTGATGGAGGGTCTGGCAGAATACTTCTCGAAGATCCCCAAGGCTGATCGCCGGCGGAACATCATCTTTGTGGGCACTGCGGGGCATCACGCCGGGTCGCCGAACGCAGCATATCTGCATGCTCACCGTGCGGATGGATTGCTTTCCAAGACGGCATTGATGATCAGTCCCGAACACGTTTCATTCTCCGAGTTTTCACAGTGGAACACGCACTTCAGCCAGACAACCGCCCTTTCCGGGGCGCGATGGTCCGTCTATGGAAGCGATGCATTGACGAAAATTGCGCTCAGCGCGTGGAGAGAATTTGGCGTACCTCTGACGGGTGTGATGGACGTTACCGCGTCGGGGGAAATGAGCCAAATTGCCCATGATGCTCCTTCGCTGGAGATCATCCGGTCACCGGAATTCAAGCACACAGATGTCGACGTGCCTGGAATCGTTCCGGCGGTTGGACTTACAAGGATCGCGCGAGCCTACGCGAAAATAATCGATCAGGCGAACAAGCTGGACCTGAAGGATCTGCAGCCTGCCTCTGGCAGAATGCAGGGCAACCAATAAATTCACCGCTTTGATTTACTTTGCAAACTTCTCCGGCTAGTGAAGCCGGAGAAGCACGTCTGAGATTTTTGATCAAAACCACGAAGCCCGTGGGCTGCCTGCGCATCTAGCGATGGGCCCGCCGAAGGTGAAGACTGTGCCAGAAAAGTTGAAGTACGCGCAGCAGGACAATGTCGTTGTGCTTACAATTAACGATCCTGCGACTCGAAATGCGATCAATGGCGAAGAGATGTTCGCCGCTTTCGAGGAATCAGTTGCACGGCTTAATGGGGACTTGAGCGTGCGAGCCGCCATCCTGACGGGTGAAGGCAGCGCATTTTGCTCCGGGGGAAACATCCGTGAAATGCGGGCGAAAACAGGGATGTTTGCAGGGACTCCTGAACAGGTGGCGTCCCAATACCGGACGGGGGTTCATCGTGTTACCCGGGCGTTGTTTCGGTTGGACGTTCCGGTGATAGCGGCGGTCAACGGGCCTGCGATCGGATTGGGATGCGACCTCGCGTGCATCTGCGATATTCGCATTGCTTCGGCGAAGGCTGTGTTCGCTGCGAGCTTTATAAAGGTCGGCTTGCTTCCAGGAGATGGAGGCGCCTGGTTCCTGCCGAGGGTAGTTGGATACCCTCGTGCTGCCGAGATGATTTTTACGGGCTCTGCTCTCGACGCCAACGCGGCGCGCGAAGCGGGCTTGGTCTCCCGGATCACGTCGCCGGAAGATCTCATGAACGAGTCGATGGCCGTGGCAAAGCAGATCGCTTCGAATCCGCCGCAGATGCTGCGCATGGCGAAAAGGCTCCTGCGCGAGGCCCAACAGGCAAGCCTGGACACCATCCTGGAGATGTCGGCAGCATACCAGGCGCTTGCGCATCATACGGCCGACCATGAGGAAGCGGTCACGGCAATGCTTGAGAAGCGGACTCCTCAGTTTGTGGGAAAGTAGATTCGGACCTTGCATCCGAGAACCGGATCCCGCTAAAGATCCCAAAGTGCAAAATAAAATAGCAGCTCGCTATACGACCTGCCTATGACGAATCCGCAATTGAGTGATCCGCGATTAACGGCACATCCAGCGAAGACCGATAACAGCCTCGGGCAAGATACATTTTCCTGGAAGCTGTGGTGGCCAGTATCCGTAATGATGCTGTGCTCGCTGCTAAGCTACATCGATCGCCAAACCCTCGCCGTTCTCTCTCCGATGATCCTTTCCGAACTGAATTTGAGTGCTTTGAAATATAGCCAGATCATCAGCGCCTTCAGCTTTGCCTACATGCTGGCGAACCCGGTGTGGGGCGTCGTTCTCGATCGCATCGGGTTACGCCGCGGGATGACGATTGCGGTAATCCTCTGGACGATTGCCAGCGGGGCGCATGCCGCGCTCTACGGATTTTTCGGCTTCGTCGCTGCCCGCACTCTTCTGGGGTTCGGCGAGGGCGCGACCTTCCCCGGCGGTTTGAGAACCGCGATGCATTCGCTGCCACCGCGAGCGCAATCACGCGGCATCGCCATGGCCTACAGTGGAGGAACGCTCGGCGCCATCGTGACACCAGTGCTGGTTACGCCGATTGCCATCGCCTATGGCTGGCGCGCCGCTTTTATTTTCACCGGAATTGCAGGTTTGCTGTGGGTGGTCCTTTGGCGCCGAACGGTGGACTTTTCGGTTTTTGCTTCGAGCAGCCAGACGCAACGAGTCATACTGCCGAATATTACGGAAGGACGATTCTGGGGGATCGTGGCATCCTACGCGCTGGGCGCTTTGCCTTTCGGCGTGATCCTTTATCTGGCGCCTCTTTACCTCTCGCGTGTTCTCGGCTTCACGCAGGCCGAGTTGGGACATATCCTGTGGGTCCCGCCGCTTGGGGCGGAGCTGGGATTTTTTTTCTGGGGCTGGTTTGCGGACCGTTACGCAGCCGGGAATAGTCACCCCTCCTGGCTTTTCTTCTTACTAGCCTTTCTTGGATTACCGCTTGCGGGCGTAACGATGTCCGATAATTCCGTGATTGTGTTGGGATTGATGTTTTGGGCGATGTTCATTGCTTCGGGATTCATGGTTGTGTCGCTGCGCACCGGCGCGCTGGCGTACCCCAGGGAGCAAACTAGCCTTGTGGCAGGCATTGGCGCGGGGTCCTGGTCCGCAGCTATCGCGATTCTGTTGCCGCTGCTCGGCCGCATGTTCGACGCAAAACATTACGCCAATGCGTTCTATCTTGTTGGCATTATCCCTGTAGCAGGCGCCGCCTTGTGGTGGATTGCCACACGCGGGGACCGGCGACAACTGGAGGTCTAAGAAATGGGGCTTCGGACTCGACAGCAATTCCTTGATGGCTTAAGAGACGCCAGGGAGGTCTATTACCGCGGACAACGAGTGCAGGTGGTGCCTGACCACCCGGAGTTGGGCGTGGCTGCACGCCACGCCGCGATCGACTTCGATCTGGCAGAGGATCCAAAGTTCCGTGACCTCGCAGTGCACCGCGACGAAGGCGACGAACATTCGGCTTACTACCGGATTCCACGGAACACGAAGGACCTGCAGGCGCGATCGAAACTGATCGAAGCCGCGACGACGCTGGGAGCAACGCTAGTTATATTGATAAAGGAGATCGGAACCGACGCGCTGTTTGCACTTCAGCGAGTTCTAGCGCGCGAGAAAGACACTCAGGGCCTGGAGCGCGTCAATGCTTTCTACAAGAACTGCCGCGAACGGGACCTGGCGCTCGCCGTCGCGCAGACAGACGTGAAGGGCGATCGCAGCAAGCGCCCTTCCGACCAGGCCGATCCCGATCTCTACGTGCGTGTAACGGAGAAGCGATCCGACGGGATCGTTGTGCGCGGTGCCAAGGTGCACACTTCCTGCACGCCGTACGTGGACGAAGTTATCGTCCTGCCCAGCCGAGCCATGGCACCGGGCGACGAGCCCTGGTCGGTAGCTTTCGCCGTCCCGGTGGCAACTCCAGGGCTTCGGCTCTATGCGTCAGACTTCCTGCACGGAACAGATGACCCATTCACCCGGCCGATCTCGACGACTCACAAAATGATCGAAACGCTCACCGTTTTCGATGACGTATTCGTTCCCTGGGAGCGCGTTTTTTTTCAGGGAACGCCTCGCGCGGCTACGGCTACGGCGCTTACTTTTGTGGAATTTCATCGTTTTACGGCCGTGAGCTATAAGTTGCCTTTGCTCGATGCGCTGGTGGGTGCGGCGATTGCTGTTGCACGCGCCAATGGCATCGATCGAGCGAGCCATGTCCGCGATAAGCTGACCTGGCTTGGAGGATACGCGGAAACAGTTCGCGGTTTGATCGAGCTGGCAGCGCTTCGCCACGAAGTGGAAGGGGATGTGGCGTATCCGCATGTATTCACAACCAACCTGGCCAAGTGGACATTTGCGCGCGACTTCCACAAAGCAATCGAGACAGTGCAGGACCTCGCCGGAGGACTATTGGCGACTGGGCCCTCGGGCTATGATTGGGATTCGCTGGAGGTGCGTCCGATGCTGGAGAAATATCTTCCGGGGGCTTGGCCAGCGGATCGACGCCTCGCGGTGCTCAATTTAATCGGCGAGCTAACGACACGCCTCTATGGCGGTTATCAGGCCATATTGGCGGTCCACGCGGAAGGCTCGCTCGAAGCAGAAAAGCTGGCCATGTTCCGGAGCTACGATCCAACAAAGGCGTATAGCGTGGCCATGCGGCTGGCCGGATTGGAAAAGTGAGCTCGTGAGCATCCTGAAAGACAAAATCGCGATTGTGACCGGAGCGAGCCGTGGTATCGGCCGGGCCATCGCGGAAACATTTGTACGCGAGGGCGCGCGCGTGGTGATCTGCGGGCGGAAGAAGGAAACGCTCGACCAAGTGGCGCGGGAAATCGGCCCGGCGGCGAAGGCGATTCCCTGCCATGTGGGCCGTCTGGACCAGATCGAGAGCATGGTCGAAGCGGTTACGCGCGAATATGGGCGGATCGACATCCTGGTGAACAACGCCGGGACGAATCTCGCTCTGGGGTCCTGCCTTGAGATCGACGAAGGACAGTTCGACAAAATGATCGAGATCAATGTGAAAAGCGCGTTCCGGTTGGTGAAGCTGGTGGCTCCGGGTATGTGCGACCGCAGAAACGGCTCTATCATTAATATAGCGTCTATCTCAGGCCTCCGCCCACAGTTCCATAGCCTGCTCTACAGCATGACGAAAGCCGCGCTAATCATGATGACGCAATCCTACGCTATAGAGCTCGGACCAAAGGGCGTGCGCGTAAATGCCATTGCGCCCGGGCTGATTCAGACGACGCTTAGCGAGTATTTTTGGAAGGACGACGAAAAGCTGGCGAAACGTATTGCCAAACAGCCGATCCAGCGCCTCGGCCAGCCGACTGACGTTGCGGAAGTGGCTTTACTGCTCGCGAGCAACAGCGGGGCTTTCATGACCGGGCAGACGATTGTGGTTGACGGCGGAGTTTTGCTGCCGGCGCTATAGAAACACGGAGTCTTTGCTGAGTATAAGTTAGTTAGGCAGGAGCAAGAGCTTGCCGGAAGTCTTTCTTTCCTCCAGGTCGCTAAGCGCCTGGCGCGCCTCATCGAGCGGATACACATGCTCGATCCGAAGCTTCAGTGCTGCCGAACTCACCATGCCGAGCACGGATGTGGCATGGCGTTCGAGTTCTTCGCGCGTAGCGGTGTAATGCGAAAGGCCAGGCCGGGTAACAAAGAGCGAACGAGCGCGTAATCGCGACAGATCGAACGGAGGCACGGCTCCGCTGGAATTTCCGTACAGAGCCATGAGGCCACGCGGGCGCAACACGTTGAGTCCCTTTTCAAATGTGGTCCTGCCAACGGAATCATAAACCACGTCGACACCTGCCCCTCCGGTCAGCCGATTTGTTTCCACCTCAAAATCCTGCCGGGTATACATAATGACTTCGTCGGCGCCAGCGTTGCGCGCCAGCTGTGCTTTCTCTTCGGTGGACACAGTACCAATTACGCGCGCACCAATTCGACGGGCCATTTGAACCAACAACAATCCAACTCCTCCTGCTGCGGCATGGATCAGCGCTGTATGTTCCTTCTTGAGGAGAAATGTATCGTGCGAAAGATAATGAGCCGTCATACCCTGAAGCATGGCCGCAGCAGCCGCCTGGTCGCTCACATCTCCGGGCACGCAAATGAGGCGTTCGGCTGGCACCACGGCATACTCAGCAAAGCTGCCCAGTACATGGGCATATGCGACACGATCGCCGATCTCGAGCCCCTCAACATCTGTGCCTTTTTCAGCGACTACGCCCGCCGCTTCATGCCCCAGGACGAGGGGTAATCTTGCGGGATAGCGGCCTTCGCGGACTTGCACATCGATGAAATTCACTCCGGCTGCCGTGATCTTGACGAGGATTTCACTCGGCTTTGGGCGGGGAATGGGCAAGTCCGCACACACCATCACTTCCAAGCCGCCAGATTGCTTAATTTGAATGGCTTTCATTGGGGAGACCGGCCGCCTGCGCGGATGCACCGGCCCTCTTGCGATTTGAGCCCTTTGGGAATAGTCAGAAAGAAAAACTGGCATCGCCATCGCGCAAATGCGGTGGCGATGCCAGCGAAAATGCTGCTTAGAACTTGAACTGTAGTCCGAGCCGGCCAATTGTCGGCGGCAGGACCGCACTCACGGTTCCGAATGCTGAACCTCCAGTTCCAGACAGATAATTTACGGTTGTTCCTGGGCTGGAATTGAGCGTGTTGTAGAATTAGAGCGACCCAGTAAGCGATTTGGTCTCACCCGATTTGAGAACCTTTGCGATCCGAACGTTCAACAAGCTGATATTCGGATTGCGCTCCGCGCCAAACTGTTCGACCGGAATCGTGACTGTACCTATTTGCGGCACTCCAGCAAATTGATCGGTCCGGTCGCTGGGAGCGCCGACGAGGGTTTGTTCGCTTATCCCGACCTCTCGGCTGTGTTGATGTCCAATGAATGCTGGCGGACGTAGTCGTCCGAAAACTTCAGGCCCAGGCCTGGAGTTTCGCGCGGCATAAAATAAGCCCGGCTATTCTGCCAGCCGCCGGTGAAGAGCTCGTCGCCCTCCGCCTGTCGATCATGGCCTTCTTCCAGGATCATGAAATTTGACATCGAAGTGGCCAGGTGCAAATGCGCTGCCAGGCATATGGGGCCATTCGGATTATGCGGCGCCACGGGAATCCAATGAGTCTCCGCCAACGACGCCACTTTGCGAAGTTCGGTGATGCCGCCAATACGCGCAGCGTCGGGCTGCAGAATGCGCAGAGCGTCGCGCTCAATGTATTCCCGCACCTCCAGCCGCGATTTCAGGCGTTCTCCCGCGGCAATGGGAACACTTGACAGGCGCTGCACCCTGGCCATCGCTTCCACATTTCCCGGCGGTACCGGCTCTTCCAGCCAGAACGGATTGTAAGGCTCCACGGCCTTGATGATACGGGGCGCAGAATCGGCGTTGAACTTAGCGTGGGCCTCTATACAAATCTCAAAATTGGGCCCGCCTTCCCGAATGCCCTGGATCATTTCGGCAACATTATTGATGGTGGACAGTTTTGCCTGCCGACTCCATATATCGCTGTCATACCGAGAGGCTGTGGCGTTGCTATAGCCTGCAAAGTCTGGCTCATCGAAGAACGGATCGAACTTGCCTGCCATTGCCCCTTCCGCCACCAGCTCCTGCGTGCGCTTTTTGTAAGCATCCGCAGTCCGTGGAATATTTCCCCACCGATAGCTTGTGTAAATCTTGATCTTGTCATTGATCTTGCCGCCCAACAATTTATAGACAGGCAGGTTCAACTTCTGCCCCACGATATCCCATAGCGCCATATCGATTGCGGAAATGGTGGATTGGACAGCACTCCCGTGCATGGCATTGCGCGCCCGAAAAATCATCGCCCACGTGCGCTCGATGTCATAGGCGCTCTGGCCGATCACCCACGGCTTGACCATTTCGATCTCGGTGGCGATGGTGGCCTCTTTTTGAAAATTCGTGCCCTCGCCCCACCCCACGATTCCCTCCGTGGTTTCGAGACGGCAAAACAAGTACGGGGTGCCCGTCAGTTTCCCCTGAGCGTCTCGGCTCGTTTGCATGATGAACGGCTCAACCTTCGCAATCTTGAGCATGTCGTTATCGGCGGGGCGCGCCTGATTCACAACTGAATTCGTTTGCGCGCCCGTCCACGCGCTCACCGCGCTCACACCCGTCCCCACAGCAACGCCACTTCCAAGCGCACCAGCAGCTACTTTCGTGAGAAAAGTACGTCGGTTATCAGGCATGTTTGCCTCCACTGGCGCGGATGCTATATCCATCGGAGCGTGCAAGCAAGGTGTTTTTCGAAAATTAACTCGGAGGTACTGCCTCAAGCGAAGAAAACGAGAAAGCGAGAACAAGGCAGTCATAGCGCCTCATATGCGCCGTGGTCTAATGTCGACCGCGATATCTCGCCTCTCATCGGCGTGGTACAATCCGCCACTTCATTTTAAGAATGAAGTTTGAAAGAGGGGTTTTTATGTCACGGATCGCGTCGGTGCTGGTGAGCCTTGTGCGCGTGCCTCTCGATAGCGCGGTATCGTTTTCGACCCGTACCGTGAGCGCTCGCGACTTTTGTCTGGTGAAAATACGCTCCGTCGATGGCCATGAGGGGATCGGAGTTTGCTACGCGGGAAGCGCAGGCGGAAATATCGTTAGGATTGCCGTGGAAGAATTATTAGCCCCGAGACTTATTGACGAGGAGTCAACGTGGGTCGAAGGATTGTGGGAAGAAATGTACAGGGACGCGCTGCTGCAGGGGCGCGCCGGCAGCGTTATGCGCGCACTTAGCGCCTTGGACATTGCATTGTGGGACTTAAATGCGCGCGCGGTTGGGCTGCCGCTCTTTCGCTACTTTGGCTGCTGGGCGAAGGACAGGATCCCGGCCTATGTGGGCGGCGGCTATTACGCGGAGGGCAAGACGCCGCAAAAGCTGGGCGAGGAGCTGGCGGGCTACGTCCAGCAAGGATTCAAGGCCGTCAAGATCAAGGTCGCGCGGCTGAATCCCGCTCAAGAAGAAGATCGCGTGCGAGCCGCGCGCGAGGCGATTGGCCCGGAGATTCGCCTGATGCTGGATGCCAATAACGCCTGGTCAGACATGCCCGCAGCGCTTGCGTATTGCAGACGTTTTGAGAAATACGATCCGTATTGGATCGAGGAGCCCTTTAGTCCCGACGATATTGACAATCACGCCAAGCTGGCGGCGCGAATAGGTGTCGCAATTGCAACGGGCGAAAGCGAATCCGGACGGTGGCGATTCAAGGAGCTATTGGAGAAACGCTGCGCAGAGATTCTGCAGCCCGACGCGGCGGTGTGCGGGGGAATTTCGGAGTGGCGCAGAATCGCGCAGACCGCGGCAAGTTACGGAGTTACGGTGTCTCCGCATTGGTTCCATGATTTGCATATTCACCTGGTGGCTTCCGTTCCCAATGGGAGCTATATCGAGTTTCTTCCAGACACGAAGGTGTTCAACTTCGGGCGGTTGATCGATCGCCAACTTGAAATCCAGAATGGCGACTTGCTGCTTCCCCAAGGGCCTGGTCTTGGTTTTCAGTTTGACGAGCAAGCCGTCGCGAAATACGCGGTGACCAAAACGCAAACTTGGACGAGCATTATCTCAAGTGGAAAAGGAAGCTGATCGCTCATTTCTCCCCATCATCAGGACGGGCACACCTAATCAGCGTGTCACCCTTTCGATGCTTCGGGCGTTTCGGCAGCGGCGTTTTTTCACGCGATGCGGCCCTGCACGGAGCATCGCGCCAAGCTGTGCTGGCTGAATCCGCCTGCGCTCTCGCCTCCGCAGTAGAGACCTGGAATCACGTTGCCTGAAAAGTCCACGACCTGACACTTCGCGTTGATACGGAGACCTGCTCGCGTGTCGTGAACGACGGGCGTTGCCCAGGCAGCGTAGAACGGCGGCGTCTGTATCTTGTATTTTGGGGCAGCCTTGCCGAAGCCCGCGTCCTTGCCCGCATCCACAAAGGAGTTGTAGCGCGTGATAGTGCTTTCGAGAGCTGCCGCAGGCATGGGCTTGAGCTGATACTTGTTCACAATGGCAGCGGCTAAATCGGCGGCTGTGTTTGCGGAGAAAAAGTATCCTTCGGCGAAATCCACCCATGGAGGCGCGACGGTCCAATGCTCGCGTTTTACAGCGTCGGCGTCAAAGATGGCCCAGATAGGCCCGCCGCCGTTCGTCGATTCCCCGGTGCCCGCGAGCGCTGCATTGAGGAAATTTGCCGGACTGTACTTGATGTTCGCAGCGTTCAGGTAACTTCCCTGCGTGTAGGGCTGAATGGAATTGTAATCGTTTGAGGAGTAAGCGCCTTTGGTCTCGTCGTAGAAGCGCAACCCCACTTGGTTCACAAAGATCGTGTTCTGATAATCCCGCACGGTAAGACCGCTTGCACGGACGAGACGGAATATGGGGCTCGCGGGCTTCCATTCCAGGTTGCCGTAACCATACTGGCAACCGATCCGAGCAGCCTTTACGAGGCGCAACCCGAATTCTCCCGCATTATTGAATGCGCCCCACAACGATGCCCCGACGGCGATGGCGGCCAGTTCACCACTCGCGTCCTGGGAAGTATAAGGCTCACCGCCGACCATGTATTCCTCGGTCAGGCGTGGATCGAAAATTCTGCGGAAGTTCACATTGCTGCTGGAGCCGCCGGTAGCGACGATGACGCCCTTACGCGCGCGAATGTTCAAGGTTTTGCCTTCATTGGTGACCCTGATTCCCACGACCCGTCCCGACTGAGGTTCCTGTCGAATGAGGCTCGTCATCCGGTGATTCAAAAGAATCTGCATGCTGGTCTTGCGCGCCCCGGCTTCGAGCGGCCGGATGAAACCAATCCCGCCATCGAGAAACTTCAGCGCAACGTCGTGGGGCACAGGCACGCCAATTTGGATCTGTGTCCACGCTCCAGGATCGGTATGGTTCTCGCGCGGAACGGAATTCCCAACCGCCGAGCCGAATGCCCCGTCGGGCGATTTCTCAAAAAAGACGACGCCGTGGGCGACGAGCCACTCGAAGGTTGGCGCGCTATTGTCGGCGAAAGCGCGAATAATTTCCTTGTCGTTGTAACGATAGTCGGGGAAACCGTTGGGTTCGACGACGGACCAATCGGTGAGATCACGAAACACATTGTCCGGCGAATCTTCGATGCCGTACTTTTTTTGCCGGCTCGTACCACCGCCGAGGGGAACTGCCCCGCCGCTCAAGATGGCGTGGCCGCCAACGTCAGAGTTGGCCTCTACCACGATGACGGATGCGCCGTTTTCGGCGGCTTCAATCGCAGCAGGAAGTCCCGCTGCGCCGGAACCAATCACGACGACGTCAGCTTGTAAGTCCCAGTGCGGCTGTCGCCCTTGCGCCTCAGATTGTCCCGCGCCAAGGCCGGCTAGAGCTGCAGCACTGGCGCCGGTGGCTGCCGTCCTTACAAAATCCCGCCGCGACAAGCTCTGTGTATTTTCCGGATTACGTTTCACGCTGGCATCCCCCCAGATTGTGATTTAGACAGGTCCCACTTCAGCCTGCCAAAGCAGCCTCACGATCTGGTCCGGCTTGTATTTCCCGATCGGAATTCCAGCTTCCCTCCACAGTGAGCTCTACCTCGCTCATGCTGTTTGCCTTTAATTGCTAGAACTCTGCCCTCACGCTAAACCTCACCAAACGCGGATCGAGAACAGATGTAGGTGTCCGCCATTTTGACCCATACGTCACGTTCTCGGCCTCGATCGAACTCGCGTTGAGGACATTGGCCAGGATAATGGTTGGTTTCACCGTTACTCTTTCGCGGATGCGAACCGTCTTGGCGATCTGCAAGTCGAGCTGGTTGACTCGAGCCTCCCACTTCGTGTCTGGTTGAATCAACTGCACTGACGCCGTCGCGTTGCATGTGGCCGCCAGACCGCAAGCGGAAAGATTTCGACCCAACGACGGTGCGATTAGGGAGTTCGGCACGGCATAGAGGGCCGTCACCTGGGCGCCCGGAAGGTTTTGCTCCGTCCCTGAAAACTCTATGCCCCACGGAAGCCTGTAAAGGCCCTGGAACTTTACCTGCGCTTGATATGGATAGGGCTGATTGCACTGATAAAGCTGCTGCGGAGAATTCACAACGAAGCAATCACTCTGCGACGAGGTGGTTCCACTTGAGTCTCCGATGCTGACACCGCCATTCAGCTGGAGGCGGTTGTCCAGCAGTCTGACCCGGGCCACCAAATCGACGCCGTTGTAGATCTCCGTCTGCTTGCCGAAGTTCTTAGCAAACGTCACGTAGTTCTGCACTTGACCCAGCAGAGGTGGGCCTGTTGGGTTTGCCGGGTTGAGATAGTCGAGGTCGTCCAACCCGCAGATCTGATTGCCGCCTCCTCCAGGCAAGTTCACGTTGACTGGCGCTGTAAAGCAGTACGGGCTATAGTCGGCCGGAGGGGTGTCGAGGTTGTCGGTGACGGTGAAATTGCCATACCAGGTTCGGTAATACGTTGCGTTAATCACCATATTCGAACCAATCATCTGCTGGACGCCCGCCGACATCTGCCAGTCGTAGGGCGAGTGCTGCCACCCATTCAATACCTTCGGGTCGTACGTCGTAGTGACAACACTCGATCCGAATGCGCTGTTGGCATCTGCCCCACACGTATCAACCGAAGTATTTGGCGCGGGTAGGGTTGGCCCTTGCGCATTCACGTTCTGCAGGTTGCAGTCCGGGATGAAGTTGTGGTTGTTGTCCGTCCACGAGCGTGTAGTGCTGAGCGCCACTGTGGCCGTGGGATCGTTAGCCTGGGCTAGCTGAACGGTCTGCTGCAGCACATATCGACCGATGCTCGCTTTGATGACCGTCTTGCCGCCGCCGAACAGGTCGTAAGCTGCACCGACCCGCGGATTTATGTCGTTCCAGCAAGGTACGCAGGATTTATAGGCCCAGGTCCGGGCAGGCACGAATACCCCCGCAGAGGTCGAGTTGGCGGGAACGTAATCGCCACGATGGTCGTATCGCAGGCCGTAGCTCAGCGTCAACCGCTGCTTAATCGTCCACTGGTCCTGCGCGAAAAGGCCGATCGTGGGCCACATTACCCATTTCTGGTGCAACCGCGGAAGCCCCGCCGCATACTCCGTTATCGAGGTCGGCACACCGTTGTTAAACGTATAGCTGACGGCCGACGGGTTGTACGTTTTGTCCTCATCCAGCCAGGCGTGCTCCAGCATCCCGCCGAACTTGTAGTTGTGAGAGCCCGTGACGTACGACGCCGCAAACCGAGCATCTTGAACCGGGTCCTCTAGATATTGGTCACTCGAGGTTGGCGCACGATAGACAATGCCGAGCGTGCTATCGGTCACGCTGATTCCGTTCGTTGCCACGTATGGCTGCGAGGGGTTGTGGGCGTTCCCGTAGTAGTACATCGCGCCAGCATCGAGCAACAGCTTCGTGTTAACAGGCATGGTCCAAGTAATCTGAGTGATGGACTCGGGCGTGAAACGCGCGAAATTATCTGCCTCCGGAGAACGGGGCGGGTTTGTGCCGAACAAATTCCCGGACGCATCCTCGCCAAATCCGCCGTTTTCTTCTTCGTTCTCAAACGTGAACTTGTTTCTCGGTGTCGCCTGCCACGTCAGACGAAAGTTTTCGTTACGAAACAAATTGTTTTGCAGGACGGGAACTCCATTCGGCGTGTACGTATACGAGTTCGGGTTAGCGTTGTATTGCAGGCTCGGCGAGAGTTCCTTGTCGCCCCAGTTGCGGAATGCCGCGTAGAACCACAAGCGATCCTTGATGATTCTCCCACCCACACCAGCGCCAAAATCCCAAAGCTTGTCGATGCGGCTCGAGGAGGTCGCGCCACGTGACTGCAGGTATGGCGTGAGATTGCTGCCCTGTAAGGAACTAGTGGTGCCGCTCATATCGAGAAGACCGTGGAACTGGTTGCCTCCGTCCTTCGAAACCGTGTTGACATTGGCGCCGGCACCCTGCGCCTCGGCCGAGCCACCCTCCCCGTTCGCAATCGTGAACTCCTCCGTGCTGATCGAATTCGGAAAGAAGAGCCGGCCAGCGACTATCATGGAGTTGTAAACCATTCCGTTCAGCAGCAGCTTCTGCTCGCTCCCATGGCCGCCGTGCATCGACATCAAGATCCAAATCTCGCCCTTGCTGCCGCCAACGTCCTGACCGGTCAGCGGAAGAATCCCCCCCACGGTCACCGCAGCGAAGCCCAATGGGTTTCGACTTATCGGCATGGTAGCCAGGACCGACTGTGAAATGGTGGTTTCCGCGTTCACATCCGCCACGTCCGCCAGCGGCGCTGCTCCGGTGACTTCGACCGTCTGCGTGACGGATCCGACGGCCAACACGATATCTACCGTAGCCGTGAAGTCAGCAGTAAGTGCGATGCCGTCTCGTTTCACCGTGCTGAAGCCCTGCAAAGTGTATGTCACACTGTAGGTCCCGGGGAGCAAACCCACCAACTTGTATTGGCCTCCAGAATCGGTAACCACAGTGCGCATCTTTTCGATCAGCACCGGGCTAGCTGCCACAACGGCCACACCTGGAAGCACGGCCCCGGAGGAATCCTTCACTACTCCATTTATGGCTTGCGCCCAAGCCGCCGCCCCAAAGCATTGCAGCAGCGCCCCCACAGCCATGACCCGTATCACGACGAGCACAACCCTCATCCCCCGTCTGATTTTCATTTTACCTGCCTCCTGAGCGATGTCGATTTCGGCCACCCCGATAACATGCACACGCGTTGCACAATACTCAAAATCCCGGAAGCAAATCCTCACGCCCGCCGTGCACGCTCTGATCCCTTAAACAGTGTTCTCCTCAGAGATTCACCTTTGCCAAACTGCTAGTGAATATCCAATCCCACCTGGCAGGGGGTGCGTACGGTCGGGGCGTAAGTACCACAAGCTATTGACGGATGTCAAACTTTATTCATTTTTTGATAAAGCCTTGAATAATGTAATCAACAAAGAAGATCGAGTGGCACGACTGCGGAGAAGAAACCATAGACAAACACCATAGATCGAAGCTTTTCCTCGTAGCAGAGAGCCAAATCGGCCGTTAGCCTGTTTGTAGCGCGTCGCTCAGTCCCGCCACGCAAATGCGAAGAATGCCGTGCCCGCACGCAGTGAGCTCTATCTCGCTCCTGCTGTCTGCCTCTAATTGCTAGAAATCTACCCTGACGCCAAAGCTGACCATTGAATTCGACCGAGCGATGTATATTATGGGCGCAGGTTTCGAGCTAAGAAGGGTTCCGATCTAAAAGATCAGGTTTCGGATGGAGAGGAGCTGGAATTTCATGAAGAATCTTGCGCAGTTAATCTTCCTTTTGATTCTTTTTTCGCTGGCGATTGCACCGCGAGTTGGGGCGGCGATTCAGGATCCGGTTCGCGTCGAGCAGGGCCAGCTTTCGGGAACGGATGGAATAAATCCTGGCGTGAAGGTCTATCGCGGCGTCCCCTACGCTGCGCCGCCTGTGGGTGACCTGCGGTGGAAACCGCCGCAGCCCGCTGCAAAATGGACGGGCGTGCGTGAGGCAAAGGATTTCAGCAAAGTATGCATGCAAGAACCCTCAAGTCAGACGCTGGTGAACAAAGCCCTGACCCCGTCGCAAGCGGTGAGCGAAGATTGCCTCTATCTGAATATATGGACGCCGGCGAAATCCCCGTCCGAAAAACTGCCAGTGATGGTATGGATCCATGGAGGAGGCTACACGATGAGTTCCGGCAGCCTGGTGGGCTATGACGGAGAGCACCTGGCCGGCAAGGGCGTGATAGTGGTGACGATCAATTACCGGCTCGGCATTTTCGGCTTCTTGGCGCTTCCCGAGTTGGCTGCTGAATCCTCCCATCACGCTGCGGGGAATTATACGCTGATGGATATAATTGCGGCGTTGCAGTGGGTACAGAAAAACATCGCCTCATTTGGCGGCGATCCCGGGAAAGTAACGGTCTTTGGACAATCGGTCGGCTCGTTCACAGTGAATATCCTGACGGCGTGCCCGCTGGCCAAAGGACTATTTCAACGCGCCATCGGCGAGAGTGGCGCGAATTTTTCGGAAGCGCTGCGCGCAGGCTCGACGGGAGGAAATGCGGCGGACTATCCGCCAATGCTGACGCTGGCTGACGCGGAGGCAGATGGAGAAAAAGTCGTTTCCAAGCTCGGGATTACGGGTGATCGCTTGAAAGCGCTGCGTGCCGAGCCAGCGGAAAAACTCGCGCATACGAGCGGTGTAAGGTCGTGGGCCGCCGTGGACGGCTGGGTAATGCCTCAGGACGTGTGGACGATCTACGCGGAAGGAAAGCAGAACGACGTATACACGATCGAAGGAAACGTTGCCAAGGAAGCAGCCTCGTATATTGGTGGGACAGAAAGAATTACGAAGATGACGGCCGCCGGATTTGCCGCGGAAGCGAAGCAGCGGTACGGAGATTTCGCCGAGCAGTTTCTGAAGGCCTACCCGGCAACGAGCGACGCAGAGGCCATCGCTTCCGCTTATGGTTCCTTCCGGGATGAACGCTTCGGATGGGACATGCGCACATGGGCGCGCATGCAGACGAAGACCGGCCACAAACCGATCTATCGCTATTACTTCAGCCACGTGCCGCCGGGGCCGCAGGCTGAGGAATTTGGCGCCTTTCATACGTCGGAAATCGCCTACGTGTACGGAAATTTCAATATGTATCCGTTTCCCTATGGCGACACGGATCACAGGCTTTCGGAAATGATGATGAGCTACTGGACGAACTTCGCGAAGACCGGCGATCCGAACGGGCCGGGATTGCCGAAGTGGTCCGCATACGACATTGCCGATGACAACGTGATGGAATTCGGCGATCAGCCAAGTATGCGCACGCACGTCAATCAGGCCGGCCTCGATTTCTTCGATGCCTACCATGCGACGCTCCCGGCTCAACCGGCCTGGCCTGGAACAAAGTGACGCACACAGAATAGGAACGGCGGTTATGGCACCCGTCAGCCTGCCGTTAGGCTGCTCCTTGCATGGACGGTCCCTGAAGGAACGGCGGCGGCGGAAGCGGCCCCAGCACCTTTTCCACGGCGATGCCAAGCCCTAGAATCTTGGTATCGTCGCCGGGCAAACCTTGGAACGATAGGCCCGCGGGCAGGCCCCCAGCCATTCCAGAGGGAACACTTAGTCCCGGTGCGCCAAGCTGGGGCGCAAAGGCGAGATTGTACATAATGCTCGCATGCTCCTCGAGCCATTTCCCGTTGATCAGGATTTTCTGGTAGGGAGTATCGCTGTTGACGTTAATCAGGGGCGGGCGGATCGGCATCGTCGGGAACGAGATTGCGAACAAGTCATCAGTCTTGAACGCCTCGGCATACTGGCGGACGGCATTAGTGACGACCTCTTTCCGCTGAGAATCGGAGAGCTGCGGCGCCGGCGTCGTGCGGATAGGGGGATAGGAATCGCGCAGGCGGTTCAAATCCTCCATCTTTACGTTGGGTACGTTTACCGCCATCCACTCGGCGAGATCGTTATTGGGACGCCGCATGGCTGAGCCCAACCCCGCGTTTAGCGCCAGAAGGGCTTTGAGATCGTATTCGATCAGTTGCGCACCTGCATCGCGTAGCTTGGCATACGCCGTCTGCGTGACCTTCGCCACCTCTGGTTCGACGACATCAAGCTGCCAGTAATCGGCATTGGGTATGCCGATGCGCGCGCCCTTGAGGTCGATGCGTGGCGTAGCTTCGCCGGTGATCACAGCGTCGAGGAACGCTACGTCGGCCACGGTGCGCGCCATGGGCCCGAATGTATCGACGGGTTGCGGCGGCGGCAGCTCACCCACGTCGGAGTAGCGCTTGCGCTTGGTGCCATTCAAGAAATTTTCAGTCGTGTATGTCGACGGGCGCAGCCCCACGATGCCGCAGCAGGAAGGGGGGCAACGGATCGAGCCACCGGCGTCCGCGCCGAGGGCTGCCGGCACGATGCGCGCGGCAAGAGCCGCAGCGGGGCCGCCGCTGGATCCGCCGGGAATGCGTGTCACGTCATAGGGATTGTGCACGAAACCAAAGTACGGATTGGTGGACGTGGCGCCGGCGCCCTGTATCGCCGCGACGCAGACAGAGCAATTTCCCTTGGCGAACATCACCGCGCCGTTCTGCACAAGGATTTCGACCACTTCCGCATTTTTCTTGGCGATATAGCCTTTAAGGTCGCCGTTACCCGCGGACGTGGGATAGCCCGCGACGTCACCCTGATCCTTAATCATCATAGGCAGGCCAGCCAGCGCGCCGAGCTTCTCGCCCTTTGCGCGGGACTGATCGACCGCACGTGCCTCAGCGAGCACGCGGTTCTCATCCATGGCAACGACCGTATTGAGATCCTTATGAGCGGCGTAATGCTTGAGCAGCCGCGTAACGTACACTTCAGCCTTCATCTCGCCCTTCTGGATGCGCTCGACGGCTTCGCGCGCGCCGAGGTGCAGCATCGCGTCATCGGTTTGGGCCGCATTCGTCTTGCTGGAGGTTTCGAGAAGCTGCGTCGCGCCGCCAGCGGCGTAGATTGGCGCCGCCAGGGCAGCGGCTTGAAGCAGACGCCGCCGCGAGGTGTTGATCGATCCGGGCGGATTTTCAGGCACTCGAGATTTGCTCATGAGATTGTCTCCTCCTTCATATAGCTCTTTATGTGGT
>Ga0207034_1046_pt1 | contig 23527 bp, 20 predicted proteins | sample Alteio_BWMinCont_36_FD_153269 | JGI IMG/M metagenome (GOLD analysis project Ga0207034, IMG submission 153269) | Enriched cells from forest soil in Barre Woods Harvard Forest LTER site, Petersham, Massachusetts, United States -... | ecosystem: Environmental > Terrestrial > Soil > Temperate forest >...
CTATTCCAAATATATCAGAAATCAGCAATCGACAATCAGAAATCTATCCCGTCTTATCAATTAAAGATCTAAGCGTTCACTTTACCGAAAGAAAAAAAATATTCGAAAAAAGAAAAGAACCTTTTAAAGCCGTTGACAACGTAAGCTTCGATGTTTTTAAAGGAGAAACGATCGGCCTGGTTGGTGAAAGTGGCAGTGGCAAAACAACTTTAGGCAGAGCCATTTTACAATTGATACCTGCAACAGCAGGCAGTATTATTTTAAATGGTGGTGACCTTACAAGGTTATCAAAAAAAGAAATGCGACCGTTACGAAAAAATCTACAAATCATTTTTCAGGATCCATACGGCTCATTAAATCCAAGACTTACTATTGGCAACGCTATAAAGGAGCCGATGAAAGTACATCAGCTGTTTTCTACTAACAAAGAACAAAATGATAAGGTAATTGAGTTATTAGAAAAAGTAAATTTAAAAGCCGAGCATTTAAATCGCTACCCTCACCAATTTAGCGGCGGACAGCGTCAGCGTATTTGCATTGCACGCGCGTTAGCTTTAAGTCCTTCTTTTTTAATTTTTGATGAAAGCGTTAGTGCGCTGGATGTAAGTGTACAGGCACAAGTATTGAATTTACTCAACGATCTAAAAAAAGAATTTGACTTTACTTCTATCTTTATTTCTCATGATCTTACTGTAGTCCGCTATATCAGCGACCGTATTTTGGTTATGAATAAAGGAAAGATCGTTGAAGAAGGCAACGCTGATGATGTTTTCTTTTCTCCTAAGAATGAGTATACTAAAAAATTAATTGCTGCAATTCCCGGGAGTAAATATTAACCACTGAGACACTGAGTGCACTGAGTTGCACTAAGAAATTGTAGTACTCAGTGTTTCTTACTGTTCTCAGTGTCTCAGTGGTTAAAAATCTCATCGAAAATATTCAATATTCCATCTTCAATATTAAATAAAACAGCGTATCTTTGCAGCCTTGAAAATCATGCCGTAACATGATAAGTGCCCTTCGTGGCTACATTATCTCTGTAATTTACAGTACAAGGCATGTGATTATCAACTTTAAAAAATAATTGATACACATGAAATTAAGCCAGTTCAGATTTGACCTCCCACTAAATCTTATTGCACAAAATCCAAGTAAGAAAAGAGAAGACAGCCGTATGATGGTTGTTAACCGTAAAACCGGAAACATTGAGGACCGCAACTTCCGCGACATCATTGAATATTTTGATGACAAAGATGTAATGGTAGTGAATAACACAAAAGTTTTTCCTGCACGTATGTATGGCCGTAAAGAAAAGACAGGTGCTAAAATTGAAGTTTTTCTTTTAAGAGAATTGAACAAACCCAATCGCCTTTGGGATGTTATTGTTGATCCTGCACGTAAGATCCGTGTTGGTAATAAATTATACTTTGGTGAAAACGATGAGTTAGTTGCTGAAGTAATTGACAACACTACAAGTCGTGGCCGTACGATCCGTTTTTTATGGGATGGTACTGAAGAAGAATTCCGCGCAATGTTAGAATTTATGGGCGAAACACCGCTACCTAAATACATTAAACGTAAACCGGATGAAGAAGATAAAGAACGTTACCAAACAGTTTATGCTAAGCACGAAGGTGCTGTAGCTGCGCCAACTGCGGGTTTACATTACAGTAAAGAATTAATTAAGCGTTTAGAAATTAAAGGCATTCGTTTTGCAGAAGTTACACTGCATACCGGTTTAGGAACTTTCCGCCCAATTGAAGTCGAAGATCTAAGCAAACATAAAATGGATGCTGAATATTACAGCGTTGATGAAACAGCTTGTGCTATTGTAAACAAAGCAAAATCAGAAGGCAGAAGAATTTGTTCTGTTGGTACTACTACTATGAGAGCAATGGAATCATCTTTCACTGCACAAAAATTACTAAAACCTTCCGAAGGATGGACCAATATGTTTATTCACCCTCCTTATAACTTTTCTATTGCTGATTCATTGGTTACGGGTTTCCATTTACCTAAAACAAGTTTATTAATTATGACTTGTGCTTTTGGAGGATATGATCTTGTAATGGAAGCATACAAAAAAGCAATCAAGGATAAATATAATTTCTTCAGTTATGGAGATTCTTTGGTAATTGTTTAAATGATTAATTGTTGAATTGTTGTTTTACAACAGCAAAAGAATAAAAAAAAGCTGCAAAATAAATTTGCAGCTTTTTTTATTTTCCTATTTAAAATTTAGAAGTATTCTATAAAATCAATCAACAATTTAACCATCCATCAATATAACCATCTACAAACCAAACAAGCCCGTATTCAACAACTGCAAAGTCTTTTCTTTACTAGCTCTTGGAATAAGAATAGAAATGTTGTGTTTACTACCGCCATAACTTACCATACGCACAGGCACCGATGCAATTGATTCAAATAATTTTTGCATCACATCTTTTGTTTCTGTGATCTCATTCCCAACTATTGATACGATCGTTTGATCTATATCTATTTCAACTGTACCAAATGCTTCCAGCTCTTTAGTGATTTCTTTTAGATGAGACGCATCGTCAATCGTTACTGATACTGCTACTTCTGAGGTAGTAACCATATCAATGGATGTCTTATATTTTTCAAATACATCAAATATCTTTCTTAAAAAACCGTATGCTAAAAGCATACGCGTGCTTTTAATATTGATAGCAATAATGCCATCTTTTGCTGCAACAGCCTTAACCCCTTTCGAACCTGCTTCTTGCTTAATAACCGTACCTGCTGCATCCGGCTGCATGGTGTTCAATAATTTTACAGGAACCTTTGCATGTTGCGCCGGCCATATACAAGTTGGATGTAAAATCTTTGCGCCGAAATAAGCTAGTTCTGCAGCTTCTTCAAAACTCAATTGTGCTATCGCTACGGTTTTTGAAACAACCCTTGGATCGTTGTTGTGCATACCATCAATATCTGTCCATATTTCGCATACGGTTGAATTAGTTGCTGCAGCTATTAACGAGGCACTGTAATCACTTCCACCACGTTTTAAATTATCTATTTCGCCTTTAGCATTGCGACAAATATATCCTTGTGTAATAAATAATTTTTTGCCTTTGTATTGCTGTAAAACTTCTGCTAATTTTATTTTGATCTTATCTAAAGCAGGTTCGTCATTTTCATCGATACTCATAAAATCAAGCGCGCCGATCAATGCATGATCTATTCCTTGCTCTTCTAAAAATGTAGAAAATAATTTAGTGCTCAATAATTCGCCTTGCGCCAAAATATCTTTATATAAAGCTTCGTTGAAAGATATTTTTAAAATGATATTTAAAAATTCGAAATGCTCGGCAACAATACTTTTTGCTTTTGTATGAGTAACTTCTTTCTTTACTAACTCGCCAATAAAATTGTGGTAATGTTTTTCCAGTTCATCGATCTTTTGTTTCGCTGCGACACGATCGCTTTTTGATAAAGCATCACTGATAGCTACCAAAGAATTGGTAGTACCGCTTAACGCAGATAATACTACAATTTTACTTTCGTCATCTTTGGTGATGAGTTTTGCCACTTCGTGCATTCTTTCCGGCTTACCTACGCTGGTACCGCCAAACTTCATTACTTTCATAATTGCTCTCCCTAGTTTATATTAGGGAGAGCAAAAGTATTAGATTACTGATTAATAGCAAAAAACTAATCCTTCCTTTAGATTTCTATTGATAAATAAAAATGGGATTGGATCCATAAGTAGGGGGATTCTGAGAATTATCTTGTCCAACCGACTTGACCGGATACCCGTTAGCACCATAAGTGAAAGAATAGTTAGATGTAGTAACATCAGTAGAGCCTCCATTATTAGTGTATTCATTTACACTTGTGTAATTGTTTCTTTGTTGTGGACTCTCATTTAATCCATCTGCTTCTAAAACTGTTATTGGAATGTATAGCGACTTATATAAAGGATTAGGATGGTTATCAAATTGGTAGGAAAACCTTTGAATGATCACTTGACTATTATGGTATAAAGTATCAACCTGGCTTATTGTATTCCCATTTGATTTTGTTTGATAAAAAGTATCTATATATGAAGTGCTGGGATTTGTAGTAACTTGATTTCTTATAACAATATTATTGGTATAGGCGTATTTATTAGTCACCGTAAACCCTGGAGAAACAATAGAATCTTCGATAACAGTATTTGTTGCGCCTGCATAAAAATAATATACTGTATCCGAACCACTATTCCCACCTATATTCTCATAATATATTAGTTTGTAAGGCGTAGTATCGGCATTATTATAATAAAATGAAAAGATTGTATCAATACTGCAACAGACGAAGGATATTCATAATGTAGCATTTGTGTTACTCGTTTGGAATTATCATACGCAAGCTTTATCAGTATCAACGTATCATTCGGTGCTGTAACAGTTGTATCCAATAAAACATATTGTGTTAATAGCGGAGCGTTAGTTGACGGATTGTTAGTTGTTTTTGTTTTTCTACAACTAACTGTTCCTATTATTATTAAAATAATTATCAGCTGAAATAATTTCTTAATAAATATTTAATTGAGTTTAATAATTATTAATAAACATAAATACCCTTATAAACAAAAACAGGACTTCCGCTTGACCAATCGTATTCTACAACAGTTGCAGGATAGCCATTTGAATTGTATGTGTACTCGTATTTTAAATGAAGGGGGGCTGAAGGAGAGTTTCTGATTATTTCAGTTGTATTATTTTTCTGTATTGGTTGAAGTTGCAAACTGTCGTCACCTAATTCCAGAATTCCCACATCAGTTAATCCATTATTATAAAAAGGATTTGGATGTGTATCGAAAGTCATATTCCAATTACTATATGGCTGATTCCCAACCACTGTATTATCTGTCTGACTAATTACATCTCCATTCGAAAAAATTTGGGTTGCAGTATCAGAATAGGAATTAAAACTAGGCGTATAATTTATTGTATTTTCTATAACAGTTTGCCCATTAAGAATATCCTCCATTACACTTATAAATCTAGAACTCGACACACCATTGGTTGTAGAGGTATTAATCTCTGAGTCTTTTATCATCACTCCTGGTGTATATGATAGTATATAATCCGTATCGTCTGTATTATACCCTGCTTGGCCGCCATCATCATCGTTAAAAGTCATATAAGGAACTGTACTATTGCCGATATAAGATTCACCAGTAGAGCCTATACCACTATCAGGAAGACCTGGCGTGTCATTTCCATAAGAAATTTCTGTACAGATAAGGAACCTGTTTAAATTATCATATTTATATGTATCAACTTCCATCGTATCATACGGTGCCGCTTGGGTTGTATCCAATTGTATGTACTTCAACAAATGAACTCCATTATTTGCCGAAGAGCCATTGTTTGTTTTTTTACAACTAACAATAGTTATTACTACTATTGCGGAAAGGATAAATAATGATATGGGCTTTTTCATAAATAATTTTTATTTGTTGTGCAATTTTAATCTTTGAATTAATAAACGTAAATACCCTTATAAACAAAAACTGGACTGCCACTTGACAAATCGTATGCAACTACAGTAGCAGGATAACCATTTGCGTTATAGGTGTACGTATATTTTGTATGAACCGGAGTTCCCTCTGATTGTCCAGTAATTTCAGTAAGATTATTTTTTTGCCCAAAATCTAAATTATCATCATCTACAGTTGGATAGATCGAAGTAGACGCATCCGGAAAAGGATTCGGGTTTGTATCATAAGAAGCTGTAAAAGTACCATCCCCATTATCCGAGCTACCTACATAATCAACCTGCGAAACTATGTTACCATTAACTTTTGTTTGAGTTGCTGTATCGGTTTCTATACTTGACGAGTTTGACAGATCTGTCTGTGATTCTATAACTATTGAACCATTATATGAATATTCATATATAGTAGCATCGGAGGGAAATCCAGGAGCTGTAACTACATCTGAATCTTTCAATAATAACCCGGTTGATGAAAAGGAAACATTATAGTCATAATAAGTATCAAAAAGCGTCCCTCCGCTGTACTCACTCGTAACGATCAAATTCGGCACTATGCTATTTCCGGCGTAACTATTAGTGTTGATAGTTCTATCTGCTCCATCCGCAATATCTGCATACCCATTATCTCCAGCCGGTAAATCCTCTTCGGATATCCACCTACCTGAATTATCGTAAGTATAAGTATCGATTTCTAATGTATCATTAGGAGCCTGTTGAGTTGTATCCAATCTTATAAGTTTAGATAAATGAACCCCACTGGTTTGTGATCCCTTATTTGTTTTTTTACAACTAATAATACTTATTAGTACTGCTGCAAAAAGAATTATTTTTTTCATTTTCTGTACTTTAATCTGATAATTATTATTGATAAAAATAAATGCCTTTATAATTAAAAGCCGGCGTATTTGATCCTATATATCCATTATTAAAATCTGTGTATTGTATTCTATTACCGAAGAAGGATAACCAAATGGAAAAGACTTTTTCATAAATAGTTAGTTAGATATAATAAATATAGTGAATTTGTTTTGGTGTATGCAATGCCTATAATAATTCCTTATTACACAGTTCTATTCACATATACTTGTATTGCAGCAGAAAGGTTGGGTAGACGCGGATATTAAAGACCTACACCAAATGTTTCGCCAAGGGTACTCAAATTATCAACTACCGGTTGCATCAGGTAAATACCATTCTTCATCCGGTCATTTTGCATTTCTATTTCCGGCTCGCCAGGAATGATCACTCTTTCTTCTCCAGCCACGGTTTTTGCTGAACGGAAACGTTGTATCCAGTTATCCATATTGGTTTTAAAATCAGCTGCGGGCCTAAACGCATCAATTCTCATGGCACCAAAAAAATGTCCGATTCCTTCGCCCGGCATATTTTCCGGCATTGGTACATATGCAGGAAATGGAGGCACCCAGGGACCATAATTAGCACCGCTCAATATGGCAGAAAAAATATCAACAATTGAACCAAGCATATAGCCTTTATGACTACCGTGTTCCCTATCACCACCTAATGGCAATAATGCACCACCATTTTTTACTTCGCTTGAATTGGTGGATGGTTGGCCATCTTTTGTCTGAACCCAGCCTAGTGGAGCTTCTTCATTCTTATATTGTAACAATTCCAGTTTGCCGTTAGCAGCAGTTGTTGTTGCAAAATCCGCAACGAACGCAGGCTCTATTCCTGCAGGAATAGCAACCGCAATTGGATTTGTTCCTAATAATTTTTCAACTGAAAAAGTTGGCGATACTAATGGTGAAGCATTCGTCATCGCAATGCCGATCATATCATGTTCCAAAGCCATCATGGCATGAACACCAGCAATACCAAAGTGATTGCTGTTCTTCACGCTAACCCAGCCTGTTCCTACATTTTTTGCTTTATCGATTGCTATTTGCATAGCAGCCGGGGCTACACTTAAACCCAATCCTTTGTCACCATCAACAGTAGCCGTAGATGGCGTTTCATGAACGATTGTAATATTTGGGTTGGCATTAATTCTTTTAGCTTCCCAAAGACGCACGTAACCATTTAATCTAGCTATACCATGACTATCAACGCCACGAAGATCTGCAGAAAGTAATACTTTAGTTGCCACATCAGCAGTAGCATCCGTACATCCTATCTTTAAAAATATATTCTTAGCAAAGCTGTATAATCGTTGGTAGCTGTAGGTATTTTGCATGTCGCAAAAATAAGCAACTAATTTCTTACATTCACAAACACAAAGATCGAGTAATATGAAAAACATATTTTTTACTTATTTATTACTTATAACTTTTTTTTCAGCTTCCGCTCAAAAAGATTCAGGTTTTATTGAAACAGCTATTGTATTACAAACTAAAACTGCCAAAATTTATGGGACATTAACTATGCCTACTAAAGGCAAAAATGTTCCGGTAGCACTTATTATTGCGGGGTCAGGGCCAACAGACAGAAATGGCAATAGCGTTTATACAAAAAATGATTGCTTACAAAAACTAGCTCATCAACTTAGTTATTCTAAAATTGCTTCGGTTCGTTTTGATAAAAGAGAGATAGGTAAAAGCATCGACTCGACTATGAAAGAAGGCAACTTACGTTTTGATACTTATGTAAATGATGCGAAAGATTGGATATCGTTTTTAAAAAAAGACAGCCGATTTACAAAAATAATAGTCATAGGGCATAGTGAAGGTTCTCTGATCGGTATGATCGCTGCACAAAATGCAGACATATTTATTTCGATAGCGGGTGCCGGCCAGCCTGCTGATAAAATAATAAAAACACAACTAGCATCACAACCAAAGCAAGTACAGGATATTGCTTTTCCAATAATCGATAGCCTTAAAAATGGAATGCTCGTTACAAATATACCTACTGAGTATTATTCAATTTTTCGTCCTAGTGTGCAGCCTTACCTTATTTCCTGGTTTAAATATGACCCGGCGATCCAAATAAAAAATTTACATATCCCAATACTTATTATACAAGGCACAAATGATCTTCAAGTAACGGTTGATGATGCAAAATTATTAGCAGCTGCCAATCCTTCAGCAAAAAGTATTTTAATAGATAAAATGAATCACGTATTTCGAATAATAGCAACCGGTGATACGTCAGGAAATATCGCATCCTATAAAAATCCGGAATTACCTATCTCAGATGAATTAGTAAAAAATATTGTAAATTTTATTGCCGCTAATAATTAAAAATGCAGATGTTTCACCGTTAATCCATTATTGATCAATTGCTTTAATGAATCGATACCTATTTTTAAATGTTGCTCAACATAAGTAGAGGTTACTATTTTGTCGCTTTCTTCTGTCTTAACGCCTTCAGGAACCATTGGGCTATCACTCACTAGTAATAAGGCTCCTGTTGGTATCCTGTTATAAAAACCTACACTAAAAATAGTGGCAGTTTCCATATCGATCGCATAAGCTCTTATTTTTTGCAGGTATTCTTTAAATGTTTCATCGTGTTCCCATACGCGACGGTTGGTTGTGTAAACTGTTCCTGTCCAATAATCGCAAGAATAATCTCTGATAGTTGTAGAAATTGCTTTCTGCAAAGCAAACGCAGGTAATGCCGGCACCTCTGGCGGGAAATAATCATTACTGGTACCTTCTCCTCTTATTCCTGCAATCGGTAAAATAAGGTCGCCTATTTTATTTTGTTTTTTTAATCCCCCACACTTACCTAAAAACAGCACGGCCTTAGGTTCTATAGCACTTAACAGATCCATAATAGTAGCTGCACCCGGACTTCCCATTCCAAAATTTACAATTGTAATATTATTGGCTGTTGCGCATTGCATTGGTCTGCCGATGCCCGCTATTGGCACATTGTTCCATTTAGCAAACATGTCTACGTAATTACTAAAATTGGTTAGTAAAATATATTCGCCAAAATTTTCGATTTTTTCTCCTGTATATCTGGGCAACCAATTCTTTACGATATCTTCTTTTGTCTTCATCTAATTATTATTCTTTAATTTGTCTAACATAAATATACAATATTAGCATTCATTATGATCAAAATTGACTATCCTACATATCAGCCTAAAATAAAAAAAGAGCAGGATAAAGAATTCATTTTTGATGATGTACGTAAACAATGGATAATACTAACGCCTGAAGAATGGGTGCGACAAAATTTTCTTCAATATCTTATTCAAATAAAAAAATACCCCGCGAGTTTAATAGCTGTTGAAAAAGAATTAAAACTGGGAGAATTAAAAAAGCGAACGGATGTAATCGTTTATAACACTAACTCGCAGCCATGGCTGATGATAGAGTGCAAGGCAATGAGCGAGCCATTAAATGAAAAAGTATTGCAGCAGATCTTACGTTATCATATTACTATACCTGTTCCTTTTCTTATTATTACGAATGGTAGTTTTTGTTTTGGGTTTGAGAAAGTGGATGGTGCTTTTGTTGAGATTGATGCCTTACCTGCATTTGTCTGAACCGTTGATTGAAGCTGATTTTTGTGATTGAATTGATTGCGAAGTTTGTCTGAATTGGGATTCGTCGGATTAATGGATTTTTTGGATTTGCGAAGATCGATTGTACTTGTCATTCAGAGCGAAGCGAAGAATCTAATTATACACCATTATTATGCTATTTTTAAGAATAAGATGCTTCGTTCCTCAGCATGACAAGAGTTCACATTTACTCATTGCACATTCTATATTTTAAGGGAAAATACCCAATTCAACATAACTAGTTGCCACTTTATTAATCGCACTAACGTAAGCGGCTGTACGCATATCCGGTATGGCAGGATTGCTTTTCCATATTTCCATAATTTCTCTGGTGGCACTTGCCATTGTTTCTTCCAGTCCGCTATGCACCAGATCAATTTCTTCTGCTCCATGCATAATTAGCTGGCGCTCTTTATCACTTACTTTTTTATTGGTTAACCCTTCTATTTGAGATAAGATATGTGTGTTCAGATTTTCTGTAAACCGTTTTTCTAAACGGCCATAACGAACATGGCTAAGATTTTTGAGCCATTCGAAATAACTTACGGTTACGCCCCCTGCATTCAAATACATATCTGGAACAACTAAGATTCCTCTCTTTGTAAATATTTCATCAGCCTCCGGTGTACATGGGCCATTAGCAGCTTCGGCAACTATTTTTGCTTTTACTCTTGGTGCATTTTCTCCATTGATCACATTTTCCAATGCTGCAGGAATTAAAATATCACATTCCAATTCAAGTGCTTCACTGGTCTTTTTAATATTGGTTGCTCGGGGGAAATCTAGTACTGATCCTGTCTTTTTTCTGTGTTGAAAAACATCTTCTTCATTCAATCCATTTGCATTAAAAATAGCACCTTCAAATTCTGCTATGCAAACTATTATGGCTCCATGTTCACGAAAAAATTTTGCAGTGTAGTAACCAACATTTCCTAACCCCTGCACTATTACTTTCTTGTTTTCAACACCAACAGATAGCCCTTGCTTCTTCATTATATCAGGCATATTGCATACTTCGCGTATGCCGAAGAAAACACCTAAGCCTGTTGCTTCTTTACGTCCATGAACGCCGCCCTGTGTAATTGGTTTTCCTGTAACGCAGCCCGCAGCATCAATTTCTCCGGGTTTTAGAGATTGATAAGTATCAACGATCCAGGACATTTCCCTTTCGCCTGTTCCATAATCAGGCGCAGGTACATCAATACCCGGACCAATAAAATTTTTCTTTACTAATTCTGATGTATAACGACGCGTGATCTTTTCTAATTCGTAAGTAGAATAATCGTGCGGGTTAATTTTGATGCCGCCTTTTGCACCACCAAACGGTACATTTACGATGGCACATTTATAAGTCATCAATGCAGCGAGTGCCATTACTTCATCCTGATCCACCGCATCACTAAAACGGATACCGCCTTTGCATGGTGTTCTATGCTGACTGTGTTGTACACGGTAGGCTTCCATTACTTCAATACTACCATTATCTCTTTTGATGGGAAACCGCATTCTGTAGACGCTATTGCAGGCTTTTATCTGCTCTAAAATACCAGCGTCCCATTTTGTAAATTTTGCGGCTTTATCGAAACTTTTTTCTACGTTTTCGAAGAAACTATACGGTTGTTGTGTGGGCATAAAATTTTATTACTGATGAATAAAAAATCACTGAACACTGAATCCTGCCTATATAACGATAAACTATTTAAATGCGTATGTGGTACTTTATTTACTGAGATTTTCCAGCTTCGTAACTTTTCTGTCAATGCGAATAAGGTACAAAATTAGTGCCACTAAAATAGTAAGGCATACCGCCATTACTACATATATTTTGTTATTGCTGCGCATAACGTCATCCGTTGTAGTAGTTGTTACCAGCGTTTTTGTTGTATCTGTTTGATATTGTGCAAACGCAATAATATTAATAAACAAACCTGTAAAAACTAACAACAGCTTATATATTCTCTTACGCATTGATAATATTTTTATCTTTTAATAAATTCAATCTTATTTTAAGACTGGTTATCCATATACCTAAAATAACCCAGCCTGTTACAGCCAACCAAAAAACCAATCGCATACTTGGATCTAAGCTGTCGCCGCCCAATGCAGGATTTCCTCCACCTTTCGAACCTTCCATTCCTCCGGGATGAAGTGATTGCACCATTCTTGGCAAGATCATAATCAGTGGAATGTAAATGAAGTAAGCGAAAATATTATACACCGCACTGATGCGTGCTTTTTTATCAATATCAGTCATTGATCCTCTTAAAACCAGATAAGCTAAGTATATCAATATTGCAATGGCCGCTGCAATTTGTTTAGGATCATTGCTCCATGGCTCGCCCCAGGTATATGTTGCCCAGATAGCACCTGTTGATAAACCAAGCAAGCCGAATAATATTCCTGTCTTGGCAAATTCCATCGCATAAATATCATCTTTGATATTTTGTGATCGCAGGTATTTAATAGAATATCCTAAAGAGATAGAGAACAAAGTAATTTGTCCGAACCACATCGGTACATGAAAGAAAAAGTTTCTGATACTTTCATATAAATTACCCAGATAAGGGACTCTCACTAAAAAGCCCGCAGTAAAAGTGTACAACAAAAGCGCTACACCTAATATTTTCCACCACTTCTTATTCATGAATCAATATTAAAGCATTAACAAATTGGAGCGTTAGTGCGGTTGCAAAATTACGGGAAAGAAAGGGATGAACTAAAAATTAACAATTAAAATTTAGTGCTTCTGACACAGCGCAATTATAATATTAGAAACACCCAACATCAGACAGAGCGGAATGTATACCTGACTGTCTTTTACAGCAAATTTTGTTCCTTTTATGCACTTGGTTATTCCTACAAATTTAAAATCTCCTATAACACGTATTATAAAAATTATCCCGACAAACAGAGTTGCATCATGAATATATTTTCTATTGATGACTTCATCGAAAAAGCCAATATTTTCAAGAGTTATTACTGCAAATAATAAAAGTATTAAAGCCACAAATAAGGTGGCAGCACGAGAAGGATTTATAACAATTTTTTCTGTTGAATCAACAGGAATGGCATCATCAAGATGCTTCTTACCTCCCATCGCCCAATAAATATGAAGCAATGCAAGTAGAAGAAAAACAACTGTATTAATAAGAATCAGGATGATCATAGGTTTGAATTGAAGCTTTTTAAAGCAAACTACTCTTTCCACAAAAACGGAAATAATATAACGGCTAATACCACTACCATTATGTCTAGTCCTGCTAGTAATAAAGCTATTTGCATAACTGCACCTTCTCTGAAAATCTCACCAAATGCAGTTTTAGATAATCTTATCAATAATAATAATTGAGGAATAATTAATGGGAAACCCAGAATAGCCATCAATGCTGCATTCTGTTGTGCTTTTGCGGCGATAGCTGCCATCAATGTAAATACTAAACTTAGACTGATACCTCCCAGACAAACAATACCAATAAACTGTAGCATATTGTTAACCGGATCTTTCAATAAGATAGAAAACAATAACAAACTCAATAAGCTCATCAATAACATTAAAATAATATTGTAGATCAGCTTAGCAATGATGAAATTAACCGGCGAAACAATAGAGTAGAAATAAAGCATTCGGCCTCGGCCTTCCTGTAAAAAGCTTTTGGCCACTGCATTTACACAAACAAATAATTGGATGATCCAGAAAAGCCCGTTCCACACGTCCGCTTCGGGCTTGCTTATCGATAAATACAGAACAAAAATAGTAGACGCGACATATAACAATATGCCATAAAACGTATGCTGCTGCCTCAATTCAAGCAACAGATCCTTCTTCAATAAAGCAAAAATAGTCTTTGTCATTGACCTGCAAGATAAGGCGGTTTTTATTCTGTTAATCAACTACAGGAAGTAACTTAAAGACGACTTATATACTTACCCGCAAAAATTAAAAACTGTTTTGCCGGTAAGTTAAGAAGGCGTTTCTTAGCTTAAATTTTAATCCATGTATATCCTAAATGAAACAGAAGAGTTTCTTTGTAAAGAAATTGTTGATTGTGCTTATAAAGTGCATGTTCAACTTGGACTAGGTCTATTAGAAAAAATTTATGAAGCTTGTTTTTGCCATGAATTAAGCAAAAAAGAGATTCCTTATAAACGTCAGGTTAAATTACCTATAAACTATGATGGACTTGAATTTGATGAAGGCTTACAATTAGATGTATTAGTAGACAACAAAATTATTTTTGAATTTAAAGCAGTAGAAACTGTCAATCCTTTATGGCAAGCACAAATAATAAGCCATTTAAAATTAACCAGTCTGCACATTGGTTTTATTCTAAACTTCAATGTCTCCGTAATCAAAAACGGCATTAGAAGATATAGCGTTCAATAACGTCTTACATACTTACCGGCAAAAAATTAGACATAAAACCAACCATTTTTACTATTAAATACATAATATTTACCATTTATCATTCCTTCGGCACAAATAGTAAAATATTACCGTAAAACATTTGTTTTGCTAGGTGTAGCATCGTAATTTTAGGCCTCTTCTGGAATAACTAACTGACACAAAATACAAAAATCAACATTTTATGGTGGAAATGAAGGATAGTTTTAAAGCGAAAGCCGACATACTTAGTACTGAAATAAAAGCACTAATTAAAGATCATGGCACTAAAAAAATCGGCGAAGTAACTTTAGCGCAGGTCTACCAGGGAATGAGAGGCATTACAGGTTTGGTTACAGAAACATCTTTGTTAGATGCACAAGAAGGTATTCGTTTTCGTGGTTATACTATTCCGGAATTACAACAAAAATTACCTAAAGCGAAAGGTGGCACGGAACCGCTTCCTGAAGGTTTATTTCATTTAATGTTATTAGGCGAACTGCCTGATGATGAAGAAGTACATGAATTGACTTCTGTATGGCAGCGTCGTAGCCATGTTCCTAATCATGTTTTTGCTACAATTGAGGCTACGCCTGTTAATAGTCACCCAATGACACAATTTGTAATTGCTATCATGGCTTTACAAACTGAAAGCACTTTTGCTAAACGCTACGCGGCGGGCATGAATAAAAAAGATTATTGGGATGCTGCTTTCGATGATTCAATGGATCTTATTGCGCGTTTACCAAGAATAGCTGCGTATATCTATCGCCGTAAGTATAAAGGTGGTGAGCATATTCAACCAAATGGTTTATTAGACTGGGCAGGCAACTTCGCCCACATGATGGGTTTTGAAGATGAAGGTTTTAAAGAATTAATGCGTTTGTACATGACCATTCATGCAGATCATGAGGGTGGTAACGTATCTGCACACACAACACATTTAGTAAGCTCTGCACTAAGCGATCCTTATTTGTCTTTTGCTGCAGGCATGAACGGATTAGCAGGACCACTACATGGATTGGCTAACCAGGAAGTAATTAAATGGATATTTGAAATGAGAGAACAGTTGGGCGTAGAAACACCAACCGGCGCTCAGATAGAAGAATATGTAAAGAAAACTTTAAGCGAAGGAAAAGTTGTACCGGGTTACGGTCATGCGGTGTTACGCAAAACAGATCCACGCTTTACGGCACAAATGGAATTTGGAAAAAAACATTTGCCAAACGATCCATTAGTAAATACTGTCTGGAATATTTATGAAACAGTACCACCAATTTTACAATCATTAGGAAAAATAAAAAATCCATGGCCAAATGTTGATGCGCATAGTGGTGCATTATTGGTTCACTACGGCATGGTAGAATATGAATTTTACACTGTACTGTTTGGTGTATCAAGAGCATTAGGTGTATTAGCAAGCCTTTGCTGGGACAGAGCTTTAGGCCTTCCATTAGAAAGACCAAAATCAATCACAACAGATCTGGTAAAATTATGGTTAGAAGGAAAAGGCGAAGTTTGGGAAGGATAATTACAAACGAACAATTACTTTATATAACCCCGAATTTATTTCGGGGTTTTTAATTAAATCATTTCAAGCCACATATATTTGCATTCCACAAGGGGAATTAGCTCAGTTGGCTAGAGTGCTTGCATGGCATGCAAGAAGTCACCGGTTCGAATCCGGTATTCTCCACTAGCCGCCAGTAAGGGGTTTACTTAATTGTTGAAACCCTTTTTATTTCTTGGTTTAAACATGGTTTAAACAAAATCACCTTAATTTAACTAATCTATTATATTATGTGTCTACATGAAAGCCTAAAAGATATAACTATAGTTCTCACCGCACTAATTATTTACAACCACCTTATGAATGAGAAATTACAACAAGCATAATTCGAACAAGTAATTTCATTTTATGTAGCATGCTTAATCACTTAAACTTATTACGTATTTTACGTTAGAAGAACACTTCGTTAAAATATCACGGAAAATAAACGTCAAATGGCGTTATTTTTTATAATAAATGTTATTACGTAACGTAAATAACGCTAAAAAAGGTATTTGAATACCTCTTTTAGCGTAAATTAAAACCGTAAATCATAGTACGACAGCGTAAACGATTATTTACGCTGTCGTACGTAATTCTAATTGGGTTAAATATTGTTTACGTTTAGAGTAAAAGTCTTGTATTATACATTTTACGGTAGCTAAATAATAAACAATGAATGAAGAAACATTTGTATAATACAGATATTAATGTGCTTCAAATTGACAGGTAGCTTTGACTAATCTTTGTAGGTTGTAATTTTAGTTTTAATCGATACCTTAACTAAAACAACAATACCAGCTTTCGCTGGCACTCCTGTAAATGTTTTCACAACGGAATAATCCTTATTGTGATTTGCTTTCAAGAATTAAAGATATAAATAAAATCGCTACACATGAAAAAGAAAATTTTAGGATTGGATTTAGGAACAAATAGTATCGGATGGGCTATCATTCAACAGGATTTTGAAAACAAAACTGGTGAGATATTAGGAATGGGAAGCCGTATTATCCCAATGAGTCAGGATGTTATAGATAATTTTGGAGGAGGAAAGCCAACAAATACTCAGACTGCGGAAAGAACTGGTTATAGAGGTGTTCGTAGATTAAGAGAACGTCATTTATTAAGAAGAGAACGCTTACATCGTGTACTGAATATATTGGGATTTCTGCCAAAACATTATGCCACACAAATTGATTTTGAAAAGCGTTTGGGGAAATTTATTAACAAAACAGAACCTAAAATTACCTATCAGCCATTCTTTAATGAAGAAAGCCTAAAAGAAAATAAAACCGAGTATGATTTTATTTTTAAAAAGTCTTTTGAAGAAATGTTGGCTGAATTTGCGAAGTATCAACCCGAGTTAGTTTCCGACGGAAAAAAAGTGCCTTACGACTGGACTATCTATTATCTCCGCAAGAAAGCTTTAACACAAAAAATAGAAAAAGAAGAACTGGCTTGGCTGCTATTAAACTTTAATCAAAAAAGAGGCTACTATCAATTAAGAGGCGAAGAGGAAGAGGAAAACCCGAATAAACTGGTTGAATTTCATTCTTTAAAAATTGTGGATGTACAAGCTGATGAGCCTCAAAAAGGCAAAGATGATATTTGGTATTCCTTGATTTTAGAAAACGGATGGGTTTATAGACGTTCCAGCAAAATAGCTTTATTTGATTGGAAGAATAAAGTAAGAGATTTTATTGTTACTACCGATTTGAACGACGATGGTTCTATCAAAACAGATAAAGAAGGAAAAGAAAAAAGAAGTTTTAGAGCACCTGGTGAAGATGATTGGACGTTAATAAAAAAGAAAACCGAACAGGAAATAGATAAATCACAAAAAACAGTTGGCGCTTATATCTACGATACTTTATTAGAAAAACCTAAACAAAAAATCAATGGCAAGCTTGTTCGTACCATCGAAAGAGAAAAATATAAAGATGAATTAAAAGCTATTTTAAAAAAGCAAATTGAGTTACAATCTGAATTATTTAGAGACGATTTGTATAACGATTGCGTAAGGGAACTGTACAGAAACAATGAAACTCATCAAATTACATTAAGCAATAAAGGTTTTGACCATCTGTTTTTAGAAGATATTATTTTTTATCAACGTCCTCTAAAAAGCAAAAAATCATCCATTAGCGATTGTTCATTAGAATGTAAAAAATATACTGCTAACGGAGAAGGAAGAACAGAATATTTAAAAGCGGCGCCAAAATCACATCCCTTGTATCAGGAATTCAGACTTTGGCAATGGATATATAATTTAAGTATTTACAGAAGGAATGATGATAGCAATGTGAGCGTAACATTTTTAAATACTGTAGATGATTTTGAAAACCTTTTTGAATTTTTGAGTAATCGAAAAGAAATTACTCAGGATGCTTTGTTAAAATATTTTGTTGAAAAAACAGGATTAAAAGGAAAAATACTAACAGCAGAGGTTGCAAAATACCGTTGGAATTTTATTGATGACAAAGAGAAAAAATATCCTTGTTACGAAACAAAGAATCAAATAGAAAACAGATTAGATAAAGTTGAGAATATATCGAAAAATTTTTTGACAAATGAAATTTTAGAACAGCTTTGGCATATTATCTATTCTGTTACTGATAAAACAGCTTATGAACAAGCATTAAAAACTTTTTCTAAAAAACATCAGTTAGATACTACTTCATTTGTTGATAGTTTTAAAAAATCCCCTCCTTTTAAAAATGAGTATGCTTCTTATTCATTAAAAGCTATAAAAAAATTATTGCCGTTGCTACGCTTAGGTAAATACTGGAGCTGGGAAGCTATAGACGAAAAATCAAAATCAAGGATTGATAAGATTATTGATGCAGAAGAAGATTCTGACATTAGGATTATTGTAAGAGAAAAAGCAAAAAACAAAAGCTTGACTGAAAGAATCCATTTTCAAGGTTTGCAAGAATGGCTTGCAAAATATATTGTGTACGACCGACATTCCGAAGCATCAAATGCCGGTAAATGGAATTCAATAAAAGACTTAGAAGAATATTTAGAAGAATTTAAACAGCACTCTTTACACAACCCTATTGTAGAGCAAGTAATAACAGAAACCCTTAGGGTAGTAAAAGATATATGGGCAAAACATGGCAATCGTACAAGCGACTTCTTTGATGAAATACATATTGAGCTTGGCAGAGAAATGAAAAACACAGCAGAAGATAGAAAGAGAATAACAGAACAGGTAAGTAGCAATGAAAACACCAACCTCCGTATTAAGGCTTTGTTGGCGGAGTTATTAACGGATACAACAGTAGAAAATGTTCGTCCCTACTCTCCTATGCAACAAGAAATATTGAAGATTTATGAAGAAGGCGTTCTTAATTCAAACATTGAAATACCCGAAGACATTGAAAAAATAAGTACAACTGCACAGCCTACAAACAGCCAGTTACAACGCTATAAACTTTGGTTGGAACAGAAATACCGTTCACCCTATACCGGACAGATAATTCCACTGAACAGGCTTTTTACTGCTGACTATGAAATTGAACATATCATACCACAAAGCCGTTTTTTTGACGATAGCTTTAATAATAAAGTAATTTGCGAATCGGCAGTAAATAAATTAAAAGACAATCAACTTGGCTTAGAGTTTATCAAAAAACATCATAGTGAAACGGTCGAGTTAGGTATGGACAAAAAAGCTATCCCTATTTTTGAAGTAGAAGCATACGAAAATTTTGTAAAAGAGCATTATGAAAAAAACCGCTCTAAGCGAAGCAAATTATTGATGGAAGATATTCCTGAAAAAATGATTGAACGGCAAATGAATGACACCCGCTATATAAGCAAATTCATTTCTTCTATCCTGTCAAATATTGTACGTGCCGAAACAAACGACGATGGCATCAATTCAAAAAATGTAGTTCCCGGCAATGGAAAAATCACTACTGCATTAAAACAAGATTGGGGATTAAATGATATTTGGAATGAATTAGTGTTGCCACGCTTTGAACGAATGAATACCCTTAGCAACAGCACAGCGTTCACAGTGTATAATGAAAAATATCAAAAGCATTTACCAACAATACCAATAGAACTTTCAAAAGGATTTCAGAAAAAAAGGATCGATCACAGGCATCATGCTTTAGATGCCTTAGTAATTGCCTGTGCCACACGTGACCATGTTAATTTATTAAACATCAACATGCAAAGTCGAATACTAAAAGATATGATTTACAAAGAAAACTAAGAACGTTTGAAAAGGTGTCTTATTTTGATAAAAAACAAAGCCTTCAAATTGAAAGAGAAATACCGAAAGATTTTATAAAACCCTGGGCAAATTTTACGGTGGATGCGCAGAATAGTTTAGAATCAATTGTTGTAAGCTTTAAACAAAACCTTAGGGTTATTAATAAAACAAGCAATAAGTACGAAAGTTATAAAGACGAAAATGGAAATCTTAGAATAGGAAAAAATGGCAAGCCAGAAAAAGATTTAATACCACAAACAAAAGGCGACAGTTGGGCAATACGTAAACCAATGCATCAGGAAACGATTTCTGGGAAAATTGTTTTAGATAGGCTTAAAGTCCCGAAAGGGAAAATACTAACTGCTACAAGAAAAGCCTTGGATTCAAGTTTTTCACTTGAAAAAATTAAAAAAATCACTGACACTGGAATACAAAAAATACTAACAAGCCATTTAAAAGCAAAAGGAGAAAATCCTGAGTTAGCATTTAGTCCCGAAGGAATTGAGGAAATGAACAAAGATATATTTATATTGAATGAAAGAAAACAACATCAACCAATTCACAAAGTCAGGATTTATGAAACAGGGAGCCGCTTTGTATTAGGTGAAACGGGCACAAAAAAAGACAAATTTGTACAATCAAAAGAAGGAACAAATCTGTTCTATGCTGTGTATCAAGCAGAGAATGGAAAACGGTTTTTTGAAACAATTCCTTTGAATGAAGTTATTGCACATCAAAAATGGAGGGCAACTTTAGAAAAAACAGAACAGAAAAACACATCTGAATTTCCTTTAAAACTAGAAAATGGAAAATTCATTTTCTGTTTATCCCCTAATGACTTGGTTTATATCCCAACAGATAATGAATCCAATAATCAAGACCAAATTGATTTTAATAATTTATCGAAAGACCAAATAAAAAGGCTCTTCAACGTAAATGATTTTTCCAGTACATGTTACTTTAAGCCTAATCATTTATCTAAAGCAATTGCTCCTAAAGAAGTTGATTTGAGTCTTGATACAAAAAAGAATAAAACTACTGGTTCGTTTGATACCAAAACAGCGAGCTTTGAGGGAAAGCAAATTAAAGATGTTTGCATAAAATTAAAAATTGACCGCTTAGGAAATATCTCAAAAAAATAGTAATGATAAAACGCACACTCTACTTCGGCAACCCTGCTTATCTTAAAACAAAAGATGAGCAACTGGTTTTTGAAAGTATAGATACCGGCGAAACAAAATCATTACCTATTGAAGATATTGGCGTACTTATTTTAGATCATCAACAAATAATCATTAGTCAGGCATTAATAGCAAAATTATTGGCAAATAATGTAGCCTTTATAACTTGTGATAATAGCCACCACCCTACCGGATTATTATTAAACCTTGATGGACATACATTGCAATCGCAAAAATTTCAGGCACAGGTAGAAGCTACTGTACCACTAAAAAAACAGCTATGGCAACAAACAGTTTCAACAAAAATATATAATCAAGCGGCTCTACTACAAAGTATGCGGATACCAATAAAAAATATGCGAACCCTTGCTGCGGAAGTTAAGAGCGGCGACAGCGATAATAATGAAGCTGTTGCTGCTGCTTATTATTGGAAAAATATTTTTCAAATATTTCCTGATTTCAAAAGAGAACGTTTTGGCGATGCTCCTAACAACTTACTAAATTATGGTTATGCAATACTAAGAGCTGTAACGGCAAGAAGTATCGTAGCTAGTGGACTTCTGCCAACCTTAGGTATCTTTCATAAAAACCAATACAATGCTTATTGCCTAGCAGATGATATTATGGAGCCGTATCGTCCATTTGTTGATAAAGTAGTAGTAAATATTGTAAATCTCAATGGCAAATTTTTAGAACTAACGCCAAGCATGAAAAAAGAATTATTGAATATTCCTGCTATGGATGTGATGATTAATGAAGAAAAAAGCCCTTTAATGGTGGCTGTACAAAAAACAACTGCATCTTTAGCCAAATGTTTTGAAGGAAAGCAACGAAAAATTTTATACCCGGAATTTATATAATAACATTCACAGGTTTTTATTATCATGCAAAACCGTTTAAACGCATATCGTATTATGTGGGTACTTGTATTTTTCGACCTTCCTACAGAAACTCCAAAGGAGCGGAAAATATATGCCCTATTTCGCAAAAATATTATGAAAGACGGTTTTCAAATGTTTCAATTCTCCATATATATGCGCCACTGCGCTAGCCGTGAAAACGCCGATGTTCACATAAAAAGAGTAAAAAGGATTCTCCCAGAGAAAGGTCATATTGGTATTATGTGTATTACAGACAAGCAATTTGGCATGATGGAAATATTTCACGGCCATAAACTTGCCGAAACTGCCTCACCAGTACAACAATTAGAAATGTTTTAATACTTCAGATAGGACTTAAAAAATATGAACAAATAGCATTTTTTAATCATAAAAACCAACTTAAATACACAACAGTAAAGGCTTTTAGCCAAAACCGTTGTGTAAGAACTAAGTTAGTAAAAGTTTGAAAGCAAATCACAACTAATTTAAAGTTACTGTTTAGTAAGTTACTGTTGTGTAAGAACTAAGTTAGTAAAAGTTTGAAAGCAAATCACAACCGGAACATTGGTATAAATAACACTATTCACGTTGTGTAAGAACTAAGTTAGTAAAAGTTTGAAAGCAAATCACAACCGTTAATACGGGCGTATTTAACGCAGTATCGTTGTGTAAGAACTAAGTTAGTAAAAGTTTGAAAGCAAATCACAACTATATGCCCATTGTATTGGCTGAATTGTGTGTTGTGTAAGAACTAAGTTAGTAAAAGTTTGAAAGCAAATCACAACACGGAATCTAACCAAAGGGTATTTTCAGCGTTGTGTAAGAACTAAGTTAGTAAAAGTTTGAAAGCAAATCACAACAGTATCATGGTTTGCAATGGAAAATCTTAAGTTGTGTAAGAACTAAGTTAGTACAAATTTGAAAGCAAATCACAACCGTGTAAATGAGCATGCGATAGTCGATAAAATACATGAAAACGACATAACGATAACGTTACGCCCGCTAACCGTAAATGATTTACGGTCTTTTACGTGAAACAGAACGTGTGATAATCGATAAATCACGTAAAAGTGATGTAAAGGAGAGATATTACATTTACAAATGTCCTACTAAAATGAAAATTCAAGTTTATGCTTAACATGCTTAAGCTCGCTATTTCTCAATTGATTATCATGCAACAATTCAAACGCTTTTTCTTTTTCGATTACTTTAAACCACATCATCGCAGGGAAGTTCTTATTAGAATGAATCTCTAACCTTACAATAAGCTTTTCATTTGGTTGTCTATGTTTATTGATTAGCTGGCTTAACTCTGTAGG
>Ga0207034_1048_pt1 | contig 22406 bp, 19 predicted proteins | sample Alteio_BWMinCont_36_FD_153269 | JGI IMG/M metagenome (GOLD analysis project Ga0207034, IMG submission 153269) | Enriched cells from forest soil in Barre Woods Harvard Forest LTER site, Petersham, Massachusetts, United States -... | ecosystem: Environmental > Terrestrial > Soil > Temperate forest >...
TCCTCCCATGGACCGGAATGAACCCACGGGGATCCTGACGGTCCAACGGTTCTCAGGTTTCGGCTTGCATCAGGTCCTCTCGATTCAGCGGCTGATGCCGGGATACATCAAGAACTTCATCTTCATTTCCGTAGCCGTTGTGGACTCAGGTAATTTTAAAGGGGTCGAGGAGATGAGCCGTATGGAACAAGAGTGCCGGTCTAATCTTGAGAAGTATGTCCTCTGGGCACGCCAACAGGGGCTCAAGGCCGACTATCGAATGGCCGTCGGTACGGAAGCGGTCGAATCTCTCGAGAAATTGTGTACAGAGATCGCCAGGGAATTCCCTAGGAGCATCGTATTCACCGGCAAGCTGATCTTCCGCCACGAGAAATGGTACCAGCGCCTGTTGCACAATGAAACGGCATCGGCGCTGCAGCAGCGCCTGCAGTTTGGCGGGATCCAGACGATCGTCCTGCCGATCCGAGTACTGGGAGAAGGAACATCGCCGGCGGCGGCGCCTGCATGAGAAAACGGACCGAATATCTCTTTGCCGTTACCGCCGTCGCCGTAGCGACGGCGGTCTGCTTTGCGATGTTCCCATTCCTGGAGCTGACGAACCTCGTCATGGTGTATCTTTTAGCCACGACATGGGTCGCAACGCGAGGCCACCGGGGACCGGCGGCTTTGGCGTCGGCGATGAGCGTGCTGAGTTTTGATTTCTTCTTCGTGCCGCCACGTTTCAGGTTCAGCGTCTCGGACGCGCAGTACGTCTGGACTTTCGCCGTGATGTTCATCGTGGCGATGATCATCAGCCATTTGACGATCCGCATGCGCGAGGAGGCCGAAGCCGCGCGGCAGGGTGAACAGCGCAGCGTCTGGCTGATGGAAAAGGCGGCAAAAGCCGAAGTCGAAGTGGAGTCTGAACGGATGCGTAGTTCTCTGCTAAGCTCGGTGTCCCACGATCTCCGGACGCCGCTGGCGGCGATCATGGGGTCTGCCGGCGCTCTGCTTGAGAAAAAGGCAGTCATTGCGAACGACGAAACCCGCACCCTGCTGGAAAATATCGAGAGTGAAGCGGAACGGCTGTCCCGGCTGGTCCAGAACCTTCTGGAAACGACCCGGTTGGAGTCTGGAACCGTGCAGTTGAACAAAAGCCAGTATCCTTTAGAGGAAATCGTGGGAAGCGCCCTGGAATATCTGGAAAAGGCGTTGAAAGGACGGAAGGTGGCCGTCAACATCCCTGAAGATCTGCCCGTGGTTGCCGTCGACCCCGTAATATTCGAGCAAGTCTTTGTGAATTTGATCGAGAATGGGATACGCCACACGCCTCCGCAAAGCCCTTTAGAGATATCCGCCGGCAAAGAGGGCGCAAATATTAAGGTATCCGTAGCGGATCGGGGGCCGGGGATTAAAAAAGAGGAGTTGGAGCGTGTATTCGAAAAGTTTTACCATGGGAAGGATTCCCCTGGAGCCGGGCTCGGACTGGTCATTTGCCGCGCGATCATTAATGCTCACGGGGGACGCATCTGGGCGGAGAACCGCCTTCCGCAAACTTCTCGTACAGTGTTACAAAGAGGATACAGAGACACATCACCAAACCCGTGCCGTGGATGCAGAGCTGGCTTTTCCAGCGCGGCTCCTTGGCGCGGTCTTTAATCCAGTGCCGCGACATCCCCAACTCCGTCAATGTGAAGGTCAGGAACACGTTGATGGAGTACATCACCACCAACATCGTGATGTTGCCGCGGGTGTACAGCAGCGTGCCCACAGCTGCCAGCCCCATAAGGTAGATGCCGTTGTTGGTCACCAGCCGGTTGGAGAGCTGGGAGAACCGGTGCGGTGTCCAGGAATCAAGCGCCATGTTCGCCAGCACCCGTGGGCCGTCCAGAAAGCCCGTCTGCGCCGCTACAAATAACAGCGCCGCCTCGGAAACCAGGCAGAGAATCACAAAGGACGTCCCAAACGACCAAGCCCCTATCTTCCAGGTCCCGAACAGGTTCTGGAACAGGACAGCGTTCATCGTCTTGCCCTCGGCCGGCATCGAGTTCGTCAGCATGTAGCCGAACAGAATGCCACCGGCGGTGAAGGCCAGCGAGGCAGCCATCATGAACATCGTCCTTTTGCCGGTTTTCACTCGCGGCTCTCTTAGCATCGTCACCCCGTTGGAAACCGCCTCGATCCCGGTGTACGTCCCACCGCCCATCGAATAGGCTCGCAGAAGAATAAATGCTACCGGCCAGAATCCCAGTGTTGTCACTGCTCCATGAAAGTCAACGGAAGCCCCATGCAACACCTGGGGTAACTGTGTGAAATGGCTGCCGATCGCGTAAAGGATCGCAAAAGCATGACTTAGAACAAAGACCATGAAGATCGGCGCCAACACGGTCACCGACTCTTTCACACCGCGGAGGTTCAGAATTATCAACAACCCTAGCAACGCGAACTCTGCGGTCAATTTGTAGGGCGCCCAGTGGGGAGGCAGAAAGGACCAGAGCGCATCACAGCTCGAAGCGATCGAGACGGAGATAGTCAAAACATAGTCCACCAAAAGCGCGCAGCCTGAAACTACTCCCACCTTGTTGCCCAGGAGCTTGGTCGCAACCAGGTAGCCTCCTCCCCCTCCGGGAAAATGCTGAATCAAGTTGGAATAAGCTATTGAAATGACAAAGATCGTGACAGCCGTCATCAGCACCAGGAACGGCGACAAGTGGGTGTGGGGACCCAGCGCGCGGAAGGCTTCGTCCGGGCCGTAAGCGGAAGAAGATAGCCCATCGGCCCCAAGGCCGACCCAGGCCAGGAAGGCGATTAGAGAGACATGCTGGAAGACCTGGGGATCTTTAATGTCACGAGGTTTGCCAAAGACGATTTGCTTCAGATTGTCGACCATCCATCGACTCCTTTTAAATTGAAAAACCAAAGAGTTAGCCTCTTTGGCTTCGCTCTATTGTTTATGCGCTTGCGGGGTTAGCTGTCGGACTCGGACCTGGTCGCCGCGGCGACCTCATGGCCCTAACTGTTATGTACTCGCCCCTAGGTCAAAACGACCAATTTTGGTTCCCCCGTCCAGGCTGTTCCTAATTCCAAACAAGATACCTGGCTCAGCGTTGATACATCATCATACACCCAGCTTCGCAGACCACCGACAGGAACTCCAAAATGATTGATAGTCAAGTAATTTGGATCGGGTACCTGATTGACGCTGGTAGCTTAAAGGGTTACGATTTCAGCTCCATGAGAAACTCTACCTTCCCCATCCGCGCGGCCCTTTTTTTTGTATCCCTCAGCGTTATTCTTTGGGAAATCCTTCTGACTCGAATCTACAGCGTACTGCTTTATTATCATTTCGCTTTTATGGCGGTCTCTGGAGCGATGTTCGGACTCACCATCGGGGCCATCCTTATATTTCTTACTTCGGCTTCCTACCCAGATGGCCAATTAGAGGAGCCTTTAGGTCAATTTGCATTTTTGATGGGAATGCTCATGGCGTCCGTCATTGTTATACAGATCTCGTTGGCGCCGCCTTTGGATGGACCCAATTCACAAATATATTATCTGATTCGAACATTCCTGCTTTCCATCCTGCCGTTTGTTCCAGCCGGCGCTTTTATTTGTTTGGTTCTGACGCGTTTTAAGGACGTCGGCAGACTCTACACATGCGACTTAACGGGAGCGGGCATCGGTTGTGGTGTTCTACCGCTCCTCTTAGGTGGATTCGGAGGTCCAGGAGCCGTGCTTGTGGCCGCGGCCATGTCGTGCGCCGGCGGCAGTATTCTGTCTCGATTGAACCGGAAACGACGCTGGGGTTCGCTGGCCGCCGCATGCGCCCTGCTGGCTTTCGCGGGGCTGAACAACCGGGAGCAGTGGTTGCGAATACGCTGGCGGCATGACGGTCTCCTGCCGAAACCGCTCTATGAAGCCTGGAATGCTTATTCCAGGATTATGGTGACGCCCTGGACTTGGCGAGGGCGGCCTTTTGGATGGGGTATCGATCCTGAATTGAACCTCTCCATGAAACCGGTCGATCAATTGTACCTTCAAATTGATTCCGGTGCGGGGACACCCATGACGCATTTTGACGGGCACCTAGGACCTATCTCTTTCCTGAAATACGATTTGACGGGGTTTGCGCATTACCTTCGACCCCAGGGGCCTGTCCTGATCATCGGGCCCGGCGGTGGACGGGATATTCTAACCGCCCTGCAATTTCAACACGAAAGAATCCAAGGGGTCGAAGTGAATGGAAACATCCTTTGGGCCGTCAATCACGTTTTCGGTGATTTCACAGGACATTTGGATAAAATCCCTTCCGTCCGCTTCGCAGCAGATGAAGGCCGCAGCTACGTGGAAAGGAGCCCCGAGCGGTTTGAAATTATTCAGGCCTCTTTGGTTGACACCGTAGCCGCGACGGCCGCCGGCGCGTATGCCTTTGTGGAAAACGGGCTTTATACGGTTGAGGCCTGGCGGGTTTTTCTGGGCCATCTTAGACCTCGAGGGATTCTGACTTTTTCACGATGGTACCTGGGAGCAGCTTCGTGGCCGGTGGAGGTGAACCGAACGATTGCCCTGGCCTGTGCCGCCCTCCGCGCTCAAGGGGTTCAGGACCTTCGCAGCCATATCCTCGTGATTCGTACCCGTCACAGCGGTAATATGCACGAAGGATTAGCTACCCTGCTGGTGTCACCCGACCCCTTTTCTGATCAGGACATCCGGATAGCGCGGGACACCTGTCAACGTGTTCACTGCGAGGTGGCCTATAGCCGGCAAAAGAGTCTCGATACGCACTTTACCGAGCTTATCGAGAACCCCAGCCGCGCGGTTTATGATCGGTACCCATTGGATGTGACCCCGCCAACCGATGACCGGCCCTATTTTTTCTTTCATACGCGCATCCGGGACATTCTGAAAGTACGGATGCCGCGTATTTTTGTTTCGTCGAACTTCAATATCCCCGCGATCAGCCTGCTGGTGACCTCGCTCTTCATGAGCCTGATCCTGGGGGGTGTGCTGGTTCTAGGCCCCGTGGTGTGGTTGGCCGCCCGCGGCCAATGGTCGAACAATTCACTCCCCCATCCGCTCTTGCTGCCAGTTTATTTTGCAGGGATCGGGCTGGCGTATATGTTTATCGAGATGGCATTCATGCAGCGCCTTAGTCTTTATCTTGGCCACCCCACGTATGGTTTTACTGTGGCGCTCTTTGGACTCCTTTTGTGGAACGGTTTGGGCAGCTGGCTCTTTGAAAGCGCCCTTCGGCGCCACCCCTCGCGCGGATTTGGGTGGGTTTTGCCGCTGCTGGGCGTTTTGTTGGTGGGTATGGAGATCGTCTCCCGTAAATTGCTTGAAAGATCAGTGGGTGTAGTGATCCCGTGGCGCATCCTTTTTACCCTCGGATTGATGGCTCCTCCTGCCATTCTCATGGGCTTTTGCTTTCCCATGGGCATGCGCCTGGCCCATAAGTGGCAGGACTCTCGGGCAGGCTGGTATTGGGCGATCAATGGTGCCGCGTCTGTTATCGCTTCGGTACTGGCGATGATGATGTGTTTTTCGTTTGGGATCCGGGACACACTTTGGATGGGGATTGTTCTATATTCATGCCTGATCGCTGTTTATCAGGGCATGAGCCCCAAGCGGCCTATTCGAAGTAGTTGACGCGGAGGGCTTTGCGGACGGTGTGCATGACTTCTTGGGTGCGTTGGCGCCCTTTGTCGGTTCCAGCGTGAAGGATGTCCTGAAGGGTTTTTTTGTCGTGTTCCAACTTAGCGCGGCGTTCTCGGATCGGGGAGAGTATCTCATCAAGGACTGCCATCAATCGCTTTTTGGATTCCACGTCCCCTGTCTTGCCTTTCTGATACCGTTCCTTTAAATCGTCCAGGCCTTTCTTGTCCGTATCAAAAGCATCCAGGTAGCTGAAAACAACGTTGCCTTCCAGGTGGCCCGGGTCGCTGACGTGAATCTTCTTGGGATCGGTATACATCTTTGTCACCATGTGTTTGATCCGGTCTGAATCGGCTTTGAGTTCGATGGTGTTCCCCAAGGATTTGCTCATCTTGGATTTGCCGTCCACCGCAGGGAGTCTCTTTACGTGCGAGAGGAGGGCGCTGGGTTCCACCAGCGTAGGCCCGTAAATTCGGTTGAAGGAGCGCACGATCTCCCGCGCCTGTTCGATCATCGGGAGCTGGTCCTCACCCACGGGAACGAGGTCGGCGTTAAACACGGTGATGTCCGCCGCCTGGTGCACAGGATAGGTGAGGAAACCTGCCGGGACGTTGTTGCCAAACCCCTTCTGTCGCATTTCCTCCTTGACCGTGGGGTTCAGCTGCAGGTGCGCTAGTGTGACGAGGTTAAGGAAATAAACGCTGAGCTCGGCGATTTCGGGAACCTGCGATTGGAGGACAAACGTGGTCTTTTCGGGATCAAGACCGACGGCCAGATAGTCGAGCATGACCTCATCTATATTCCGCCGCACCCCTTCCGGATCCTCGTAGTGATCGGTCAGAGCCTGGACATCGGCGATCAGCACGTACTGCTGAGCCTCCTCCTGCAGCTTCAGGCGCTGCAGGAGCGATCCGGCGTAGTGCCCCAGGTGCAGCGGTCCCGTGGGCCGGTCACCGGTCAAAACAACCTTTTTTTCGTGAGACTTGTGCATGGTTGAAAGTGTATCAAAAACAGACGATGAGCGTGGAACCGACGAGCGGACTTCAGTAGTGGAAGTACGGGCTATCGGCAGGCGAGCGCAAGGCGAGTTCCTGAGTCAATAACCCTTTTTGATCTTCAATGTCTCTAACGATCGGATCCAGCTTGATCGCCATGTATTCGGCAAGCCGGGCATGTCCGAAATCGGAAAAATGCCAAATGTCTGCAAACACGGTCGCCCGGGGACGATCAAAGACACCCGAACAATCCATGAAGTAGGCGCTGTGGGGTACGCACAACGTCTGAAGGCCGTGGCGCAAATCGGTATAGCCTTTTACGAGTTCATCGAGGGGACGGTACGACTCTGCCAAAATGAGCATTTCCAAACCGGTTTTTTCCCGTTTCTGAGGAAGGAAAGGCTGCGGCGAAAAAACAACTTTGATGCCGTTGGCCAGCGCTAAATCTCGGGCCTCACGCATGTGCGCGAGGTAACGACGCACACGTTCTTCTTCAGGAATTTGCCGATTGAGCGTGACGTCATTGAGACCATCCAGAAAAAGAACACAATCAGGCTTCATCGTCAGGCCCCTGTAACGCAACGCATTGAGCTCTTGATCGCTTGTCCAGCCTCCGGTTGCCTGCACCGTGATGGCCACATGGTGTCCGTGACGTCCGAGGCGTTTCGCGAGCTGGTTAAAATAAGTGCGGTGCTCATTCGACGCGTACGCACCGGCGGCGACGCTCCCGCCAATGATTAAAATCCGAATATCGGGATGCGCATCGCTAAAGGCATATTGCATACCCGCACTATCAATGTCGAAGAGGCCGGGGATATGCCGCTCGTACAGGATGTCCCCCAATTGAGAATCCGCTTTGGTCTGAGGAGAAAATTTTGACCCCCAAAAACCCTCTCGCGGCTGGCCTCCCGGAGGGACCGTCAGATGGCGCTCTAAATAACTCGCACGCCACGCTCGTCCGTTCAACCCTTTGCCGGTCAACTTCTTGAAAGGCTTAACAAGGAGCAGCGGCTCACCGACGACAATGGCTAAAACCAACATAGCGAGAATACCTTGAAATACCAGGCGTCGTTTATCAGAGGGGAAGGAATTTTCTTTTGTTTTCATGAACATTGTGTTTGACGTATAAGAATACAAAATGTTCCCTTTCGATTTATCTAGATACCTTGAAGTTCGACGAAGTGTCTACAGGGTGCTTCGAGGCGCGTTTTTGATATTGATGTTACCACAAACACGATTGGTAGGGGTCCATGTGCCGCCGGTTTGATCATAGGGGACTTCAATAATCAGATCAGGCGCTTTATAGTATCTTGTGCTGGATATAGATTGGGGACCGCCGTCTCGGTCTTTCAATAGGACTTCCACTTCGGCACGTGTCATGCCTGGTTGAATCTGGCCCAGAACAGGCCGAGTATTGGCCATCGCTAAAGTCATCGTGTCTTGGGCAAGACAGCGACCGCTTGTAAGCATTAGGACTACTAGGGCAAGTCTGCATGTTTTGCTGAACATGCCATAGGGGTACCGCCTATTGGCAAATTAGTCAAGTAAAATGAACTTAACATGGCTAATGCGAAAATAGTGTCTATAATTCGATACGTTTTTTGTCTTTATTAGAGACCGTAATCCCAGCGGGCGGGGACAGGCGTGCCCTCGGGGGAGGCGGCGGGAGACGTCCATTCAATGATCGGGACAGAGAACTGCCAGGCGGCCTGGATGCGGATCGCTGATTTCATATCATGGCCGTATCCCAAATCGTTGTTGCCGATAAAATACTCTGTTGTTTCAGCGTACAGACTGAAATCCTGACCGAGAATGACATCCCATCGAAAGGTGGCCATCCTGACCACTGGCAAAATAAACATGGGATCGCCGCCTTCATGGTAATAGCCGTACCCGCGCCACGACCCATAGATGAGTTTGAGCCTCCCCCATCGCGAAATCGCCTCCAACAAACGCCCATTCCCGTTGGTGCTGGGGATGCCCATCGTTGGATCAGCGGCTTCCTGCCGGAGATGCGAGTGTAGATACGTCCACCGCCCGCCCAGGGTGAACGACTCCGTATTGAACGGATGAAAGCCAAATCCGCCCCCGACGGCCTGCGCGACATCGTTCCTTGTTTCGATCGGATGGGGATTAAACTCTCCCCCATAATGCAACCAGTGGGCTTGGTAGTTGAAGGTGAACCATCTCAAGAAATGGTTCCTGTGCACAAATCCCAGTACAAATTTCTCGTTGTGCTCCGTAATGTCCTGATTTTCATAGTTGAAAAATAAATCATCGTATTCCTCAGGCATTTTTAGGATGACCTGGGCGCCGGTCTCATTGGTGGATTGGGTGAAATAGTTCGATGGGAGCGCTTTTAACTGGGGGATATTCGGCACATTCGCAGGGTCAAAATTCTGCTGAAAGTAATTCGTCGGATAAAAAACGGCCGGCAGGTAATAATGCGGCGTATCGAGGTCACCGAAAATCATGCTCAGGGGTTTAATGGGTTTCCATAAGAGCTGCAGCCAGGGGTCCACCGAATCAAAACCCGGCTGACTCCCGTAGGCCTTCTCGGCGATCAACCCGGCCTGGATCCGAAAGCGATCATCCCACAAAACCGTCGCCGTGGGACGGATCGTATCGGCCAGGATGGTGTGGTCGGCGAAACCGGCCGAGCCGCCCGTCTCTGTGTCAAAGAAGTCCGTTACGTTATAGACATCGAAATAGAGACGATGGTGATCGGAAGGAGGTTGAGCCCAGGATTCACTGGAAGAGGAAATTTCGTAGTCCCGATAATCGAATTGGCTGACGACGGGCTGAACGGCATCCACCCGGGCTATCCCCAATCCCAGAGTCAGCCCGGCAATCCCAGCAAACGACCAAAAAGCGCGTTGGTTCCCCTTTACTGTCGATGGCATACGGACGTATCTAATGGGTATTTACGGATATTACAAGGGGTTTTTACCAGTTTCGCTAGGCCTGGAAATTGTTCTTGCGGTGGGATCCGTCGCAGAACGGCTTGCTCGCCGAGTGTCCGCAACGGCAGAGCGCGGCGGGTTGTTTCGATGGCAGAGGTTTACCGTCTCCATCGACTACTTCAATGTTGCCTGTGATCATCAGCGGGCCGTTTTTTAAGGCTTGTATTTTCACGTCTGCCATAGAGTCCTCCCTAATAATTTATACGTGCCCTGTTCTTTGATAATGCGCCCAAGACCGTCGCAACAGATAATACTCATTATAGGGTCGGTCGTCACTGATAACAATCCGGCGGTCATTCGTGAGCAATCTTTCAATGTGGAGTTCGCGTGACAATACATCCTTGAGAAAAGCGGGAGCGCTGACCCCGGGCTCCCACTCCATGAGATCTTTCCGGGCGGCGGTCGGCAGGCGGGCCAAGCATTCCTGAACCGAGGGGACCCGAATCGGCTGCATCGATGCGAAGAAGTGAACCCCCCACCCCTTGGAGGACAGATACATTTTGACATAGGGAAAGGAGTCTGTCAGCGAACGGGCGATGGCCTGAGCTTCCACGCCCGGACCGCCCGGAAACCACTGCTGGAGGATGCCGCCAGGACGCAGGCGTTTTTTCATCAAAGCATAAAACTCGCGGGCGTAAAGGAGGCTCGATCCTGCGGCTTCGATGGGCGGCGGAGGATCGATCGTGATGACGTCAAAGGTCTCGTTCGTCCGACTCAGGAAGCGCCGTCCGTCATCGATCACGATGTGGCCGCGCGGGTTGGCCAGGACCTGCGCCGCATCCGCGTGGTAATATCCGAACGCCTCCTTCACGCTGGGGACCAGCTCGACGGCCGTCACATGGACACCGTCCCACGTTAACAGGGACCGGAAGGTCGTGCCCATCCCAAAACAAATATCCAGCACAGAATCAGGTTTATGACGCAGCATCAGGAGCGGAAGATGCGCCATGACTTTGGTGATTGTGGTGAGCTGCGTGATACCCACGCCGTTCACCAGCAGCCTTTTTCCCATACCAGAGCCAAAGGAAATCACCGTGGCGGTCGCATCCCGCCGGACGACGTCCTGTGACAAGCCCTCCTCATAGCTGCGGTTCACCGCGAGCGCACACATTAGAAGCGCCATGGCCGCGACGCTCGTAGGGACCTTCCATACTTGAGCCATGCCGCGAAACTCCACGACCAGGAATACCAAATATGGGAGGGCCATCAGAATCATCGATCCCCGGGCACCCCAGAGCGGCAAGAAAAAATAGGACGCCAAAAGCGGCCCCAGGATACAGCCGACGATGTTAACGGCGTAGGCCCGGCCGGCGCGGTCCGGGTCCCCTTCCGCATTGCGATCTACTAGACTGGGAGTCAGGTACCCCAGAAGAAAACTAAAAGGGAAAACACCGAGAATAACGCCGACTTGTCTCGTATGAAGACGCGGGTCATTGATGGCAATCGTGAACAGGGATGCCACCGCCAAGGCCGCGAGGAGGTTGGCAGTAGAGATCACGTTGTCTTTATTTAAATGATTGAGGTAAAGGCCGGAGCCGAGCCAGGTCGCCAACAGATATACCGCGACGATCAGGGCGAAGGCATAGACGGTCGTTCCCAGGACCGGCGTGAAATTTCTCACCCAGATGACTTCCAAGCACATGGAGGTGAACCCTGTGACGAAGAGGATGACGTACGGCTTCCATCCTTTCCATAAAGGCCCGGACTTAGGGTTCACATCCCAGAGAAATGCGCTGCGGTCCAACCCGCTTCCGGCGCGGTAGGGAAAACGCATCCCCAGAGCCAGGCTGACAGCCGCGATAAAAAAATTGGTCACGCCGGCGACGGCGAGCGTGCGCTTGAAGCCCAGCAGTTCGATCAAGACATCCGCCGTCAGGATAGTCCCGCACATCGCCCCGATCACATTGGCCAGGTACAAAAAACTGAAGCTGGTAGCGCTCGACGCTTCGCGTTCCCTGATAAAAGCCATCATCAGGGGGAATGTCGCGCCCATCAGAAAACACCAGGGAAGAATGGAGGCGGAAATGATCAGGGCGGAATAGAAGAGATAAGAAACGGAATTCATCTCACCGCCTGTGAGCAGCCAGGACGCACCGATCGGGAAAAACTTCGGAACGACGAAGGCTCCGAGACCGATCAACAACTCTGTGAGCGCATAGATATACACCGTCGAGAACCTTCGCCAAGACGCGCTGCCCGCGATCCAAGTGCCGCCCGCCCAGGACCCCAGGGACAACCCCAGCATAAAAACTGAAACGACGACCGAAAGGACCGGTGTGATGATGCCGAAGTGCGCGAAGGCGAGACGAATCCAGACAACTTGGTAGAGCAAACTGCAGAATCCGGAGAGGAAAAAAAGCGCGAAAACTATTCTACGGACGGGCATCAGGGGACAACCGACCGGTCGACGTACCAAACCAACTGCCCGCTTACAGGCTGGACAAGGCTGGCCGGGCATTCCAGGCTCGGGCCGGCTTGCACTTTGGCGTAGGCCGCTACCTTTTTGGCGCCGGTCACCAAAAACCACACCTGGCGGGCGTGGTTGATCACGGGAAGCGTCATCGTAATGCGAACGGTTTGTAGGGACCGGACCACATTTTCCACCACCCACCGCCGTTCTTCCTGCAGGGCCGCCGTTCCCGGCATGAGCGAGGCCGTGTGCCCGTCCGGACCCATCCCTAAAATAATCAGGTCAAAAGCCGGCCACTCCGCCTTGGTTTTGAATTCCTCGTGCAGCAGCTTGGAATAGGCGCGCGCGGATTCCGGCGGCGGGTCTTCCCCGCGTATGCGAAATACATGGGAATTGGGGATCGGAACTTCTCCCAGAAGGTAGTCCCTAGCCACGCCGAAATTGCTTTCCGGGTGATCGGGAGGCACACAGCGTTCGTCTCCCCAAAAGACCCACAGTTTATTCCAGGGTACCTGCGCCAGGTAGGGTTCCTGGGTCAAGCGGGTAAAAAAAAGCTTCGGCGTCACACCGCCTGGAAGCGCGACAAAAAAACGCTCCTGCCTGGCGAGGGTTTGCTCCACCAGGACAGCAAAGTCCGCCGCTGCTTTCTCAGCGGCCGCTTCCGGCGTTTCGGACACGAGTATCTTGGGGGGCATAAGAACTATCTCGTCAGCCATTTGCGGCCATCCCGCGCGATCAGCGCTTCGGCGTCCGGAGGCCCCCAGCTACCCGCCGGGTACATCAACAATCCCTTTTCCTTCTGTTCGGCCCAGTAGTCCAATAGCGGCATCAGATAGCTCCACGACCAGTTCAACCAATCCTTGCGCGCAAAAAGCGTCGGGTCCCCCAGCATCACATCCTGAAAAAGCCGAGCATACGCTTCCGGCGGCGGCGTCCCGAAGGCCTCTTCATAATTGAATTCCATCGTCACGCTGCTCATGCACAGCTTGGGACCGGGATGCTTGGCTTCGAAGCGCAGGGAAATTCCCTCGTTGGGCTGGATGCGGAAGTCCATGACGTTGGGGCTCAACTGGTCTGCCATCAATGGTTTAAAGATTGAGGCCGGCACGTTCTTGAATTGAACGTTGATTTCCGTAACGCGCTGCGGCAAACGCTTTCCTGACCGTAGGTAAAACGGTACGCCATGCCAGCGCCAGTTGTCGATCTCTAAGCGCAGCGCGGCAAACGTCTCCACCGTGGATCGCGGACCGACGCCTTTTTCATCCCGGTAAGCCGGCCCGGCGGGGCCTGCAGTGTACTGACCGCGCACCGCCGCTCCCGTCATGTCCAGAATCCCCAACGGTTTCAGTGACTGGATCACCTTCGCTGTTTCATCTCGAAAGCTCTCCGGATCCAACGAACAGGGCGGCTCCATTGCGACCAGCGAGAGTAGCTGGAAAAGGTGGTTTTGAAACATGTCCCGCGCGACACCGGCTTGTTCGTAGTAACCCGCCCGGTGGCCGACGCCGTCCGATTCGGCGGCGGTGATCTGGATATGATCGATATACTTGCGGTTCCAGACCGGTTCGTAAATGGCGTTGGCGAAACGGAACATCAGGATGTTTTGGACAGATTCTTTCCCCAAGTAGTGGTCGATGCGGTAAATCTGGTCCTCGTTAAAAACCCGATGGAGTTCCCGAGTCAGATGCATGGCGGAGTCGAGATCGCGGCCATAGGGTTTTTCCACGACGACGCGCACCCATCCGGCGGCCTCCTGCGGCCGCGCGAGCCCTGCGTCTTTTAAATGCTGCGCGATCGTTTCATACAACGACGGCGGGGTGGATAGATAATAAATGTGCCGGCCGGGAATCTGGCGGGATTGATCGAGCTGGGCGAGCTGCTGTTTGATCTGATCATAGAAGCGGGAGTCCTGGTACTCCCCGGCAAGATAACTGCAGCGTTCCGCAAACGCCTGGATCGCCGCGGAGTCGGGTGCTTTGCCGCCGTTGGAGGTCTTCAGCGACTCCTTTACCGTGCCGCGAAATTGATCGTCTGACAGGCGCGTGCGCCCGATGCCCACGATATAGCAGGTTTTGGCGAGAACCTTATCCTGGGCGAGCTTGAGCAGCGCGGGGAGAAGTTTACGATGGGTGAGATCTCCGGAGGCTCCGAAGATGACGATGCCGCAGGCCTCCGTCACCTGCTCCATCAGGCAGAGTTCTTCTTTCGTATAAACTTTTGAGACAACGGTTGTAGCGGGCATGTTTCTTAAGCCGTCATTGCGAGCGAAGCGAAGCAATCCCGGACGTGAAACAGGCGAGATTGCTTCGTCGCTCAGCTCCTCGCAATGACATCATTTGGGTTTGACTCCTTTGGCGGCCGCGGCGGCTTGAACACCGCCGGCGCCAGCGGAGCGTTGACGTTTATCCTCGCCCGACGGAACCACCGCATGGCCACCGAACTCATTCCGCAGGGCGGCCAGCACGCGGAAGCTGAAAGGATCCTTTTCGCGCGAGAGAAAGCGTTGAAATAATGAGAGCGTGATGACGGGAGCGGCAACGCCGCTTTCGATCGCCTGCTGGACGGTCCAACGCCCTTCGCCGGAATCCTCCACATAGCCGCTGATTTTATCCAAGTTGACATCTTTACCGAAAGCCTCCTCCGCGAGCTCCAGCAGCCACGAGCGCACGACGCTGCCCTGGTTCCAAAGATGTGCGACCTTCTGGTTGTCGGGTTTGTACGGCGACGCCTGCAAAATTTCGAACCCCTCAGCATAAGCCTGCATCAGGCCGTACTCAATGCCGTTGTGCACCATCTTCACGAAATGGCCGCCTCCGGTGCCGCCGCAATAGAGGTAACCGTCTTTGGGCGCCAGCGTCTTGAGCAAGGGCTCGATCCGTTTGAAATCTTTTTCCTCTCCCCCCACCATGGTGCAGTAGCCGATCTTCAAACCCCAGATGCCTCCGCTCACCCCGGCATCCAGAAAGGAAATTCCCTTCGCTTTGAGCTGCTCGGCATGGCGCAGGTCATCCTTATAATAGGTATTCCCCCCATCTACCAACAGATCGCTCTTCGACAGCAGACCTGCCAGTTCATCTACGTGCTCATTGGTGACGTCTCCGGTGGGAAGCATCAGCCAAACCAGCCGCGGGGCACTGAGCCTAGCGACCAGTTCTTTGAGGGATTTCGTGGGAACCGCACCCTCTTTGGCAAGTTCCTCGGTTTTTTCAAATGTGCGGTTGTAAGCGATGACCTCGTGGCCGCCCTGAAGCCAGCGGCGGCCCATGTTCATCCCCATTCTTCCCAACCCAACCAATCCAATTTGCATGGTTACTGTGCCACCTTAAGCGCTTGCCGTTTTCGATCCAGACTGGTAATCAAATAGTCGTAGGACTCCGTAAACAAACGGACTCCATCCTCTTCTAACTGGCGTGTGACTTGTTTCATATCGATCCCTGCTTTTCCCAATTGGTCTAGGATCCGTAAGCTATCCGCGGGGTTATCCATCAAGCTGTTCCGGACCTGCCCATGGTCCCGGAAAGCGTCCACCGTCTGGGGCGGCACGGTGTTGACCGTATCCGGACCGATCAATTCTTCTACGTACATTACATCGCGGTACTTCGGATTCTTCGTGCTGGTGCTCGCCCACAACGGCCGCTGCACCCGGGCTCCCCGCGACGCCAGGAGCGTGAAGCGCGGTCCCTGGACCGTTTTCAGAAACATCTGGTAGGCGCGCTTCGCGTTGGCGATCGCCGCCTTGCCTTGAAGCGCGGCCAGAGGCTCCCGTGCTGCGCCTTGGACCTGGACTATTTTCTTGTCCAGAAGACCGTCGACCAGTGAATCGACGCGGCTCACGAAGAAGCTGGCGACGGAGGCGATGGAGTTCAGCGGCTTGCCGGATTTCAGCAACCGGTCCAATCCCGCCAGCCAGGCGTCCAGAACCTGCTGGTAGCGTTCAAGCGCGAAAATCAGCGTGATGTTGATGTTGATCCCTTCGCCCAGCGCCTGTTCGATCGCGGGCAGGCCTTCCTGCGTCGCGGGAATTTTAATCATCACGTTAGGACGGTTGACGCGGCGAAAAAGCTGCTGCGCTTCCTTCAGCGTGCCGCGCGTGTCGCGCGCCAGGTGCGGGTTCACCTCCAGCGACACGAATCCGTCGGCGCCTTCGGTTTTAGCGTACACCGGACGGAAGAGATCACACGCTTGTTGAATGTCGGCGATCGCCAGTTCGGTGAAAATCTCCGGGGTCGGTTTGCCCTGTTTGATCAAATCCAGGATCGCGGGATCGTATTCGTTGCCCCCGGAGATCGCTTTTTGGAAAATCGTCGGGTTGGACGTCACCCCGCACAGCCCGTCCTCATCGATCAGCTTCTTCAACTTGCCATCGGTCATGAATTGCCGCGTGATGAAATCGAGCCAAACACTCTGTCCGGATTGCTTCAGTACGAGTAATGGATTCATTGAAAGCTCCTTCCCAACCAAACGGTTCCTATTTCCATTTTAGCACTATGAAGATAGCCTGAACCATACCATCGCATTTAAAAAATGGTTTTCGGATTATTGTTATAATTCGACGGAACCTTGACAGGTCTTTTGAACGGAGGGGTCGCATAGTGGCCTAGTGCGGCGGTTTGCTAATCGGTTGAGTGCTCGGGCCCACTGCATTTCTTAGACGGTAAAGCTACTTTCACTTTCCCCCAATTTCCCCCATTTTCCATGGTCCATTTGCAGCCAGTTTGCAGCAAAATTGGCTTGAGATGGGCGTCCTAGCGAAAGCCATTTTTGTTGTATAATCAATTCAGTGAGAATCGTAATTCAGAGTCGTTATCCCACCAGGCGTTTTTATTCTTGAATTTAACGGGTTTCCGGTTAAGCTTACCTAGAGAGAGGTAAGACTAAAAGCTATGCCTTACATAAACTGTATTTCATTTAAATTCGACGCGAGAAAGTTCACCACTGTAATGGCTTATCTCGCGGGGAGAGTGGCGGACCTTACCAAGCTGAGGGCCGCCAAGCTTTTGTTTTATATAGACAAAATGCACTTACTAGAGCATGGGCGTCCTGTTCTTGGAGATCTGTATATTGCTATGGATTTGGGCCCCGCTCCGTCAATTTCCCTCAATATTATGGATGAGGTTCTAAGCGAACATCGGCAACGGATTAAGTTGGAGAATAGGAAAGTCTTGGATGAATTTCTATCAGTGAGTCGTGACAGTGCTCACCCTGTGTTCCACGCGAAGAAGGCCCCAGACCTGAGTCTGCTATCGGATTCGGAGAAGCAAGTGATTGAAGAAGTTATCTCCGCGCATGGCAAAAAAACTATAACTCGATTGATTAATGATGTCCATCGAGAACCTGTTTGGCGCAACACCCCACGCAATACCTCGATGGACTACAGGCAGTTCTTCGACGAGGGCCAAAAGCAATCCGAGGCCTATGCATTAATGGAACATGATCAAGAGGATCATGATTTAGTTCAGTTCCTTAATGTTTGAACTGCCAGAATGGTTGACCTGCCAGCCGACCTCACGGATTTTGCCTTCGACGCAAAATTCAAGAAGGGGATGGTTGCGAAAGTCGAAGGTTTTGTCTTCGCCGATGGCACCACTAGAGACAAGTACATCGTTGTCCTCAACAGAGATGCATCTGCTAGCCAGGCCATATTCTTCCTAACTACTTCCAAGACTGAATTTTATAAGACTAACACGATTGCACAAACGAACGCTGTTGTTGTTCCTCCAGGAAAAGTTAGTTTCTTCCCTCTAGAAACGGTCGTTAATTGCCGTGAAGCCCATTCTATGAAACGGGTGGACATGAAGAAAAAATTTGGTGATCATCAACTAACTTTCAAAGGGCACTTGCCCGATGATGTGCTTCTACAAATAGAGGCAGTTGTAAGTAAATCTATACTCATTCCGCCCGCAATTACAAAAATGATCTTGGACGATCCTGGATCCTAAGACATCCCGTCCTGCCACCCTCGTTTACCGTAATTAAACGCCCTCCCGTTTCTAACTGGAACCTTGTCTCCATTTTTAGGACAATAACGCCAGTCCTCCCGCACCCGAAACTCAGTTAGTCATTCACCGGCAACGGCACAGTCAAGCTAGAGTTATACCCGGGGTTAATTTGAACGACCCACAAGCCCTATCCATACAACTCCTTCGGAAATACCAGGCGGGCGACCCCGAGGCATTAAATGAACTCTTTAGACGCTATGGCCCTCGCATTTTGGGTTCTGTTCGTTCCCGCTTAAGTCCCAAATTACGTTCACGGATCCAATCAACAGATATAGTTCAAGAAGTCCTTAAAGAATCTATTTCTAGCCTCACCGATTTCCAACCTACTTCTGAAGGGGCATTACTACATTGGTTTTCAACCGTTGCGGCCAATCGTATTCGAGACTTAGCAGATTACCTTACAGCCCAGAAGCGTTCGATTTCTGATGAAATTCCGCTAGATGTAGTTGATGCGAATGAGGGATCATCTCCAGGACTTCAGCTTAGAGGTTCCGATCGTTCTCCTAGTCAAATCTTTGCGACTAACGAAGAGAGTCGTCTTATGGAAGAAGCACTCGATGTGCTGTCCCCGGAATATCGCGAGGTCATCGTCTTGAGGGATTTTGAGGGTCTCGATTTTAAGGAAATTGGTCAATCGATGGAACGTAGCCCGGATGCTGTAAGGATGCTCCATAAACGCGCTATCTCGCAACTTGCGGAAGAAGTCCAAAAGAAAATGGTTTAGTCATGGCGAGACCATCGGACACCTCCCCCTTAGAGCAACTCTTCCTTGAGTATCTTGAAGCCTGCGAACAGGGAAAACCAAACCCAGACCCTTTTTTCAGTAAATATCCTGACCTTGCCGAGGATTTGCGAAAGAAGATTAATGCCTATCAGCGTATCCGAAAATTCTTTTCTGCGATGTCCAGATCGTCAAACAGCACTTCTGACAGCGCCATGGATAAGCTCCGATTTGAAGGTAAATCCATAGGTGATTTCGAGATTCTTCGAGAGTTGGGACGCGGCGGAATGGGCGTAGTTTACCTCGCCAAGCAGAAATCGCTAGACCGATTAGTCGCACTTAAAATTCTACCCCCCAAGATTAGCGCCTCCCCTAGCACTAAGCAAAGGTTCATTCAAGAAGCCCGGGCCGTCGCAAAATTGAAGCACCCCAATATCGTAACCATTCACACCACAGGCGAGGCCGACGAAGCCCTATACATTGCAATGGATTACGTAAAAGGGATAACACTTGCGGATTTGCTTGCAGAACTAGGCGCGATCAGTAGATCCCCAACGGGATATGATTTTTATGAAAAGTTTGAGAAGCTTCTGAACGCCCAGGGCGATTCACTACGGGTCGCTATTCAGCATAGGATGCCTAATTATTGCGTAATAATCTCAAAGATAGTTGCCGACACAGTGAAAGCAATCAAACACGCACACCAGCATGGCATCGTCCATCGCGACCTAAAACCCTCTAACATAATAATTGACGAAGATTGTCATGCCCTTCTCATTGACTTCGGCCTAAATTTTGAACAAGGTTCTCAAGGGCTGACGCGTTCATCTGAGCTATTGGGGTCAGCGTATTATGTAGCCCCAGAACAAATTGAAGCATCGAAGAAACATGACCCCGATCTCGTCGATGTCTATGGTCTTGGCATCACTCTATACGAGGCACTGACCTTAACTCCAGCCTTTAAAGGCGAATCTGTCTCTGAAACTTTAAAACTTATTCTTCGGAACGAACCAATCTTGCCTAGGATGCTTAACCAACATATCCCAAAGGATCTCCAGGCAATCGTTATGATGGCGATAGATCGTTCGCCTGCTCATCGTTATCAGTCTGCCAGCGCCTTTGATGACGACCTAGAACGCTTTTTGGAAGGAAGCCCAGTCATTGCTCGACCGGTTAACTTCATAACTCGGTCATGGAAATGGTGCCAGCGGCGTCCAGCGCAAATTGCTATCAGCGCTTCAATGCTAATACTTTCTGGGTTTCTTGCAACTAAATACCACGATGTTCAGATCGGCAATAGGGATCAAGCCAAGTTGCTCACCGAGAGGGGTGGAGTCTACTACACAATTAAGAACTCCACGGCCTCAATCGTTGCTTTTACTGAAGCAATCACTCTAACACCAAAAGATCCCAGGCCTTACGTGGAACGCGCTCGAACCTTTTTGAATCTTCGAAATAACCCTGATGCGGCAATGAGGGATCTCCAAATTGCACTTGGGCTCGACCCTAAATTTAAAGATGCAAAAGTGTTGCAGGCATTTGCCTATGAATTGAAAGGTGATAAAGTGCGTTGGCGCTCTATCGAAGATGAAATATTGAAGTCTTATCCTAATGACACAGACGCGCTTTCTCGTTATGCAGCGCGCCTCACTAATGAGGGGCATCCGGAGAAAGCTCTGATTCAGATAAAAAAGATCATGCAACTTAAACCAGGCAATCCTAATGACTATCTCTACGCTGGCATGGCTTTGGCGGACATGAAGAAATTCCAAGAGGCTGCCGGATACTTCCTGCAGGCATCCAAATTGGCCCCAAGCAATTTTAACGCCTATGCGGGAGCATTATATTGCTATCTATCACTGAAGCAATATGAAAAGGCTATCCCTGTATTTATTAGTGCCATTCAGCTGGCACCAACCGACCAAGCTTTGAGAAAGAACTTCGCTTTTTGTCTTTCGATGGCAGGTAAAGCAGACGAGGCGAAGGAGCAATACCGGATAGCTTTAGCATTAAATCCAAGCGATGCAGCTTTGCATGGGTTTTACTCTACAGCTCTGGGACAAGCAGGGAAATGGGATGAAATGATCGAAGAGTTAAAAAGAGCGATTGCCCTGGGTGACCACAAAATTATGAATTACGTTCTTTTGGCGCGTGCTTTGGAAATGAAAGGCAGATACGAGGAAGCAGCCAAATACTACAAAGAAGCCTCTGTTATTGATCCCTCTGATGCCGAGGTACGGTCTGGTATTGCCAGAAATTTACAAATGTCTAAACAGAATCCGGAATCTCAAGTTATTCGACGATCTGAAAATGACCTAGTTACCCAAAATGGGTATACAAACAACCTGCTTGAATTCTCTATTAAACCCCCTCCAAAATGGAAGGTGAATAGTGATTCGAGCGATGGAGAATTGATCAGATTTGATGCCCCAGCTTATGAAGGGCAGGATTTGCCCACCGTTAGCGTATATGTAGCTCAAGAAGGAAATTTTCCATCGCTAGATCAACTCAAAGAAGGTGTCACTAAGCTTGGCGGCTCGTACACTTTTATCGCAGAGAAAGAGACCGTCGTAGGTGGGTACAAAGGGTCCCTGCAGGATTATGCTATTCATCTCGGAAAATTAGATCGTCACATACATCGACTCGTTGTTCATAAAGGCGATCATTACTATCAGGTCGTATGCGCTGCTCCGAGACAGGCATTCAAGACATATGAGAAGGATTTCGATATTGCCATCGGCAATTTGGTGCTTCTCCAGGTCAGCAAGTGGGCGCCACGTGCTTCTTCTGAAACGCGCAAAGCAATACCGATAGCCCAGTAGTAGTTGCCCCTACCCTAAAAAATCCCCCAATCATAAACGCATCTACAAATAACGTGGTTATGGTGCGTTCGTTTTTCAGTTGGATTCCGCTCTTATGGGTGGAAGGCAAGAACCTTCTGCCGAGGTGAGAGCAAAAGGCTCCCCGGAATAACCCAAGAGGAGCATTAAAATGAAAAAACTTACCCTCATCCTTGCTTTACTGGTAACTTCAACATCACTCGCGTCCGCTGCCAGTCATCGTTACAGTGCGAACGACGTTTATGTTCAAGGATATACCAGGTCTAACGGCACCTACGTCCAGCCTTATTATCTTTCATCACCGAACGCCTACAAGTGGGATAACTACGGTTATCAGCCCAGTCAATCGCAATACAACAATTCTTATTATCAGCCAACGCGAGAATACAAATCTGGTTGGTACACCCCGAACCCAGGCCGTTTCTCGGATAACAATCCATATAACGATGCGCCTGGATCAGGTGAATGAGGCAATTTGTAATGTATCCAAGAAAGTATAACTACTATGTCTGAGAATGAATTGACGGGCTTGTTGGGAGTTGGGGAAACGACCAATACAAAATGAAAAGGAGAAACGCCATGAAAATACAATTCGGACTTTTGGGTGCTCTCATGATCTGCAGTCTTTCATCTGTTAATTGCCGAGCTTGGGATGGTTACGATTACAATCGAGGAAATTTCGTCGACATAGATCAAGGCAATTTAGTCCGAGAAGGAGAGGAAATTGATTTCTTCGATTATAACGATGGCCAATATCACACCGCCGATGTTGAATCAATCGAGGCGTCAGCCGGTGATGTCGATGTTGAAGTCACGGACCAAGAAACCGGCGAGGTGCGCGATC
>Ga0207034_1005_pt1 | contig 22180 bp, 22 predicted proteins | sample Alteio_BWMinCont_36_FD_153269 | JGI IMG/M metagenome (GOLD analysis project Ga0207034, IMG submission 153269) | Enriched cells from forest soil in Barre Woods Harvard Forest LTER site, Petersham, Massachusetts, United States -... | ecosystem: Environmental > Terrestrial > Soil > Temperate forest >...
GCTCTTAAAATCAAATTCTTGTTTTAGAGAATTGATCTTGCTCTGCAATTTTGTGAACTGCAAATTGCTATCATTGTAGGTAGCTGTTGCGAAATTATATTCCTGTTCTGCTGTTGCGTAATCCTGCTCGATCGCTTGCAGCTTATCTCCCAGTTCTTCTAATTGCGTATTGAATTTTTCCAACTCATCTCTTGTACTTGAGATTGCATCGCGATTTTTTTCTAACTGTTCCTGTAGATCCTCAATTCTCGCAGCACTGGTTTCTTCTAAATGATATAAGTTCTCGATCTTATTCTGCAAAGAGAAAACAAGGTTAGTCAAGTTATTGATATCCTGCTGTGTTTGCTTGATAGCATTGTCTTTTAAATTCTCATTAAAAGTAATCACTTCATTCTGACGAGCCTGGATCTTTTCTTTTAAAGTAACAACAATAGCTTCCTGAGCAGTGATACTTTCAATTAATTTTTCTAAATTTTTTGCGCGGCCGATTTTCTTTCCTTCAAATAAACCAACACTACCACCGGTTAAGGAGTATTTACCTTTTACGTATTTACCCGTTTTTTCCAACACTACAGCACCGTTGCTATTGCGTAATGCTTCTTCATTTTCAGCTATAAAAACATTACCTAATAAATGCTTCGCAAGATTGGCATATTTACTGTCGATCTCTACAACACTTAATGCAGCTATTGTTCCGGCAGGTTGATGTGTTTCTTCAAAGCCTGTAAACTTATCTTGTAAAAAGAAATTTGCTTTTCCTTTTTTGTTATTGTCTAACAAATGAACCGCTTGTAAACCTTCTTCTAAATTATTAACTACATAATAATTCAGGTATGGTTCCAACACGTTTTCAACTGCTGCGCGATACTCTTCCTTTACATAAATAATATCACTCAACAAAGGCGCTTCATGGTTCCAATCTTTATTTTTATGCAAGAATTTTACGCTCTCAGGATAGCCTTCCATCGAGTCTATCAAACTCTTCAATAAAGCGTGTTCGTTCTTCTTGCTGTCTAATTTTCTACTTTCTTCAGCCAATTCACTGCGCAAATTTTCCAATACATTTTGCGTTTGTAGAATTTGTTCTTTTGTAAATTCCTGATGATCTTGTAATTGTTGCAGATCAATTTTTCTTTGCTCTAATTCTTCTGTCTTAACTTTCTTCTCTGCTTCTAATTGTTGGATCTGTGTTTGACGCTGTGTCTTTTCTTCTTCTATCTGCGCAACTGTTCTTTGTAAATTTTGGATACTTGTATCTGCTACAGCTACATTCTTTTCAGCCTCAAATTGCGTGCGTTGAATAGCTTGATTTTCTCTTCTTAACGAATCGATGCTGCTTCTTTTTTCATCAAATACTTTACGCTTGTCTTCTACCGCATTTTTAAGTTCGTCAAGTTTACCTTCAAACTCTTCGAGTTTAACTTCTTCGTCTTTTATCTGGATGCTGGTAAATTGTATGCTTTCATCCAGACCAGTTAGCTGTCCGCTTGCTTTTTGCAAAAATTCGTTTAAGCTGAATTCTTTTTCTTTAAGATGTTGTAAACGTTGTGCGGTAAGACTTTTCTCACTTTCCTTATTACGAACAGTACTCAACATTTCATTAAAAGCATGTTGCATTTGTTGCAATGCTTTTTCCTTTTCTACAAACTCCAGCTTTTCTTGTTGTAATGCTGCATCTTCAACAGCAATCGCTGTTTCCAATTCAATACGTTTATCAACTTCGGCTTGTTGTTGTTCGTTCAGGTTACGATAAGTAATGTTGAAACCTTCCAAAGAAGCTTTGGCCAATTCAATGCTAACCTCTTTGTATTCCTTTTTTATTTCGAAGTATTTCTCTGCTTTTTTAGCCTGACTCTCTAAACTTTTTAATTGGTTATTGATTTCAAACAATAGATCCTCAATACGCGCCAAATCTTGTTCTGTGGCATCCAGCTTAAGTTTTGCTTCTTTTTTACGTGTTTTGTAGATAGTGATACCGGCAGCCTGCTCCAGCATTTTACGACGACTGTTCTCTTTATCCTTAATGATATCATCTACCATTCCCAACTCAATGATCGCGTAGCTATCCGTACTAACACCCGTATCCATAAATAGGTTATGGATATCTTTCAAACGGCAGGCAACATCATTTAAGCGATATTCACTTTCTCCATTTTTATAATATTTACGCGTTACCGTTACTGTATTAAATTCTGTAGGTAAAAGATTTTTTGTGTTTTCAAACGTAAGACTCACTTCTGCCAAACCACTGGCACTACGGGTTTTAGAGCCATTGAAGACAAGACTCTCTAAGTTTTCGCTACGCAAATTGCTGATCTTATGCTCACCAATTACCCAGCGAATACTATCAATGATATTACTTTTACCGCAACCATTGGGCCCGATAACGCCGGTGATCCCTTCGTCAAAATTGAGAACGGTCTTATCAGCAAAACTCTTAAATCCTTTAATTTCTAAGCTCTTTAAACGCACGTAACAATAGTTTAGTAGGACGGCAAATATAATGGAATGGTGTAAAACAAACATTGCAGAATGTACACCGTAAAATCATAGTTATTCACACCTTTTTCACAGGTTTGGTCACCTATTGTGGATTAAATGTGCAACTATATATTATTTGGTAATATTATACGTTATAGTTTCATCACCTAACTTTATTACATTGCCTAAAATCTTTAATTATGATTTGGAAAAACAGTCTGCGTTTTGCTAAACCTAAGGGAAATAGTTACCATTTTAAAATTGAATCGATCTTAGAAGAAACTTTTTGGCGCTTTATTGTAACAGATATAACAGAAGATCATGAACCACTTTTAGAAGAAGCTTTGTTTATAGACTTCGATCTAAAAAACGAAACATTCTCTCATTGGCCAAAAAATGAATTGCATGGTTCAATATGCCCGATAATTGAAAAAGAATTATTGACGCAAAGAAAAGAATGGGTTAATTAATAGCAGATAGAATTTATAATTTTTCAATCGAAGAGATCAGAATTTTACAGGTAAAAATTTCACCGCTACTTGGCTGTGATTGAATTTTTCTTACAATGCTCATTCCTTTCACAACTCTTCCAAAGGCTGCAAAACCATATCCATCACCTAACATATTATTGCCATAATCAAGTTGTGTTTGATCGCCTATACAAATAAAAAATTCTGTATTGGCAGTTCCTACTTTTGTTCTTGCTAAAGAAATCGTTCCATCGGTATGTGATAAACCCGTTTGTTTAGTTGACTCATGAGTGATTCCCGGAATTGAAAGTAAATGTTGAGGATGTGTTTGCCAAATACCTCCTTGTATCAATCCTACATTATCATTGCCGGTAAATCCTTCCGTTAATAACACCCGATAAAAGCTACTGTTATCATAAAAACCAGAATCGACATAAGATAAAAATGCGGTGACTGTTTTTGGTGCCTGCTTTGGAAAGAGCTCTACTTCAATATCACCATAATTACTGTGTATCAAAATATGCGGATTATCATATTTAGGATGACAGCCAATTAGAAAAGACAATAAAACAATAATAATAGATTTATTCATCCCTTCAAATTTACTTATTTATAAAAGATAAATACAAGAGCTTTGTTTCCAAACTTTCATTGAACGATATTTGCATTTCAAATTAAACAATAAGGAAATTATGAAAGCGGAAATCGTTACAGCAAAAGGCACAATGAAATTTGACCTATATGAAAAAGAAACCCCAATAACAGTACAGAATTTTGCGAAATTAGCAAAGAGTGGTTTTTATGATGGTGTTACTTTTCACCGTGTATTAAAAGGTTTTGTATTACAGGGCGGATGCCCTAATACAAAAGAAGGTGCTAAAGGAATGCCGGGGACAGGTGGCCCTGGCTATAGCATTAACTGTGAAACAAGCGCGGAAAAACAATACCATGACAGAGGTGTATTATCAATGGCGCATAGAGGCAAAAATACAGGTGGTTCCCAATTCTTTGTTTGCATGACACGTGATATGACCAAACATTTAGACGGCGTACATACTTGTTTTGGAAAGATCACTGAAGGAGAAGATATTATCGATACAGTAACAGAAGGTGATAGAATTGAGAAAGTGATCATTCACGAATAAATAAAACAAAAAGGTCGTCACAATAGCGACGACCTTTTTTTATCTCTACCAAAAACTATATTTCTATTTTTTCTAAGATCAACAATGCTTCCTGCAAATTGATCCAGGCATTATGCCATTCATTCTTTGCTTCCTGAATCTTTTTCTTTTCATTTAACTCAAGAAATACATTTGAAGCAATATATTCCTCTACTTTTTCTAAAGATTCTTTATGTAGTTCCGTTAATTTATTTTTATGATCCATAACCTACAGTTTTAATAATGAAATTCATAAAATTAAAATATAACTAGGCTGCTATTGCAGCATCTCTTAAAGCCTTAATTTCATTATGAGATGCTTTCAATTTTTGTTGTTGTGTTAAGACGATGGCTTTAATAAAAGCAGGCATTTCTTTTTCTTCTAACGCCGTTCTATAAGCTCTTTGTGTCATATCTTCCCCACTTTCGCAATTAGCTAAAACAGCGTGGCGATCATGCCCCGTAAATATGCTTTTTACATCCATCCAGGTTCTGTATATCTTACCAGCATTTGTTGTACCGTGTTCGATATCTCCACCTTGTACTTCAACTTCAGTACCTAACGTCATTATTAACTGGCGGCTTTCATCGATCATACTTAAAAAAAGCTGTTTAAGGTCATTTTCTTTACCTTCTAATTCTTTTATAGCACGTTCGTAACCGATAATTCTGTCATTATTGATCATTATGAGATCATTCAAAACCTCTGTTGTTGCGGTTGCAGTTATTGTTTCCATAATTATATGTTTTTGTTCATGTATGTAGAGTAAAATTCATGCCAGTTTATACTATTTATCAATAAATAACATTTCAATAAAGCCGTTTCACTTAAACCTCATATTGTAGATATTTTTTCGCTAGAATAAAATCGAAACTTATAAGTAATTTCGCCCCCTAATTAACAATTGAGAACAAATATGTACAAAGCAGTTTTTATAGATATGGATGGCACCCTACTACAAAAAGACCATACAATTAGCGATACTACTAAACAAGTAATAAAAAAATTATTGGACAAAGGTGTTTTTATCGTACCGATTTCTGCTCGTCCATTGCATGCTATTTTACCTATTAGTAAAGAGGTATTTCCTGATAATATACCAGTTGTTAGCCTTAATGGAAGTTATATTTTTTTAAACGGTGAGATCATTTATCAATCATCTGTACCGCTTGAAGAAGTTATAAACGTGCAAAAAGAAATTGCACCACATGATGTGTCAGCAATGTATTATAGCCAAATGGATTGGTATGCTGAAAAAGACAATGCACACATTCAAAAAGAACAAAAGATCACTGATGTTAAAATAAAGATCCAGCCTTTTCATTTAACAATAGATGAATGGAAAGCAAAAAAAAGCGGTCCCAATAAAATATTGATTGCCGGAAATCCTGATCTTATAAACAATATTGAGAAAGAACTGATCGATCAACATGGAGATAAACTTAACATGTCGAAATCAAAAACGACCTATCTCGAAGTGATGAGTTTAACTTCATCAAAAACTAAGGCAATCGAGTTTTTATTAGATAAATACGGAATTAAAAGAAATGAGATCATAGCTATTGGTGATAATTATAATGACAAAGAAATGATTGAATTTGCCGGTGTTGGCGTGGCAATGGGCAATGCGCCTGATGAAATAAAAAAAGTTGCCAATTATATTACCGATACTAATAATGATGATGGCGTAGCTAAAGCATTGAACCATTTCTTTAATTAGATTTTATTTTTCATAAGGTAAGCAACCTTTTATTTACTGTTTACGATTATTTAGTACCAAGCACTAAACTGTATTTGTAAACATTAAATATTTTATATGAAAAGGAATAATCTTTTAGGAAACATTATCATCGCAATTATCACAGTTCTATTTATCTCATTTACAATAGCTTCTTGCAGTAAAGGTTCAAGTGGCAGTTATTCAACAACAACACCTCCACCTCCACCGCCACCCCCTCCTCCTCCAGCTGGTATAACAGACACAGTAAATATGATGAGTATGACTTTCATACCTTCAACAGTTAGTGTCAAAAAAGGCACTGTAGTTATCTGGATCAATAAAGATAGTTATGGCCATACCGTTACATCTGTGGACGGAACTAGCTTTAACAGTGGCAATATAAATGGTGGCAGTTCATTTACATATACAGCTAATACAGTTGGTACATTTAATTATCAATGTAATTATCACGTTTCAATGGGGATGGTTGGTGTGTTAACTGTTACTAACTGATCTGTCACAATCTGATATAAATAAAAAAAGAGACCTTTAAAGGCCTCTTTTTTTATTTATTATATTTTAATTATTTACTTAATTATTTACCGCCACTATTTGTCGAGTCCTTACTGTTATTGCTGTTCCCATTGTTATTATTACTTCCATTATTGTTGTTATTATGTTGATTATAATAATCTCTTTCTGCAGCTATAATTTGCTGTTGTTCTTCATATTCCAGCTGACGGGCATTTTTCATTCTTTCGCTTCTTGGAATTTCTTTTTGATGTTTGGCTTCCCATATCCTTTGCTTATAATCATTTTTAATGTCTTTTATTTCAAGATCTAATTCGCTTGGTATGTAGCCATAATAAGGATAGCCGTAACCATAAGGATAATAAAAAGGAGCATAATATGGATATCCGATACCAATACTTATACGTGGACCATAAAAACCACCATGATAGAACCCTCCTCCTCCATGAAAACCGCCCCCAAAATGCCTTTGAGCTGAAGCGCTAAATGTTATTGCTGTAAATAACAATGCGACCGATAACTTTTTCATAACCTGTAATTTTTAAAGTTAGACGTCAAAAGAATAAAAAAGATTATTCTCAATTAACGAGATAACTATTCAATAACAAATTACAAACCATTTAGGTAATTCGAATTAAGAAAGTTGTTAAATAACAAACCAATAAATAAGTAACCTATTCTATTTCTTTTGCTACAAAACGATAACCAACACCTGATTCGGTAATTATATATGTCGGTTTATTAGGATTTTTCTCTATCTTTTTTCTTAATTGTGCTACAAAAACGCGTAAGTATTGAGATTGCGCTATATAATCGGCTCCCCATATTTCCCCTAAAATATATTGATGCGTTAATACCTTTCCTTCATTTTTAACAAACAAGGTTAAAAGCTCATACTGTGTTGTGGTAAATTTTACAGGCGCATTATTCATAATAATTGACCGGGTAGAAAAATTAATTTCAAAATCTTCATATTTAATAGCGGGTACATCTTGCGATACCGTCGAATTGCGCAAAACGGATCTTATTCTTGCTAATAGCTCTGCCGTACGAAAAGGTTTGATCAAATAATCGTTAGCTCCATTATCCAATGCGCTTACAATATCATCCTCATTATTTTTTACAGAAAGTATGATAACAGGTTTTACATACCATTCACGCAATTTTTTTAGCACCAGCTGTCCATTCTCATCAGGTAATCCAAGATCGAGAATGATCAGGTCTGAAGTTGAAACTGCGGCAGCAGCCAATCCTTCTTTAGCCGTATTTGCTTTTACAACCCCATAACCGTTAGATTGCAAAGTTATCTCCAGTAACTTTCTTATCTGAATTTCATCATCTATCACTAATATTTCTGTATTATTCATCTTCGGTTGTTTTAAGTGAAATGCTTTCTGCTGGTATCTTTATTATAAATTTTGCGCCTGTCGGAATACTTCTTTGCAACTCAATACTCCCATCATGAACTTCTACAAAACCTTTTGCTATAGATAGTCCTAGCCCCAACCCTCCGGCTACGGAATTTTGAGAACGATAAAATTTATTGAATACCTGGTTGATCTCTTTCGCCGGGAATCCTTTTCCATTATCCTCAATTGTCAATACTAACTTTTCATCGGTATAGTCCGCGGTTATTGAAATAACGGAGTATACAGCTGTATGCTGTGCCGCATTATTAATAAGATTAAACAAAACCTGTTCAATAAGACCATGATCGATCCTTACAACTAATGGATCTTTTTTAATAGAAACATTTACAACATGATCTTTTAATTGGTCAGCAAGCTGAAATATAACATGATGTATCAGCTCATTGATATCACACCAATCTTTTTTAAGTTGTAAAAAGCCTGATTGTAGTCGGGAAGTATTGAGTAGATTTTCTACCTGCCGATTAAGACGTAGTGAAGCGATCGAAATTTCCTGTAACAAATTGTTTTTATCACTATCGGATATTTTTGCTTCTTGTTGCAACAAATTATCGGTGGCTCCTATAATAACTGAAATAGGTGTGCGCAATTCATGTGAAAGAGAATTTAACAAAGTATCGTAGAATTTTACAGTTTGGCCCAAACCCTTTTCTACAAATTGTTGCTTTTTTATCTTCTTTATTTTAGTGATGATATATACGTTTATCAACGTTATTATAAAAAACACTAGGACTGTAACCAGACTCTCTATTTTATGGAGATCAAATAGAAAATGCGGTTTAACGAAAAGTAGGTCCCAGGTGATCCCTGCAAGAATTATAGCAACTACTGCGGAATATATATCTAAGAAAATATAAATATATAAACCTGAGAATAACAAAATAAAAGGTATTGCATAAGCGATATAATTTAAAAATATAAAATTAATAGTCGATAATATAATGATAATCAATACACTAAATATATATTGATCCTTTTTTTGAATAGTATTTAGTGATATAAAAGAATTCATTTTATCAAATAATTACACATATATTTATTTTATATATAAATATATAAAATAAATATATGACAATTTTGATAAAAAATAACAATAAAAAATAAATATTTTTAGAAATAAACAAATAAAGGGAGCTTTAATAGCTCCCTTTATTATATATAAATAAAATATATTTATTTAGAAGTTAGGCACTTCTTGTAATCCCAATATATCATGTGTAACTAATAATGTGCCCTGCACATAACTTTCATCATGCTGACTTGCATCGAGGCCCTCTTCTTCTTCTTCTTCAGAAACCCTTAAAGGCACTATGAAATTAATAAGTTTAAAAATAAGAAAGGAGATTGTAAAACTATACGCAACAACAATAAGCATAGCTTTTAACTGCGTTAATAAGAATAATGGATTGCCATATAATAAGCCGTTATTTCCTAATGGGTTTATTGCTTTGCTGGCAAAAACTCCTGTTAACAACATGCCTACAATACCACCGATACCATGACATGGAAATACATCCAATGTATCATCCAAAGTTGATCTTGATTTAATTCTCACTGCAACATTTGATATGATAGCAGCAAAAACTCCTATGGTAATACTTTGTGGTATACCAACAAAACCTGCAGCAGGTGTAATAGCAACCATTCCTATTACCGCACCAATACAAAAACCCACAACAGAAGGCTTCTTCCCTTTCATTACATCAAAAAACATCCAGGATAAACCACCGGCTGCAGCTGCTGTATTTGTTGTAGCAAAAGCTGAAACAGCCAGCGCATTAGCTCCTAATGCAGAACCTGCATTAAAACCAAACCATCCAAACCATAATAAACCGGTACCAATTAATATATAAGGAATATTGGCCGGTGAAGCGGCTTCTTTATTTTCAATATGGCTTTTTCTTCTTTTTAAAACAATAGCTCCTGCTAATGCGGCACAACCGGCAGAAATATGAACTACTGTGCCACCGGCAAAATCAAGTGCTCCCATTTGAGCTAGAAACCCGTCCGGATGCCAGCTCCAATGCGCTAAGGGTGCATATACAAATAAACTAAAAAGTACAGTAAATAAAACATAAGCTGTAAAGCGCATACGCTCTGCTATTGCCCCTACTACTAAACCCGGTGTAATAATGGCAAACATTAATTGAAACATTGAAAACAATGATTGTGGTATTGTAGGAGCCAAAACCCATGGCTTACCTGAAGCTACACCCTTAAATAGAAAATGAGTAGATGGATTTCCTATAAAACCATGTATACTATCTCCAAAACATAGGCTATATCCTACAACGATCCATAACACACCGACAACTCCGGCTGCTACAATACTTTTCATCATAGTAGAGAGAACATTCTTTCTATGTACCATTCCTCCGTAAAACAATGCTAGTGCGGGTGTCATTAAAAAAACCAATGCTGTAGCTACAAGGATCCAGGCTATATCAGCAGTATTATATTTTCCTTCATCAAAATTTGGAAGTGTGGGAGCAAAAATAGCAGCAATGGCTACAATAATTAAAATTATGAAAGGGGCTATGTCTTTGAACTTCTGCTTGCTCATTATCATCCTATGTTTATAATTAAAAAATGGTATATGTAAAGATTCGGCTGCAAGATAAAATATTTATAAATATTTTATAAATATTTTTATGAAATATTGAATAATAATAGCATATTTTATAACAAAGTGCTTATTAATAAGTAGTATTACAAATATTTATATTTATAACTAATTTATAAATTGTATAGAACACCCAGGGTTAGCCGCATAAAAAATGCCCTCTGTTTTCAGAGGGCATTCCTACTTAATAAATAACCTATTTATTGGCCTTCCAGCTATTATTGGAAAAATTCATATCAGGAAATATCTTGTCAGGATCTATAACAACACTTTTCAGCGTTTCTTTAGTAGGCAACTTTACATCCCATGAAGTAGTATTGTTCCATACTTCTACTGGTAGTTTAAGTGTGTCTTTTATTCCGGATGTTGTTTCGTAAGCGAGTATTACAGGCATAGCCATTTTATCCTCATTAGCGATCGTAACAATTGCACCATTGTATGGATCATCATTTTCATATTTCACCCCAACAACAGCCTGATCTAATTTATAGTTTTCCAAGAACCATTCTTTCCAAAACCAGCCAAGATCTTCACCCGCCACATTTTCCATTGTTCTGAAAAAATCCCATGGTGTAGGATGTTTGTATGCCCAGCGTTGGATATATGTTCTGAATGCATAATCAAACATATCTGGCCCTAATACCTGATCGCGTAATAATTCTAATGCTAATGCAGGTTTATAATATAATGCAACTGCAATGTTTTTTTCTTTCATTGCATCAGGACTGGTCATTATTGCTTCGCTTGTGCTGCTAAATATGTAAGGGGCAAGAACATCCATACCCTTCGGTTTTTCCAGATATTCTCCATTATTAAAATCCTGTGCAGATAATGAATTAATAAAAGTATTAAAACCTTCATCCATCCATCCATATTTACGTTCATTACTACCAACTATCATCGGGAACCAGGTATGACCAAATTCATGATCTGCCACTTCGAATAAAGTTCCGCCTTCAAATTTTGTATTACAAAAAACTAATCCGGGATATTCCATACCATTAATATTGCATCCTACATTTGTTGCAACAGGATATGGATATTCATACCAACGTTTACTATAATTTTCAATACTGCCTTTAATATATTCTGTAGATCTGCCCCAGCTATACACTCCTACTTCTTCTGCAGGATACACACTCATTGCTAACGCTGTTTTACCACTTGGTAAATTAATACGTGCAGCATCCCAAACAAAAGCTTTTGAAGATGCCCATGCTACATCTCTTGCATTATTCATTTTATAATGCCAGGTAAGTGTTGTTGCTTTTGGCCTTGATGATGGTTGCTTTACCTCATCTTCTGTCCTTATCATCACGGTTTTATCACTCCTTTTAGCTGCGTCTAATCTCTGGATCTGTGTTGCTGTTAATACTTCAGAAGGATTTTGTAATTCGCCGCTGCAAACAACAATATGAGATGCAGGTGCTGTTATATTAACATCAAAATCGCCATACTCCAAATAAAACTCACCTGCACCAAGATATGGCAAAGTATTCCAGCCCTCAATATCATCAAACACGCACATACGCGGATACCATTGCGCCACGGCAAATATATCTCCATTCATTGTGCTTAAAATTCCACAACGATCAGCACCATGTTCTGGTAATACAAAAGAATAATCGATCTTTATTTTTATCACGTCACCACCGGCTGCTACCGGTTTTGGTAAACGAACCTGCATTCTTGTATCGCTAATATGATAATCTGCATCTGCATTTTTATCACTTACTATTTTTACAGAACTGATCTTATAACCTCCGACAAAAGTACTTTTTGAATCACCATAACGGCTACGACTACCCACCGGCATTCTTGCTTGTCCGCGACTACCAGCAGTAAATAAATTCTGATCTAACTGTAACCATAAAAAGGGTAAGGTATGCGGACTATTATTTTTATAAGTAATGATAACACTCGCTATTATTTCATGTGTAGTATCATTTAATGAAGCTGCAATTTGATAATCTGCCCTGTTTTGCCAGTAAGCCTCACCAGGTTCGCCTGTTGCAGCTCTTGTAACATTTACATCTGAAGGATAAAATAATGGAGAAAATAAAAGATGAGGATCATATTTTGAAGTATCGGGTTTATTCTGTGCAAATGAAAATATACTGCAACAAAAAAAGACGAATGAAAGGCTGAGAGTTTTTACCATGAGCATTAATTTTTTGTTATCCGAAGATAATTAAAACACGCTTCAAATCAATAGATGATAAAAGCATTATTAATTATTGACAATCTTTTAGCAAAAGATCAAAACTCTTTTTTATAACTAACTCCTACTGATCCCTGAAAGTTTATTATTGGCGGGTTGAGTTTCTTTATTGATACAAATACGGATCTGATACGATTATCATAAGTATGGATAAGTTCTGTAAGATCTTGTGCGACGGTCTCTAAAAGAGCAGAAGGAATTGCCATTCTCTTTTTTACTATTTCATAAATAGTTACATAATCCGCCGTTTGATGTAATTGAGTAATATGCTCTTTTGCATCAACGGCTACATCAATGTTCAATTCATATATATTACCTAAAACTCTTTCTTCATCATGCACACCATGATAACCGGTAAATTGTAGATTATGTAGATGTATTGTTATCATTATAAGGTTTTAAGTGTTAAGTTGTAAGTTTTAAGTACGTGATACAACTCATCACTTAACACTTAAAAAAACTTACAACGATTTAATGTAGTCCTTTTTCTCCCAAATATCTTTCAGCATCTAAAGCGGCCATACAGCCACTACCCGCTGCCGTTACTGCTTGTCTGTATATTTTATCCTGTACATCACCAGATGCGAAAATGCCTTCTATATTGGTTTTAGATGTGCCGGGTACGGTTTTAATATACCCCTCTTTATCCATGTCTATCCAACCTTTAAAAATATCGCTGTTAGGTTGATGGCCAATAGCAACAAAAAATGCACTGACAGGCACTTCTATCTTTTCGTTGGTAACATTATTTTGGATGCGTACAGACTCTACTTTTTTATCACCTAACACTTCATGTGTTTCACTATTCCAGTATACTTTTATGTTGGGGGTGTTTATTACTCTATCCTGCATTACTTTACTCGCGCGCATTTCACCCTTTCTAACGATCATGTGTACGGTAGTACAAAGCTTTGAAAGATATAATGCTTCTTCTGCTGCGGTATCTCCTGCACCAACAATTGCTACTTCTTTTCCTTTAAAGAAAAAACCATCACATACGGCACAAGCACTTACACCATAACCATTCAGGCGTTGTTCACTTTCCAATCCTAACCATTTTGCGGAAGCTCCTGTTGATATAATTACAGTATTGGCTTCTATCCATTTTTCTTCATCGATCTGAACTTTATATGGTTGTGATGAAAAATCAACTTTAGTAGCTAAACCAAAGCGGATATCAGCCCCCATACGTGCAGCCTGCTTTTCAAAATTGATCATCATATCCGGCCCCTGAATTCCTTCGGGATAACCGGGATAATTTTCTACCTCTGTTGTTATGGTTAATTGTCCGCCCGGTTGAATACCCTGATATAAAACAGGTTGTAAATTAGCCCTCGACGCATAAATAGCAGCCGTATAGCCCGATGGCCCCGAACCTATAATTAAACAATTTACTTTTTCAATACTTCCCATACTTCTATATCTGAGTTAATTTATACACACTTTAATGACCCCAATCTGTTAAGATTATGCTTATTTAATCTTTCTGATATTATGTTTAACAGGATTTGAGTGAGGAAAATACTGTACAAATAGATCGATTTATTAAGGGCAGCAATTTAATAAAGGCTGAAACAACAACAAAATACATTTTCACACATACGTTAATAGTAAATAAAAGGCAAAACGGGTATTTATTGTATTTACATTAACGAATATGATATAAACTATTCTGGCATCCTACTTGTCTTACGTACATAGAATACGATTATAACAATTTAAAGAAATCGTAAAGTTGAGAAACTACGTAAATGAGTATAAGTACTAAATTAAAAACTATGAAAAATGCAGAAGAAATACTAGCAAGTGAATTTGACTGTAGACCTGACGATCTGCGCTCTTTAATAACTCGAAAAATAGACAAGAGTAAAATAATAAAAGCAATGGAAACTTTTGGCAAAATGAGATTAGATGAAGCCAGACAGGTTGCTATAAGAGAAAGTGTCGCCAAAGTTACAGCCTCAACGAATCAATTCATTAGAACAATGAATGAATCGCTTAAAGAAAATGATAACAGGAAACAAGGTAGTAGCACTATGGAATGGATAAAAAGAGTGATCGATAGTTGCAACAACACTATTCACTTCGAATATGCCCAGGTGTTAGTTGATCTTTTTAAAGAAAAAAGTAATGATGAACTAGAGAAACTTGAAATTCAGGATTATTACAATGTTGCTTTTAATGAGGTACATTTTGTTATCAGGTAATTCTTTAAATAAAAATTTGATCGATCAGTGGTTTAATTAATTCTTATTTTTAATCATGTTTTTGATAGGTAAAGAATTGATATTTCCTTCGGTTGATCAGGCTGATGAAGAAGGATTGTTGGCAATTGGGGGCGATTTGAGCGCTGAACGTTTGTTATTAGCTTACCGAAATGGAATTTTTCCATGGTATAACGAGGATGAGCCCATCTGTTGGTGGAGCCCTGATCCTCGTTTTGTTTTATATCCTGATAAATTAAAGATCACTAAAAGCATGCAGACTGTATTGAATAATGGAACATTTCGTTTCACTATTAATAGGGCATTTGAAGAAGTAATAAAAAACTGCAAATCTGTTACAAGAAAAGATCAGGATGGAACATGGATATCACCTGATGTACAAGAAGCTTATATCAACCTACATAAATTAGGATATGCACATAGCACCGAAGCATGGCTCAATGGTGAGCTTGTCGGTGGCTTGTATGGCATACGTTTAGGAAAAATATTTTTTGGTGAAAGTATGTTCAGTAAAGCAAGCAATGCCAGCAAATTTGCTTTTATTAACTACGTAAAACAATTACAAAAAGAAGAGGTTCAGTTGATAGATTGTCAGATATACACCGATCATTTAAAGAGCCTTGGGGCAACAATGATCGATAGAATAAACTTCATTGATCTGCTCCACAAATATTGCTAAAACACCAGCAAATCGATCATTTTTGTTTTTAATTTGTATTAAATAATATTTATAAATGTTATTTAATATTCTTATAAAATACCTTATTTAACTGTCTATTAAATTTACCCTTTACACTTTTTTTATCATTCAAACAATAATATAGCATTTTTTTTTCAAAAAAAATATGTCTCAATATTATCTTTTTAATAACTTTTCCCTATAACTTTGGTTCAAACAAAACAAAACAAACATGAAAAAAGTATTCGTATTAGCACTTGCATTTGCAGGTTTGACAACAGCAGTTAAAGCACAAAAAGGATCTGTTTTAGTGGGTGGAGACATTGATTTCACTTCTACAAATGATCAAAATACTGCTCCTGCTACAAAAACATCTGCATTTACATTTGACCCAACAGTAGGTTATCAGTTTACTGACCATTTTACAGCAGGTTTAACAGCAAATCTTGCAACAACAAAGCAAGACAATGGTACTACAACTAAAACAAGCAGTTTTGATCTAGGTCCATTCATTCGTTATGCACAACCTTTATCAAGTATTTTCTCTGTTTATGGTCAATTAGAAGGCCTATTTGGTAGCCAGACAACTACACCTTCTACAGTTACAACAAATACTGTTAATGTTAATCTATTCCCAGCTGTATTCATTAATTTGAAAAATAGCTTCGGATTGAATTTTAATGTTGGTGGTCTTTCTTATCAGACAAGTTCGGCTACAGGTTTTAAAAGTGTTAGCACTTTCGACTTTAACTTTGGTAAGACATTATCAATTGGTCTTTCTAAGAACTTTGGTGGCAAAAAATAGTTTCATAATCCTGAGACTAGAATCTTGTACATAAATAATGGCGTTCTATTAAATTAGAACGCCATTATTATTTCTTTAAATAACTAATATTACTTACCGAATTTTTGCTTTAATGCTGCTAACGCATCATTCATCGGTAATTCAGCAATAGCTTTCTGAACAGGTTTATTTTGAGTTGACTGCTCATTAAATTTAGGACGTTGTTGATTATTATTTCTTGCTGGCGCTTCTTCTGTTTGTTTAATAGACAATGCAATACGTTTCCTTGCAATATCTACTTCCAATATTTTTACTTTCACTTGCTGATTTAATTTTAATACTTCGTTTGGATCTGTAATGTAAGTGTGTGATATTTCTGATACGTGTATCAATCCATCTTGCTTTACACCTATATCAACAAAAGCCCCGAACCTGGTAATATTCGTTACAACACCAGGCACATCCATTCCAACTTTCGCATCTTCAATACTATAAATATTCGCAAACTCAAATTGTTGTACTTCGCTACGCGGATCAAGTCCAGGTTTTTTTAATTCGTTGATAATATCTCTGATGGTAAGCTCTCCGAATTGTTCTGTTGCATATTTTTTTGCATCAATATTTTTTAGCAGTTCTTCTTTACCTATCATTACTTTAATTTCTACACCCAGATCTTTTGCCATTGCTTCTACGACCGAATATGCTTCAGGATGTACGGCACTTGCATCTAACAGGTCTTCGCCTTCGGTAATACGCAAAAATCCTGCGCATTGCTCAAATGCTTTACCGCCTAGTCTTGGCACTTTTAGTAATTGTTTACGACTTATAAATTTTCCAATTTCATTTCTGTGTTTAATAATATTATCAGCCAATGTGTCGCCAATACCACTTACATAACTTAGCAAATGTTTGCTGGCAGTATTCAAATTAACACCTACATTATTTACCGCGCTAACCACGGTTGCATCTAATCTTTCTTTTAAACGAAATTGGTTTACATCGTGCTGGTACTGCCCTACGCCAATACTTTTAGGATCAAGCTTAACTAATTCTGCCAAAGGGTCCATCAATCTGCGGCCAATACTTACTGCACCACGCACTGTAATATCTTCATTCGGAAATTCTTCTCTCGCAATTTCCGATGCTGAATAAATAGAGGCGCCATCTTCGTTCACTAAAAATACAGGCAACCCTAAATTTAATTTTTTGATAAATTGCTCTGTTTCTCTTCCGGCTGTTCCATCACCTATTGCAAAAACTTGTATGCCGTATTCTTCCACTAAATGTTTGATCTTTATTTCTTCTGCCTGTACGCGGTTATTTTCGTGTGGAAATATCAGCTCTGTTTTCTTCAACTCTCCTTTTTCATCCAGACAAACAACTTTACAACCTGATCTATATCCCGGATCGATGGCTAAGATCCTTTTACTTCCTAATGGCGAGCTTAATAATAACTGGCGCAAATTTTCTGCAAACACATTGATCGCTTCTTCATCCGCCTTGTTCTTTAATGTAGTCCTGCATTCAGTTTCAAGACTTGGCTGCAACAATCTTCTATAAGCATCTTTAACCGCTTTTCTTATCTGATCGCTGCAACTATTCATTCCGTTTATATAAAAGCTTTCGATCGTTTCTAATCCAACTTCTTCTTCAGGTGAAATAGCGATACGTAAATACCCTTCTAAAAAACCACGTAACACAGCCAATATTCTGTGTGATGGTATTTTAGAAATTGGTTCGGAAAAATCGAAGTAATCTTTGTACTTAACACCTTCTGTTTCTTTGTCTGTGATTACTTTACTCTGCAATGTTGCCGTTGTTTCAAAAAGATGACGCAGCTTAGCTCTTACCTCTGCATTTTCATTTATTTGTTCTGCAATAATATCTCTGGCACCTTGTAAAGCGGAATCTGCATCCAACACTTTATCCGTAATATATTTTGATGCTTCAGCAATCAGATCAATATCTTTTTGTTCCAGTAATGAAAAAGATAAAGGCTCTAAACCATTTTCTCTTGCTGTTTGCGCTTTTGTTTTTCTTTTTGGTTTAAAGGGTAGATAAATATCTTCCAACTCAGCCAGCGTTGTTGCTTTGTCTAGTTTTTCCTGCAAAGCGTCCGTCATTTTTTCCTGATCGATGATCGTCTTCTCTATAAAGAATTTTCTTTCATGGAACTCGGTATAAAACTTTGCCTGTTCCTGGATCTGTTGGATCTGAACTTCATCCAATGCACCTGTTTTATCTTTACGATAACGAGCTATAAAAGGGATCGTAGCACCTTCTTCTAACAATTCTATTACAGCTTGTACCTGTTGCTGTTTGATATTTAATTTTTGTGCTATTGGCTGTACAAATGACATAATTCTTCTTTATTATTTTAATATCGACTGCGAAAATAGTGGTGTAGAATGAAACAAAAAATTGAATAATTAGGTGAGGTTATTTAAAATATGAACTTCTTATCGGGATTGACTTCTACAAAGGAATAAATGCTATTTCGTATATAATCGTTATCTGTATATGGGTTCAAATAATCTTTCAATTCATCACTGGATGTTATTGACACAGACGTTGGTAAATAACCCATTCCCCAAAAACTTCCACGTTCAATTAATAGACATAGTTTTTCATTTTCCTGAATACCGTTATCTACAACTGCGAATGTTGGCAGTTGTTCATCCAATGCTTTTACTGCGCGTTTTACTTTATGATTATATACGGCCGGCTCATCCATTAATTCATTATCAGCAGCGGCAAAAGGAGTCTTATCTAAAAAACATAACTTATGATTTAACTCAAATTCTTCTGTCATCTTTTTTAACAACACTAACCCTTCATGCAATAAATTGAAATTATACAGCGCTGGCAATTGTTTCTTTTTCTTATCGATCGCTAAACGCATATAGCCACGGCCATCTTCAAACATATACAAACCGAATTTTTGTGCTGGTTGTTTTTGGCTCTTGTTATATTTGGGCCATAGCCTTTTTATCTCAGTGCTTTCTAAAACGATCGCTTCTAATTCACTGGCACATTCTTTATATGTTACTTTGTGCACAGTGCGGACAAGGTTTTGTCTTTTTTTATCGGGATCATTTTGTGTAAAATGACTGCTTACTCTTTTTTTAATATTGATCGCTTTACCTACATATACGATCTTATCTTTATTATCGTGAAAATAATATACGCCCGGAGCCGATGGTAATTTTGTAATATCTTCTTTTTGCAAATGCAATGGCAACCATTGTTCTGAAGATGTTTTCTTCAACATCAGATCAATATGTGTTTGCGCGCCACTAGCTAAATAAAGTTCAAATAATTTAACAGTTGCTTTTGCATCACCACCTGCCCTATGTCGGTTATCAACTTTAATTTCTAACGAACGACAAAGGTTTCCTAAACTATAAGAAGGCAATCCCGGAAAAACCTTTCTTCCTAAACGAATAGTACATAATTTTTTTGCAGGAAGATCGTACCCTTCATTTTTTAACTGATGTTTGATAAAAGAGTAATCAAAGTTTACATTATGTGCAACAAAAATATTGTCTTTCAACAGATCAAAAAGAATTGCTGCAATTTCGGTAAATGTTGGCGCATCTTGCACCATTACATTATCAATGCCTGTTAATGCCGTGATATAACGGGGAATATTTTGTTGTGGGTTGATGAGGGTCTCAAAATGTTTCACTACCCGCGTGCCGTCATGAATGTATACCGCAATTTCCGTAATGCCATTTGCCGAAGCATGGCCTCCCGTGGTTTCTATATCTACTATTGCATACATCAGAGAGCAAATATAGCAATACTAAATTAATTAGTAACTAATAATTGAGATAATTTCTCGCAACATATTTCTAATATTCATACATTGTAACTGAAACTCAATTTATATGTCAACACTAACACCGGGTCAATTAGTACAACAATTCACAATGCAACCGCATCCAGAAGGTGGTTATTACAAAGAAACTTACCGTTGTATACAAACTATTCCCCAGCAAGCATTATCACGAAAATTCTCAGGCGATAGAAATATCTCAACTGCTATTTATTTTTTGTTAGAGCAAGGAAATTTTTCAGGTTTTCATAAAATAAAAAGTGACGAATGCTGGCATTTTTATGCAGGTGGCCCAATGAACATTTACGTAATTCACATCAATGGAAATTTAGAAACAATAAAATTAGGTAATGATATTAGCCAGTCGCAAACTTTTCAGCACATGGTACCAGCCGGATGTTGGTTTGCTAGCGAACCTGCACAAAGCACAGCATTTAGTTTTGTTGGATGTACGGTTGCGCCGGGATTTGATTTTGAAGATTTTGAATTAGCGAAAGCCGAGGATCTGATAAAGCTATATCCACAACACAAGGATATTATTAAAAGGCTATGCAGACAATAATTTTCTACCTTAACTTCACTTAAAATATAACGATATGCAGTTTCAACTTTCTGAAGAGCATTTAATGATACAAAAAGCGGCCAGGGATTTTGCTGTTACAGAATGTTTACCGGGTGTTATAGAACGGGATGAATTACAAAAATTCCCAAAAGAACAAATTACAAAACTGGCCGAGCTTGGCTTTATGGGGATGATGGTTAAGCCTGAATATGGTGGTAGTGGCTTAGATACTATCAGCTATGTATTAGCGATGGAAGAAATTAGTAAGGTAGATGCAAGCGTTAGTGTGTGCATGAGTGTTAATAATAGTTTGGTATGTTATGGCATACAGGAATATGGAACAGAGGAACAAAAGAAAAAATATTTAACTCCATTAGCACAAGGCAAAAAAGATGGCGAATTATACATCGGAGCCTTTTTATTAAGTGAGCCAGAAGCTGGAAGTGATGCTACATCTCAGCATACCATTGCAGAAGACAAAGGCGACTATTTTTTATTAAATGGAACAAAGAACTGGATTACTAATGGGAATAGCGCCAGTATTTATTTAGTAATGGCGCAGACAGATGTAACCAAAGGCAGTCATGGTATTGATGCTTTTATAGTAGAAAAAAATACACCCGGTGTAACTGTAGGTGCCAAAGAAAATAAAATGGGCATCCGAGGCAGCGATACGCATTCTATAAATTTTACGGATGTAAAAGTGCCAAAAGAAAATATGCTAGGGGGTGAAGGATTTGGTTTTAAATTCGCGATGAGAACTTTGGCCGGTGGCAGAATTGGCATTGCATCACAGGCATTAGGCATTGCAAGTGGTGCTTATGAAAGAGCAATTGCTTATAGTAAACAACGCAAATCTTTTGGTAAAGAAATTATGAATCACCAGATCATACAATTTAAGTTAGCAGATATGGCAACGAGGATTGAAGCCGCTCGCCTACTCTGCTTAAAAGCTGCCTGGGAAAAAGATCAGCACTTAGACTATACCGTTAGTAGCTCTATCGCAAAAGTATATGCATCTGAAACCGCTATGTGGGTTACAACGGAGGCAGTTCAAATTCATGGCGGATACGGATTTGTAAAAGAGTACCATGTAGAAAGAATGATGAGAGATGCAAAAATTACACAGATATATGAAGGTACAAGTGAAGTACAGCGTATTGTGATTAGCAGATCGATACTTAAATAATTGTCTGAACCATTGATTCAACAGATTTATATGATTGAATTGATGAAAGACATTTTAAGTTTATAGATACCAATCAGATAAATCAATCTAATCAATTTCAATCAACGGTTCAGACAATTTCATGAGCGTTAATAAAGATAAATACAACGAAATAATTGAAGAGCTTGGCAACAAAGTAACCTTAGTCGCCGTATCCAAAACAAAGCCTGTTGAAGATATTCAGGAATTATACAATTTAGGCCAGCGCGATTTTGGCGAAAACT
>Ga0207034_1050_pt1 | contig 22017 bp, 29 predicted proteins | sample Alteio_BWMinCont_36_FD_153269 | JGI IMG/M metagenome (GOLD analysis project Ga0207034, IMG submission 153269) | Enriched cells from forest soil in Barre Woods Harvard Forest LTER site, Petersham, Massachusetts, United States -... | ecosystem: Environmental > Terrestrial > Soil > Temperate forest >...
GCGGACGATAAGATAAAGCTCATGGTTGAAGAGGATGCTGACCGCAAGAATTGCGTGGTTGTTTCCAATGATAAGGATGTATTCCTTTATGCCCGTTCATTAGGCACGAAGGTCATGAGCGTCGAGGCATTTACGTCCAAGCCTCAGGGCGCTCATGCGCCGCAAGGTCCCGGCGGCAAACATATTTCTTTAAGCCGTCAGGAGAAGATCAACAAAGAGTTTTCCAAGATTTGGCTGAAAGAAAAACAATGATCCTCCGTTTACTAAAGAATTTCTTAGGGCATCTGCACAGTCTTGGGGAGGCCATTTTCTTTTTGGGGGACATCCTGTCCTTGATCTTCCGCGGACGTGTCCGGTGGAACGATGTCCTCAACCAGATGTACGAGCAGGGCGTGCAGTCGATCGCCATCGTGATGCTGACGTCCATCGCGACGGGGACGGTGCTGGGTTTGCAGGGGCTTATCGTTTTGCAGCGCTTCGGGGCCAAAGAGGTTGTCGCCCGCCTGGTGGCTTTGTCCCTGCTGCGTGAGCTCAGCCAGGTCCTTACTTCGCTGATCTTTTCAGGTAAAGCAGGGGCAGGGATGACCGCGGAGTTAGGGACGATGAATACGCAGGAGCAGATCCAGGCGACCCGTGTCATGGGGGTCAATCCCATTGAGTATTTGGTGGTCCCGCGGTTCCTGGCTTGTTTTCTGGTGCTGCCTGTTTTGGTCATTATTTCTGAGATATTGGGCATTGCGGGCGGGTATATGATAGCCGTATCGCAGGCGCATTTGCCGGGTGCTTTTTATATCCATCAGACCCTTGAAGCGGTGGGTTACGTGGATTTCTTTAGCGGGTATATCAAGGTTTTTTTCTTTGCCATCATCATCGGATGGATCTGTTGTTATCAGGGATTTTATACCCAGGGCGGGGCCATGGGGGTAGGCCGCTTCACCACGAAGGCGGTAGCGTATTCATATATAGCCGTGGTCTTATCCGATGCGGTTTTGACCAAAATTATTTTAACATTCTGGGGGTAATTGATGAATAACAAGCAAAAGCTCTTAGGGTTCAGCCTTATCTTCATCCTCGCGGGATCGTTAGGCGGATGCGCGTCTGTGAATTCCGGCAATGACGGCCAGGTGCAGAGCTATGCCGCTCCGGTCATTGAAGCTGAATGGATACGTAACGGCGATCCGATCGAATACGACGGATCTAAATGGTATCCGGTCAATGATTACGAGGTCCTGCAGGATTCGGAAGTTTATCAGATCGCTGAATACAAAGGGGTGCAGGTTTTTGTGGAAAAAATAGCCGTCAAACCCTACCCGCGCCTTTATACGAAGTTTGACAAGAATAAATTCCGTTACTTCGAGCGTCGTGACAATGATTAAAGTCGAGGGCCTGTATAAAAAATTGGGAGGCCAGTCTGTCCTGGAAGATATCACCTTCAATGTCAGCGCGGGTGAGATCATTTCCGTGCTGGGCTTAAGCGGGGCGGGTAAGACCGTATTGCTCAAGCATTTGATCGGCTTGTTCCGTCCTGACAGGGGCCGGGTCGTTATCGACGGGGTGGACATTGATTCTTTGAGCGAGGAGAAGCTTTTGAAAGTGCGCTGCAACATGGGGTATTTGTTCCAGGAGGGGGCTTTATACGATTTCATGGATGTTTATGATAATGTGGCTTTTCCTTTGCGTGAACACACCAAGCTTAAGCCTGTTGAAGTTACCGCGCGCGTGCGTGAGGTCTTGAAATTGGTGGACCTGGAGGGGGCAGAATCTAAAATCCCCGCCGAGCTAAGCGGCGGTATGAAAAAAAGGGTGGGTTTGGCCCGTGCCATTGTTTTGGGGGCCAAGGTCCTTTTATGCGATGAACCGACCTCAGGACTGGACCCCATCCGCAGCCGTGACATATCGGACCTGATCCGGCATGTCTCCCAGCAGATAGGGTCGACCACGGTGATGACATCGCATGATGTGAATAATTCGTTCCGTATCGCCACAAGGATCATCATTATCAATGGGTGCCATATCGCAGCCCTGGGGACGCCCCAGCAGTTAAAAGATTCACAGGAGCCATTTGTGCGGGAATTTTTGCAGGCAGCAACTGCCTAGCTCTCAAGGAGGTTTATGGAGAATAATGGCGGAAATATCAAGAAATTAGCAGCGGGTGTATTTTTTATCATAGGCTTGAGCTTGATCGCGGTCAGCGTGTTTGTCATCGGCCTTGGCCGCGGCCTGACGGAACCCAAATTCCAGGTCATTGCCCTGTTCAATCAGGTAGGAGGACTGGCTGAGGGGTCCCCTATCCGTATTTCCGGGGTGGATGTGGGCGTTGTCGGCGCTGTTGACTTTTTGAGCCAGCCTATTGAAGGTCGCAGCCTTAAAGTGCGTCTGGATATTTTTAAGAAATACGAATTTGAGTTCCGCAAGTGTTCCAAGATCAGCATCAGGACCGAGGGTGTCTTGGGCCAGAGGCTTATCGAGATCAGCGAAGACCATTCTTTAAAAGTCTTTGATCCCACGGCCCCGATCATCGGTGAAGACCCCCTGGATGTGGAAGACATGGCCGCGGTCATTACCAGCACGGCGGTGTCCCTGCGGGCGACCAGCCAGGATGTCCAGGATGTGCTGCATGAATGGAAATATATTTCTGTTAAGACTAAAAAGATCCTTAACCGGGTCGATGAAAAATTGCTGGAAGGCAGTTTACTGAAAGTTTTTTAAGGGAGTGTTTTATGTTCGTTTTGGGTGATTTTATAAATGCGCTGGCCTGGCTCGTTAATTATCTTTTTTTCATCATGCAATGTTTGATCTTTATCCGGGCTCTTATAAGCTGGGTCAGCCCTGATCCGTTCAATCCGTTGGTACAGTTTTTGATGCGCGTCACTGAACCGGTGCTGGAACCGATACGCCGTCTATTGCCGGCCATGGGGATCGACCTTTCACCTATCATTGCTTTTTTTATCATCCGGTTCCTACAAATGTTTTTGGTGCCCAGTTTATATGATCTGGCCATGAGGTTACACTAAGCACTTGCCAAAAGCCAAAAGTTAAGGTATAAAATAACTTCTTTAAACATTACAATTTTCGAGGTGGGCCATGTTGGATCAAGTCAAGAAGCTGATGGAAATGAAAAAGCAGGCGGATATACTTAAAAAAGAGCTGGAAGCCACCATCATCGAGGTTGCGGAGACCCGCGGCATCAAGGTGGTTGTCAATGGGGCGCAGATATTCCAGTCGATCGAGATCGAAGAAGGCCTTTTGAGTGCCGGCAACAAGAACCGCATCCAGATGGACCTTTTAAAAAATATGAATACCGCCGTGAAACGTTCCCAGCAGGCGGCGGCCAATAAAATGAAAAATATGCCCGGGTTCAATTTGCCGGGGTTATCATAATTTTCTAACTTAATGAAAGGACAAAGAAATGCCTTACGATCAAACATTGGATGTATCTTCGTTCAAAGAGGTCATTGATTTTCAAACCACCCGTATCAGCGTCGGGGTTTATTCCTATAACGGTGCGCCTAAAAAATTACAGGTCACCCGCGAGAACCAGATCGACGGTAACTGGAGCTTCACTAAATTGGGCCGTATGACCAAAGAGGAAGCGCAGGGGGTCGTCCCTATCATGATCAAGGCCATCGAGGCGATGTGATATGGGCAATGAAGTTTATTTGACCAGGGCCGGTTTTCACAAACTCCAGGCCCAGCTGGAATCCCTTAAGACCACGGAGCGCCAGAAGATCGCCAAGGCCATCGGTGAGGCCCGTGCCCAGGGGGATATTTCCGAGAACGCGGAATACGACGCGGCCAAAGAGGCGCAGGCGCATAATGAATCGCGCATTTCCGAGCTTGAAGGCAAGCTGGCCAATGTGCGCATCATCGAGAATGAGAACATCCCTTCAGATAAGATCTTTATCGGAGCCATTGTCACCATGCAGGATTTGGACAACGATGAAGAGCTGACGTACATGCTGGTCTCGCCCGAAGAAGCCAGTTATGAAGAGAACAAGATCTCCATTTATTCCCCCATCGGCAAGGGTTTATTAGGCCATAAGGCAGGAGAGACCCTGGAGATCAAGGTGCCGGCGGGGACCCTCAAATATAAGATCAAAAAGATCAAGCGTCCTTAGATCTTAGGCCCGACCCAACCCATAAGGTGATCGTCGGTACCAGTGCGAAGAGGATGCGCGAAAGGGTGGTATTAAGCCACCAGCCGATCGCAAAGAAAGTATTCACAGCGTAATAAGCTGTCACTACCCCCATATAGAGGATCAGCGTCAAGCCGATCACACCAAGGGTCGATCGCCACAGTTTTTTTCCAGCCAATAAGATCCCTCCAATGACGATCAGCCAAAAGAAGTTCCATTGGGGCCTGATAAATTCAAGCCCGGTGTAAGCTAAAATAAAGAGTAATCGATCCCAAGTGGCGGGCTTATCCATTGATGTAAGTCCGTTGATGAAAGCTTCGTTCTTAGGGGCAAAGAAAAGTGTGAAAATAATAGTGGGCAAAAGAGCGATAAAAAACGCGAGGATGAGACCCTTTAATTCTTTTTTGTCAGAGCGTTCATGCCAAAAAAGCCCCAAGGCGGCAATACCGGCGGCGACCAGGCCCTCGCTTTTGGTAAAACTCAGTAGTCCTAAGAATATCATCCCTAATATTTTTAGTTTGGGCAGATCATATTTTTCTGCCAGCAGAAAAGACATGAATGCCGACAATAAATATAATCCCAGCAGGCCATCGCTGTATTGGCTGGTGGCGAACAAAACACCGAGGGGTAAGGCTGTCACGATCACCGCGGCTGCGATGGATGCGAACAGCATGCCTGTCAGTTCCCAAAGTCCGAAAAGTAAGATGCCCGCGGTCAGCAGGGCAATGATAATACTGTTAAACATAGGGACTGCCTGGTTAAATTGACCTCCTAGATCCCAGAACCACACATTGATCAGGGGCCAAAGCAGCGGGTATTGCGTATTGCTGCGCCAAAGACCGGGAGCGAGGGCATCTTTCCAGTTTTCATGTCCCAAGAAAATGAATTTTGCTTTAAGCCCCCAGCATGACCAAGCGTCCCATCCGCCGAGAGGGAAATAATGAGCACCGATGGCTAAAGGAACGGCCAGAACGCCCAAGGTCAGCAGTCCCCAGGCATGGGCCTGTGTCAATTTTATCTCCCCCCAGAAGGTGGTATTCTTCAGGGGTTTATTTTTTGCTTTTTTAGTGCTTTTTGAGGCTTGCTCCCGAACGTTTTTATCGAGGAAAAATGATAATAGGAGTATTCCCAGGACCATCAGCCCAACGGGGATCCAGCGGTTAAATTGATTGAATAAAATATGCGTGTAAAAAGCCGCAGTGCCATCCATCCCTAAGCCCAGTGCTAAAGCTAATAAAATACGCAGGATGGGATCAAGGCGCTGGGGGGCCAGCAGCCGTATGACAAGGAAGCCTGCCGCCAAACTGATAAGGATGCCTAAAAAATAAACCATGAACTAAATACCATTAGGGTTATAAGCTAAAATAATACCTTGATTGATCTTCAGGGGGGTTAATCCCAAGCGTTGTATCGCCTCCTTGGCCGCCTGGGGTCCCGTGCAGTCGAGGATCACCCAGTGGTATTGGGTGTGGTTAAGGTCCAAAACAGTCGGCGCCAGCATGTACTGAGCTTGTTCAAACTGGGCGATGGCCTGCGCATCGTTCAGGTCTTTATCCGTGTAATAGCCGACGGTACGGACACCTTTAAAAATATTCTCCAGCCCCATGAATTTAAAACCAAGGCTGTGAAAAGGGATGCTTGTACGGTCCTGGAGTTGAGCAATGGCCTGGGCATAGGCCGCTAAGAGATCAAATAATGCAGCTGAGATCAGGCATATAAGGAAAATGATCTTCAGTTTTTTCATGCCCCAATCTTAACTCAGCTTTGCCAAGCAAGCAATAGGGGACTTCAATAAATCCGTAAATAAAGACTTTGGGTTTTAAGGGAGTTTCAGTATAATGGGAAACATGATTTCAGTCGGTGTCATCGGTTGCGGGCATTGGGGCCCGAACCATATCCGTATCTTTTCTCAGTTGACCAATTCCCGCGTATTGGCGTGCGCGGACCTGGATGAGAAGCGCCTGTCTTCCATCCACGCGCTTTTCCCTGACATTGTCATCACCAAGGATTATAAGGATATCCTCAAAAGCCCTGCCATCGACGCGGTGGTGGTGGCGGTGCCCACTAATTTTCATTTTAAGATCACCCAGGAAGCCTTGCAGGCGGGCAAACATGTGCTGTGCGAAAAACCTTTGGCCATGCTTGCCGAAGAATGCCTGCAGTTAGGCGATCTGGCCAGGTCTGTTGGGAAAATATTGATGACCGGGCACATTTTTGTTTTTAACCAGGGCATCGTCAAGTTACGTGAATATATCGCCTCAGGTGAGATGGGCAAGGTCCATTACGCGCATTCCGAGCGTACCAATCTCGGGCCTTTCCGTTATGATGTCAATGCGCTTTGGGACCTGGCGCCGCACGACATTTCTATTTTTAATTTCCTTTTTAACAGCGCTCCGGTGTCGGTTTCGGCACGGGGCCATAAATGCCTGGGCGGCAATTTGGAAGACCTGGGTTTTGCCACCATCGACTACCCTGATAATATCATGGTCAACGTGCACGTCAGCTGGCTGGACCCTAAAAAGGTGCGTCAGATCACCGTCGTGGGAAGCCAGAAAATGGTGGCGTGGGATGACCTGGATGCTGATGGGCCCATCAAGCTTTATGACAAGCATGTTGAGAAAACGTCCGTGTATTATGAAACTTACGGGGAGTTCCAATTGCTTTCGCGTGAGGGCAGCATCACCATCCCCAAGATCGGTTTTAATGAGCCCTTAAAGGCCCAGGCGCAGTATTTTATCCAGTGCGTTGAAAAGGGCCAGCCGCCGGCGTTAGCCGATGCCGGCAAGGCAGCGGATGTGGTGCGCACCCTGGCCGCTATCGGGGAGTCCATTAGCCGTAAAGGTGAGTTGGTAAAAATATGAGTTTTTTCAAACACGAGCGGGCCATCGTACATCCGGGAGCGCAAATTGGCGAAGGCACCCGTATATGGGCTAATGCCAATATTTTAGAAGGCGCTATTATAGGCAAGCATTGTAATATTTGCGACGGATGTTATGTCGAACGCGGGGCACTCATCGGTAATCATGTGACCTTGAAGAATGGGGTGGCTGTTTTCGATGGAGTGACTTTGAAGGACGATGTTTTTGTCGGTGCCGGAGCGGCCTTTATCAATGACCGTAATCCGCGCAGCCACCGGGATTCCTGGGTATTGGAAAAGACCCTGGTCCAGAAGGGGGCCGCGATCGGGGCCAATGCCACTGTGATGTGCGGCATCACCATAGGGACTTATGCCGTTATCGGTGCAGGTGCCGTGGTCATCAAAAATGTCCCGGACCATACTATTGTCGTTGGAAATCCGGCACGAGCGGCCGGGTATGCCTGCCGTTGCGGCCGTACTTTGGATGATCAATTAAAATGCGCCTGCGGAGCTTCGTATGACCCCCAAAGTCTTAGTGGTCCCTGTAGCCTATAATGAAAAAGTTAAATTAGGCAATGTCATTGGACGGTTCCTTAAAAGCCAGATGCCTTCTCTGGCGGATTATTTGATCGTTGATGATGGTTCAGATGACGGTACGACGGAAATGATCGCTTCCTATAAGGACCGCGGGGTCATGAGCGTCAAGCACCCCCGGCGCCGCGGGGTGGGTGCTGCCATACGCACGGGCATTGAATATGCTGTCACTCACGGGTATGATATCATCGTTATCATGGCCGGCAATGATAAAGATGATCCTCAAGAGATCCCTCAATTATTGGAGCCCATCATCCGGGAGGATTATGATCTCGTCCAGGGTTCGCGTTATTTGGGCAAGGTCGGCTCCGGCGGGCAAATGCCTTTCTACAGAAAATTTGCCACCCGGCTTCACCCTTGGGTCTTCACCATTTTTAGCGGCCGTCATGTCACCGATACCACCAATGGATTCAGGGCCATACGGCTTAGTATTTTCAGGGATGACCGGATCAATTTAAATCAGGAATGGCTGGATACCTATGAGCTGGAGCCTTATATTTTGTGGAAGGTGATCACCTTGGGCTATAAATTCAAAGAAGCGTTCGTGACCAAGATCTACCCGCCCAAAAAACTGGGCGGCTACACCAAAATGATCCCCATCCTCAGCTGGTGGAGCATATTGAAACCATTATTTTATTTGCGATTGGGGATAAAGAAATGAAATTATACGGTAAGAATCCAGTAATAGAACGTTTGAAGTCCAATCCTAAATCTATCCGTCGTATCATGATCGATGAGGACCATATTGATCTGGCGTATATCCGTAAAAAATGTAACCAACATGGTATCGGTGTGCAGACGGTGCCGCATTCCAAGATCCAGCGCCTGGCGCAGAATTTGAATACTCAGGGGATATTGGCGGACATTGAGGATTTTGCGTATGTGCCTATTGAGGATCTGCTGAATAATGCCCTGGAAAAGAAGCGCATCCCTGTTTTTTTGGATAATTTGAACGACCCGCAAAATTTAGGTGGTATAATCCGTACCTGTGGGGCCTTGGGTGTTTTTGATATCATTCTTCCGACCACAGAATCGGTCAGTGTGACCGAGTCGGTGTTGAGGGTTGCCTGCGGCGGTGAGAATTATTTAAGTGTGGCGAAGGTCTCTAATTTAGGCAATGCGATAGAAAAATCTAAGAAAATGGGTTTTTGGATCGTAGGTACGGTTGTGGAAGAGGCTCAAAGCCTTACGGAGCTTGATCTAAAATTTCCTTTAGGATTGGTCATGGGGTCTGAAGAAAAAGGCGTCAGGGACATCATCCTTAAAAAGTTGGATGCCAAAGTCATGGTCCCTATGAAAAACCAACGTATGTCCCTTAATGTCGCTCACGCGACCTCGATATTGTGCTATGAGATCGTCCGTCAAAAAAAATAAGAAAACCGATCCCCAGGTTTCGGCCCTTAACTTTTTCGCCGAAGCCGGGCTTTTAAAGCGCGTCAAGCGCAGCGGCTGGTGGGTGGCTGGTATTGAAAATCCAGAGTCAGTTGCTGAACATTGTTTTCGCTGCGCGGTGATCGGTTATTATATCGCCCATTGTGAAGGGGTCGACCCTTTCAAAGTCGTGACCATGACGCTTTTTAATGATATCCATGAGGCACGCATCAATGACCTGCATAAAATGGGCCATTATTATATTGATTTCCGTGAAGCTGAGAAAAAAGCTTTTGCCGACCAGGTCGCTGATCTGGATAAAAAGGTCAAAGGGGCCTTGCAGGCGATGCGCGGGGATTATGAACGCCAGTTATCCCCTGATAGTATTGTTGCCCGCGACGCGGATATCCTGGAATGCCTGATCCAGGCCAAAGAATACGCTGACAACGGCTATCCGGTGGCCAAGACATTCTTTAAACGCGCCCCGGACCATTTAAAGACCGCGACCGCCCGGAAGTTATGGAAGCAGGCCGTCTCCTGGGACAGCCATGCCTGGTGGCAGAATGTGGTTAAATTCGAACGATAGTATTTCAATCTGTATTTGGCGTGCTGGTCTTTCAGTGGTAACATAATACCTATGCTACGTATCGGGATTGCTGCCAGTAAAATGTCCAAGGGGTCTTTATTAAGCTACAATCTTTATGTCATCCTGATTTCTTGTTTGTTCTCCCTTTTGATGTTCCTTATCAGCGGATTTTCCATCCTTCTTATTATTTTCCTGATCTCTTTGGTCATTCATGTGCTGAAACCCGCGGATGTCCATGTGGGTTGGGTGCATATGCTTAAGATCTGTTTGATCGTTCTGGCTGTCGTGGTGGGGATATTCAACGCGGTCGCGATCCTTAAAAATATCCAATTCACGAAAAATAAAATATGACTAAATTGAAAGAGACTAAAGTTGAGGAGCAGTTAGAGAAGGACCTCATTGACTCTAAACAACTTTTTAAGGTCGTTTTTGAGCATTCCCCGGCCGCGATCACGGTCACCGACAGCAAGGAATGCATTGTCGCCTGGAACCCCATGGTCGAGAAGATGCTGGGCATGTCCAAGGAAGACCTTTTCAACAAGCCCGTCAGCTTTTTATATCCTATAAAAGAGTGGAAGCGCATCCGTTCTTTGAACATACGCCATCGGGGCATGCTTTCCAATATCTCGACCAAGGTCCTTCGTAAAGACGGTTCTTTGCTGGATGTCAGCGCCTCCATATCTGTTTTAAAGGACAGCACCGGCAAGGTGATCGGGTCCATTGGCATGTTCAATGACGTCACCCGTGAGAAATTAGCTGAATACCAGATGCGCGAGTCGGAGAACAAATTACGTATTATTTTGGACAATTCCGCCGCGGCCATCACCATGACGGACGAAAAGGAGCAGATCGTCTCCTGGAACAGTTTTACCGAGAAGCTTTTGGGAATGAACCAGAACGATCTTCGCTCAAGGCCGATCAGCAGCTTGTATCCCCCTGAGGAATGGAAGGCCATCCGTTCTTTGAATATCCGCAAAAGCGGGTTCAAACATCATTTGGAAACCAAGGTCATCCGCAAAGACGGTACGATCATTGATGTGGACCTGTCGGTCAATATCCTTAAAGATGACCAGGACAAGATCATTGGGTCCGTGGGCATGCTGCAGGACATTACCGAACGCAAGAGGTCTGATGAACTGATCTTGCAGGCCAAACTGGCCGCGGAAGAGGCCAATAATGCCAAAAGTGTTTTTTTAGCGAAAATGTCGCACGAGGTGCGCACCCCGATGAATGCCATCATCGGTATGATCGACCTGACAATGGATACCCCGTTGAATGATGAACAAAAAGATAATTTAAAAGTGGCCAAAGACGCGGCTGATCATTTGTTGAGCCTGATCAATGATATCCTGGACCTCTCCCGGGCCCAGGCAGGCAAGGTGGTGATCGAAGAAATTGAGATCAACGTGCCGGACATCGTTAAGAATGTATGCAAGGGGCTGATGATCCTGGCACGTAATAAGGGGGTGGATGTCGTCTGGACGATCGATCCTGAGATCCCCAGGCTTTTGGTGGGCGATCCGGTCAGGCTCCGGCAGGTCATCGTCAACCTGGTCAATAATGCGATCAAGTTCTCTCATAAAGGCAAGGTGCAGGTCAATGTGAAGATGAAAACGCTCACGGACAAGGATTGCGAAGTGATCTTTGAAGTGATCGATAGCGGTATCGGGATATCTCCCCAAAACCTTCCTCATATTTTTGATGTATTTACCGATGCCCATAATACCACGGCCCGGCGCTACGGAGGCACCGGTTTAGGATTGGCTATTTGTAAAAAGATAGTAGAAATGATGCGCGGGTCCATTGAAGTCGAGAGCAAGGAAGGGACAGGCAGTACATTCCGTTTTACCATTATTTTCGGTTTTAAACCTGATATGCGCGGCAGTGCAGAAGGCGCCCCGAAGACAGCGACAGAAACAGCAGTGTCTTCAGTGCCGCCGGAACTGCAAAACCTGCGTATTTTACTGGCGGAAGACAATACGGTCAATCAACGTATTGCTGTCAGGATCCTGGAAAAATTAGGATGGAAGGTAACAGTGGTCCCTGATGGCCAGGAAGTCCTGAACATTTTAAACGGCCAGACCTTTGATGTGATCTTGATGGATGATAATATGCCTTTGCTAAGCGGGATCGAGACCACCCAAGTTATCCGTCGGGAAGAAAAGCAAACAGGCCAGCATGTGCCTATCATCGCCATGACGGCCAATGCCATGGCCGGGGACAGGGAGCGGTACATCGCATCGGGAATGGATGGGTATGTGTCCAAACCCATTGACCGTAATTTGCTTTGTGGTGAGATCGTCAACCTTGTAACTCAACGGTTAAAAAATTAACGAGAGGTAAAAATGAGCGAAGAGATCATTGATCTAAAAGATGTTTTAGAACGCGTGCAGGGTGACAAAGAATTGCTGGCCGAACTTTTTGATATTTATCAGGAAGATTTTCTGGTCAAACGCCAAGCCCTGGGCGATGCCATTACTGCCGGGGATATCACCAAGATCAAAGAAGTCGCCCATTCCATGAAAGGGTCTTCCGGGAACATTTCTGCCAAGCCTTTGCATGCGGCTTGCTTAAAGCTGGAGATGCTGGCCAAAGAAGGCAAGACCGATGGTATGCAGGAAGTGGCCTCAGCCATTGATGGCTATTTTGAACGGATCAAGGTCTTTGCCGCGAATTTTAAAAAGGAGTTGGCTGGTTGATAAGCAGGGGATCTTCTTCCGGCATCCTTTTTCCACGATGATGTCACTTTTATCCTCAAAGAATAGTTTTATTTTAATATAAAATACGAAAAATGAAGGGGAGGCGACAATGGACCCAAAATTAAAATGTTCACAATGCGGTTTGGATTTCCCTGCTTCTGAAATCATCACATACGAGGATCATTATGTTTGTGGAGGATGCAAAGCGTCGTTTGTCCAGAAACTCAGGGAAGGCGTGAGCCTTTCGACGAGACATTTTGCAGGATTCTGGATCCGGGGCGGAGCTGTAATGATCGATGGGATCCTCTTGTGGGTCGTCAATTTGGGCGTCACATTAGTGATCTATCAATTTTTCCCTAAACCGCATATCATCCCCGGGACCCAGCATGTTGTTTTTGGTACAGGATATTTTTTGGCACTGTTCATCAATATATCCTTGGCCATGGGCTATCAAGTGTGGTTTATTGGAACATATGGGGCCACATTAGGTAAAATGGCATGCGGTATAAAGGTCATCATGGCCGATGGCCGTAAAGTCAGTTATGGCCGGGCCTTTGGGCGTTATTGGGCCTATATGTTAAGCAGCTTTACCCTTTGCATCGGATTTATTATGGCTGGATGTGATAAGGAGAAAAGGTCCTTGCATGACCGCATCTGTAATACCAGGGTCATCTATAAATAGATCGTTCTTTATTTTATGATCGAATGCCCTCAATGCCATTCTGCCCTTCAAAAAGAATTTATCAATAATTCTGCTTTTTCCCCTTGTCCCCAATGCCATCAGCCCATACAAGCCTTGGTATTTCCAGCCCTTTTTTATGAGCCCAAAGCCGTAGGGTCAGCGCAACCATTGGTCATTGATGGCCAGGCCAATTGTTTTTATCATCCTGATAAGAAGGCCGTTATCCTTTGTTCTGCCTGCGGGCGCTTTCTTTGCGCCCTTTGCGATATTGAACTCGATCAACAGCATCTTTGCCCTGCCTGCCTTCAATCCGGGACCAGAAAGAAGAAGATCCGCAATATTGACAGCGAAGTTGTCTGCTATGACAAGATAGCATTTGCGGTGGCTTTTTTCCCGATCTTGTTCTTTTATTTAACGTTGATAACCGCCCCGATAGCGGTGTACTTATCGGTCCGTTATTGGAACACCAGGTCCTTAACAGGGTCCAAGGCCCGTTTCGTCCTGGCCATTTTAATGGGGTTGGCCCAGATCACCGGGTGGTACTTTTTCTTTAAATTCATTGCGAACCATCACACACACTTTAGACACCATGGATAAAAAAGAATACCGGAGATTGGGTGGAAGGGGAAGGGATTTCAACGGCTATTCGTCTATATGGCTGGCCGATGATCATTTGCTTTTTTGTGAAGCCAGCTACATCGAGAAATATAAGAGGTTTTATTTTAAAGATATCCAAACGCTGATGGTCAAAAAAACCAAGAGCAGTCTCGTCACTACTATTGTGGCATTGGTTTTGGCGATCGGTTCCCTTTTGCTCCTGGCGGATGCTAAAAAGGGTTGGGATATTTTTTGGGGGATATTGGCCGGTTTTTTCTTTTTTATCCTGCTCATCAATATCATTAAAGGTCAGAGTTGCAAGGCGTATATCCAGACAGCGGTACAAAAAGAAGAACTTAAAGGGCTTGTCAGGGTCAAGAAATTTGAGAAATTCCTTAAAATCGTTGAGCCTCTTGTCCGGTCATTCCAAGGGGAAATGGACCTCAACACCTTAGGGATAAAGTATGAAGAATCCTTGGCAAAGTCCCCCCAAAGACAAACCCACCAGCCGCCGCCAACAGGGCAAGACAGTTTACTGCATACGGTGTTGTTCTCATCATTCATTGTTCTATCGTTTTTTATAGGCGTGGTTTATTTTTTCAACAATGTTGTCCTTTATCTCCTGGTCGCTGTTGTTTATTTAATGGCATTGGTCTTGAATATCAGGGCTGTGGTCAAACAGTTCAAGATCAATTTTGGTCCGGTCCTCAGGAACTGGGCCTGGGTCTCACTGGGTGGTTTGGGTATGTTCATTTTAATGGGCTATGTTTCGTTATTTACCCTTAGCTTTACAAATGCCCTGGCACACCGTCACTCTCCCATGTTCACGAACGAGGATCTGATCAACGCTATTCCTGACAATCATTTTGTAAAGGGGATCATTTTAGCGGCCTTCGCTGTATCATTGTTGATAGGGATCGTCGGATTGGTCTTGTCTGCAAGGCCGCGAGCGCATGCCAAGCCTTTAGTATGAATAAATATGAAGAGTTGGCCCAAAAACGCTGCAAGAACCATCCTGATCGGGAGGCTGTGGCCCGATGCCCTGAATGTGTCAAGTTTTTCTGCCGTGAATGCATCACCGACCATGACGACCGGGTCTTATGTACGGCTTGTTTAAAGAATGTACTGCTCCGACAGGCCTCGTCATTTTCCCGTCTTAAATTTCCGTTCAGGGCCTTACAATTTTTGATCGGATTTTGTGTGGTATGGCTGTTTTTTTGTTATTTAGGCCATATGCTGCTGTTTAATATCCCTTCTTTCCATGAGGGCACATTTTGGCAGGCGAAATGAAAAAAATAAAGGGAACGAACGGTAAGCTCCATGGCGGCAGGGGAGCCGTCGATATACTGGAAGAAGCCGTGTATATCCTCAGCCGCTTTCCTGAAACACTGTTCATTTACTATATAGGCGGCTTACCTTTTGTCCTCGGGTTCCTTTATTTCTGGGCTGATATGGGCCAGGGCACCTATGGAGGACCCCATGTGCTGGGAGCTGCTTTGAGTATTACCCTGCTGTTTATTTGGATGAAATTCTGCCATGTTCTTTTTGCCAAAAGTGTTTATCAGCGGGTCAGTGAACATCTCTCCCCAAGGCCCGGCCTAAAAGAATATTTTTCCATACTCTCGTTCCAAACGATGGTCCATTGCACTGTTTTTTTTGTTTGGCCCATAGCGTTGCTATTGACGTTGCCGTTTGGATGGGTTTTTGCTTTTTATCACTACAGTTCGATCGCTCAAGAGGGGGCGGACAGCACCAAGATGACCTGGGACAGGTCTTGGGCATGTACGAATCATTGGCCGAAACAGAACCATGTTTTAATTTTGCTGTTCATGTTGCTGTATACGGTCACCTTTATCAACATTGGCGCAGTCCTGTTCCTCATTCCCCAATTATTAAAGAATTTCTTTGCCATTGATTCTGTTTTTGCGTCAAGCGGGGTCCATTTCTTTAATACGACATTCTTGGCTGTGGCTTTTGCTTTGACGTATCTTTTGGTGAATCCTGTCATTAAAACAGCTTATGTCATCCGTTATTTTGAGGGGAATTCGGCTCAATTAGGCAATGACATCAAGGCGGACCTGCGTTTTCTTAGGTCACAAAAGCATGCCGTTTTGATGGCTCTCATCATTATTTTTTCTACAACAACCGATCTTTGGGCAGGTGAGGCAGGCCAGGCGGCGGGAGAAAGGACGTACCCGTCCTTTACAACGGGATCTTTGAACAGCTCCATTGATCGGGTATTGTCCGGTAGGGAATTTGCATGGCGGATGCCCCGTGCCCTGGATGCAGAGGGGGTACAAAAAGCACCATCCAACAGTTTTTTAGAATGGCTGTATGTACAGGCGGCGAAAATACGCCCCGCCTTGGGGAAATTATTTAGAAAATGCTGGAAGTGGTGGAAAAAGCATTTTCTCCATGATGAGTCCAGTGGGCCATCACGGTCAAAATGGCAGCCATTAAAAATAGGCAAGGCCCTTTATATCCTTATTTTCCTGATGACCGTTGTTTTAGGCGGCGTTTCGATAGCCGTATGGAAGATGAGAAAGAAAAAAGATATTGGAAAAGAAAAGTCCGCCGGCAGTATCCCTGATATTGCTTCTGATCGTATAAAAGCGGATGATCTATTGGTGGATGAATGGCTGAACATGGCCAATAGCTTTTTAAGCCAGGGGGATCTGCGTCATGCGGTACGGGCATTTTATTTAGGGACACTTTCCCATTTAGCAAGGTCCCAGATCATCACTATCAAGCAGTATAAGTCCAATTATGATTATGAGGTCGAAATCAAAAGGCATGCCCGCGGCAAAGAGCAGCTTTGCGGGACATTTTCACAAACCGTCATTTTTTTAAACAGTGTTTGGTACGGGAACAGGGGCCTTGAAGCTCAGGAAGTATTGGAATTTGCCCGCCAACAAGAAAAGATCGTTCAATTAGCGAATGCATAAACTGGTCTATAGGTCCATTTTCATCGTTATTGCAGCCATTTTCTTAGTTGGCTTGACGGATCTTTTTTCCCTCCGTTTTCAACAGGGGGATGTTTATCCGGCTTACTCCAGCTTGCGTTCAGACCCGTTGGGGACAAAGGTACTCTTTAAAAGTCTGGAGAATTTCAGGGTCCTTTCCGTGAGGCGCAATTACCAGCCGTTTGCATCCTTGGAGGGAGATCCCGGTTCGATCTTATTATATCTCGGTGCAGGCGGTGAAGACTTCAAGTTGCGTGAAAAAGGTTTTTATCAGTCGCTGGACCAATATGTCATCCAGGGGGGACGGCTGGTCATTTCTTTCCTGCCGTCGGATGTCAGGGTCCATCATCAGCAGGAAACTTTACCGGAAAAAAGGGAGAAAAAACCAGGGGCATCGAGCCCTGATGAAGATGAAAAGAACAAAGATCTTGTTTCCATGGAAAAACGATGGGGCCTCAGCCTGGCTTATGAGGATTCAAATCCGGGGAAGGACGGTGAGCTTGCGGTAAAGAAAGCCCCGCCAGTCCAGGGACCTCCCGATATCTTGCAGGAAGGCCTGCCGCCAACCATGGTATGGCACTCCACTGCATTTTTCCATTGTTTGAATGATTCCTGGCATACGCTGTACACGTTCAATGGAAAGCCTGTCATGATCGAGAAGGCATTAGGCCGCGGGAGCATTGTATTGATGACGGATTCATTTTATTTCAGCAATGAAGCCCTTTTAAAGGACAGGCAGCTTTCTTTCCTGAACGCATTATTCCAGGGCCGAAAAGAGATCGTTTTTGATGAGTATCATCTGGGCGTTGTCAGCCAGCACGGCATCATTGATCTTATGGTCAAATACAGGTTGCAGTTCTTTCTTTGGACCTTGTTCTGTATCTTTTTATTATTGATCTGGAAGAATTCTTCATTGTCTTCCCGGGGTGTTAAGAATAACGCCGCAGTGCAGTTGATAGAATCCAGAAAAGATTATTTTGAGGGATTGACCAGCCTTTTACGCAAGAACCTGGCAGTAAAAGATATCTTGAACGTTTGCGTTGAGCAGTGGTATCAGGATGCCGGCCATACATCACACAGGTCTTTCAGGGGAAGGAAGATCGATCAGGAGCTCAAAAGTTATATTGAGGGGGTATTGACATCATTAAAGGACCGGAGGATCGATGCTGTCCGGGGCTATCAGCTTATTTATAAAAAGTTAACAGAGAGGAAAAGGTATGAATGAGAAGATAGGGGTTTTTAAGGATACATTGGCCCAGATCAAGGCAGAAGTCGCTAAAGTGATCATTGGCCAGGACGATGTGGTGGATAAAGCGTTAATAGTCATATTGACAGGCAGCCACGCCTTGATCGAAGGTGTGCCCGGGATCGCCAAAACGCTTTTGGTCCGCACCCTGGCGCAGGTTTTAGGATGTGAATTTGGGCGTATCCAGTTTACACCGGACCTGATGCCCGCGGATATCACAGGGACCAATGTCTTTAATATAAAGACCAATGAATTCAATCTGGTCCAGGGGCCTGTTTTTACGGCATTTTTGTTGGCCGATGAGATCAATCGTGCACCGGCCAAAACGCAGTCAGCGCTGCTGCAAGCGATGCAGGAGAGGAAGGTGACCATTGACCGTACAACATATGACCTTTCGTCCCATTTTACCGTTTTTGCAACGCAAAATCCCATTGAATTTGAAGGGACCTATCCGCTGCCCGAAGCGCAAAAAGACCGTTTCATGCTAAAGATCACCATGGGAACCCCCACCGTGGAAGAAGAATTGGAACTGGCGAAAAGAATGGTGGGGGATAATGCTCCGGAGCGTGTGCTTGCGAGCCATGCCGTTAAACCTGTTTTAACGGCAGATATGCTGTCTGCCTTTCAAGAGACTTTAAAGTTGATCCTTATCAGGGAAGAACTTGTGCGCTATCTTGTTGAGATCGTAAGAAAGACGCGGGAGCACCAGGGGATCCTTATTGGCGCCGGCCCACGGGCAACGCAGGCGCTCATTCTGGGGGCCCTTTGTTCTGCGGCCATCCAGGGACGGGATTTTGTGATACCTGATGACATCAAGGCCATGGCGTCCCCTGTTTTGGAACACCGGTTGATCCTTCGCCCTGAATATGAAATTGAAGGCTTGAATATCAAAGAGGTCATTCATGAGATTTTACAGGATGTTCCAGTCCCCAGATGATCCGGTCACAGTTGCCCCCGGCGATCAGTTGATATTCTGGAGCAGCATCATTTTTTTGCCGCTATCGTTATTAGCGGCTATTGACCCGTTGTTCATTGCCGTGGGGATCGGCGTTGGTACCGGTTTCGGTTTGCTTATCAGCATTGATGCGTTCCTATCGCTATCAAAATTTAAGATGATCCGGGTATCCTTCCCGGAGGTGTTACGTTTATCTAAAAATAGGGCAAGAGAGCTTAAAGTATCTGTATTAAATGAAGGCAAGCAGCTTTCTTCCATAAAGATCGGCTTTCGTTTTCCAGAGGGGCTCCTAGCCTCTTTTCAAGATCAAATTTTAAAAGAAGTAAAAGAGGGGAATCGTTATTCTTTGAATTGGCCGGTCGAAGGGCAGGCCTTGGGCAGTTATGACCTAAAACATTGTTATCTAGAAGCAGGATCGGCCTGTGGGTTTTGGTCCGTACGGACGTCCAGGAAGATCTCGGTCCAGATACGCGTATATCCTGATCTGATGTCTGCTCAAGGAGAGTTGGGCGATCTATTCTTGAATAGGGGTTTAGGGGTGCATGCCCGCTCTATGATCGGCAAGGGCAGGGAGTTTGAACAGTTAAGGGACTATATTGCCGGGGATAATTATGAGGACATCCATTGGAGGGCCACTGCCAAACGCAACCATCCGGTCACAAAGACCTATCAGCTGGAGAGGACCCAGAGTGTTTACCTGATACTCGATGCCTCTCGGCTCAGCGCCCGGCGATTAGACGGGCCGGACCCGCAAGAAGGCCATGGGAAGGTCACAACGATCCTTGAAAAATATATCTCAGCAGCGCTTATGATGGGGCTGGTCACCTCCCGTCAGGGCGACCGTTTTGGTGTCCTGACCTTTTCGAACCGTGTCTTGAATTTTTTCAATGCCAACTCCGGTCAGGCTCATTTCAATGCTGTCCGGGACACATTGTTCACGCTCAAGCCTCAGGGGGTATCTCCGGATTTTTCGGAATTATTTACTTTTATCGGGACCAATATCAGGCACAGGGCTTTGTTGATATTTTTAACAAATTTGGATGACCCTGTCCTGAGCGAGGGTTTTATCCAAAAAGTGACGGTCATTAATAAAAAGCATCTTGTCATGGTCAATGCCATCACACCAAGAGGGTGCGGCGAGCTTTTTTCTACGCCGGTGACGGGATCGACCGATGAGGTCTATGAACGTTTGGCCGGGCACCTGATCTGGGATACTGTTTACAAAACCAAAAAAATACTGCGGAGCCACCATGTGGAGTATTCCCTTTTTGATAAAGAACACCTGATAGTGGACATGGTCTCACAATATATGACCGTTAAACAAAAGCAGGTCCTATGATCATCGACGTAAAGAAATTCATTGCCCAGGAACAAGGGTATTGGGATGAGCTCGATGGCCTGCTGGATGAGTTCGAAAGCGAACCCGTGGCCATTGGTGATATGGGGAAGCTAAAGAGATTGCACTATCTTTATCAGCGTGCGAGTGCGGACCTGGCCAGAATAATGCCGTTTTCCTCGGAAAGATTATTAAAAGAGCATTTGGGGTCCTTGGTTTCCAGGGCGTATGGCGAGATCCATGAGACCAGGTCGGCCATTGATATCGGTTTATTTCTCAGGAATCTTTTTTTAAACATACCCATTGTGTTCCAAAAGCACCAATTCAATTTTATCCTCAGCTGCCTTATTTTCCTTTCCGGTTCAGTTTTTGGCGGGTTGGCCATAAGCCTGGACCCTGGTGCCAAAGAAGTTTTGATGCCGTTCAACGAATTACTTGAAACTCCTCAAGAGAGGGTGACACGGGAAGAAAAAGTGACAACAGACCGTTTGCAGGGGCGTAAAAGCACATTCTCTTCATCCCTTTGGGTGAATAATTCCCGGGTGTCTATTATGACCATTGCTTTTGGGATAACGTGGGGGATCGGGACTTTATTATTCCTTTTTTATAATGGGATCATATTGGGAGCGGTTGCTGTTGATTATGTCAGCGGGGGCCAAACAAAATTCCTTCTGGGATGGCTTTTGCCGCACGGGGTCATTGAGATCCCCGCGATATTGATAGCAGGACAGGCAGGGCTGGTCTTAGGCAATGCCATGATAGGATGGGGGGACACCACTTCAATGCAGCAGCGGCTTCGCCGGATATCCCCGGACATCCTGATCCTGTCGCTGGCGGTCGTCCTGATGCTAAGTTGGGCGGGGTTCGTTGAGGCCTTTATTTCCCAATACCATCAGCCGGTCATCCCGTATGATGTTAAGATCGGGTTTGGGGCCTTGGAATGGATAGTACTGGTCTATTATTTTTACCATAGAGTGCTTGTATCCCATGGATCACAAAAGAAGAAAAACATTGATAATAAGAACTCCTGAAGGGGTGGAATTCTCGTTCCTTTTGGCCGGGCCTATTGCACGGTGCCTGGCCTTTACCATCGATCTTTTTGCGAAAATGGTATTGATCTACGGTGCTTCCATGATCAGCCGGTTTTTCAAGGTCTTCAGCAACGATTTTTCCACCAGCTTTTTGGTCGTTAGTTATTTCGTGGTTTCCTTGTGTTACTCCATAGCTTTTGAATGGTATTGGCGGGGGCAGACGCTTGGCAAGCGCCTTTTCCGCCTAAGGGTGCTCGATGTCCAAGGGTTGCGTTTGCATTTCAGCCAGGTGGTGATCCGTAATTTACTGCACGCGGTGGATATTTTACCGGTTTTTTATTTAGTTGGCGGACTGTCCTGTATTTTAAGCCCTAAGGCACAACGGTTGGGTGACCTGGCGGCCAATACGATGGTGGTGTATATTCCCAAAATAGCACAACCGCAGTTGGACCAATTGTTGAAAGGAAAATATAATTCATTGCGGCGTTATCCCCACCTTTGTTCCCGGTTGAGGCAGAATGTTTCCCCTGATGAAGCAGAGCTTGCGATGCAGGCTATCCTTCGGAGAGATGAATTTGAGCCGTCTGAAAGGATCAGGCTTTTTGAAGAGATCGCGCAGTATTTTAAAACCAAGGCCGTTTTTCCCGATGAAGGCATTGAGAACATCTCTGATGAGCAGTATGTAAGGAATGTGGTGGATGTTCTTTTTAGCAGTGCAGAAAGATCAGACGCCCCGTGAGGATCTTTTGCCTTTTGTCCCATTCTGTGGTACTTTTAATACTATCTATTTTTCTTGTCATGAAGGTAATGTAAAGGATGTGATATGTTTTGGGCCATATTGATCGTTGTTGTCGTAGTACCCGTCATTATTTACATGTTGCCATCTAGGACGGGTAAGGCTAAAAAGAAGAATGAAAAAAAGGCTGCTTTGGCGCCTGCCGCGGCCCTTGATACGAGCAAGGAC
>Ga0207034_1052_pt1 | contig 21975 bp, 15 predicted proteins | sample Alteio_BWMinCont_36_FD_153269 | JGI IMG/M metagenome (GOLD analysis project Ga0207034, IMG submission 153269) | Enriched cells from forest soil in Barre Woods Harvard Forest LTER site, Petersham, Massachusetts, United States -... | ecosystem: Environmental > Terrestrial > Soil > Temperate forest >...
ATTTTTTCTGTGTTTGCTTTTGCATCTTGCTCAGAAAATAAAGCAGCAGACAATCAACCTGCAGCAAACAAAATACCGATAGCACAATATCAGTTAGCTACCGTTAAAAAAGCCGGAGTTGCTACTATCGTAAAATTACCTGCGCAGCTGGTAGCTTATCAGGAAGTTAGCATTTTCCCTAAAGTCAACGGCTATGTTAAAAACGTATTGGTTGATATCGGCTCCAAAGTTTCGAAGGGACAATTACTGATGACGCTGGATGCACCTGAATTAGAAGAAGCTTCTCTACAAGCGAAAGAAAAATACGAAAGAGCAAAAGCAGATTACTCGATCGATCAGGAACATTATCAACGATTGCTGGAAGCATCTAAAACCGCAGGTGCCATATCTCCATTAGACTTGTCAACCATTAAAGCAAAAATGGATGCTGACAATGCATTATGCAATGCAGAAAAAGCAAACTGGCAAATGCAGCAAACAATGATGGGATATTTACAAGTAACGGCACCTTTCGCTGGCGTAATAACAATAAGAAATGTACATCCGGGTGCATTAGTGAGTGCAGAAGAAAAAAATATACCAATGCTTCAATTAAAACAAGTGGATCATCTTCGTCTGCAAGTTGATATACCTGAAGGAATTGCGGGAAGTTTAAAAGATAAAGATTCTATTGCTTTTTATACAAGTGCTTTCCCCGGCAAAAAAATGACCGCATATATAAGCCGTCAATCCGATAATGTAAACGAACAATATCGTTCCGAACGAATGGAAGCCGATATTTTTAATAAAGATGGATCATTAGCTCCGGGTATGTATGCAGATGTAGTATTGGAATCAAAAGGAAATGATAACGCCATGTCTGTACCAAAATCTGCTGTTGTTACTTCTACTGAAAGAAAATATGTATTAGTAATGAGCAATGGAAAGATCACAAAAACAGATGTAAGCACAGGAAATGAAACGGTTGATAATATAGAAGTATATGGCTCTTTACAACCAGGAGACAGTGTTATCACAAATGCCAATGATGAAATAACGGAAACTGCCAAATAAGTTTACAGCATACAAATCAATACCAATAAGGCCCCGATAATTTATTGGGGCCTTATTTTATATTTTTTTATAAAATATTAGTCCATTAATTTGGTGGGATAATACAAACCTCCTATTTTTGCCTCATCAAACAATAGTCTACTATATCAGTAGGCTAAACTTAACGAACGATGATACCACAATTAACTAAACCGGGCTACGCACAGACTATTACTAGTCACATAGCTATATTACCTTTCCTGAAAGGACAAACGGTTATTACTTTACACTTATGTTGCTGTCCCAACGGGGACATTTAAGACTTTACCATACATTTTACTTTTTTTTATTTTTAAACTCTACTAAATTAATAGACTGATGAGACTTATTAAATTATTATCAATTTCCTTATTTACTTTACTATTTGCGGTAAAGGCTTCGGCACAAACATCTGATGATGTATTAAACATCCTGATCGCAAAAGGAACAATTACACAACAAGAAGCTGATTCTATACGCGCAGCTTCTGCAATTGCAAAGCAAGATGAAAAAGCAAAACAAAAAGTATTTCCTATAAATTCAAGTCGTGCCTTTCAGGTTGGTGGATATACGCAAGTAAGATATCAGGCATATCCCGGAACTACCACAGCGGATGGTGTTGATATAAGAAGAGCAAGATTGGATATCAATGGCGCTATTACTTCTAAATGGAGTTATCGTTTGTTGGTTGACTTTGTTGGTGGATCATCAGCTGTAGCTGCAGGTACTACCACTACTACAACTAATACGGTAATAGCCCCAACAGCGTTGGATGCCTACATAGCTTACCAAGCTGCCAGTTATTTAAAAGTTACTGCAGGTCAGTTCACACTTCCTTTCTCTTTGGAAAATAATATACAAGATAGAAATCTGGAAACTGTTGATCGTTCACAAGTAGTAAATGCTCTGGTAGCAAGAAAAGGTGATGGCTCTAATGGTATAATTGATTCTATTGGTAATCAAAATGGACGTGACATTGGTGTTCAGATAAGCGGTAGCCTTTTTAAAATAAACGATAAAAGATATTTGATTGATTATTATGCAGGCTTGTTCAATGGCGCAGGTATAAACGTTGCAGATAACAATCAATCTAAGGATTTCTCTGGCCGTTTATTGATCCACCCTTTTAATGAATTAACTATTGGTGGTTCATATTATGATGGATATGACAAGTTCGCTAAAGATCCTACAAGAGGAGATCAACTTCGTACACGTTGGGGTACAGAATTGAACTTTAACTATCAGGCATTATCAGTAAGAGGTGAATTTATTCGCGGACAAGATGGCAACGATAAACACACCGCTGCTCAAGTAATACCTGCTATTCACCAAGGTTGGTATGCTCAATTAGGTTATTTCATTTTGAAAAACAAATTACAAGGTGTTTTCAAATATGATACTTACAGTCCGGAAGTTAACCCTAAGTTCGCAGGCTTAAATAAAGTGAGCGACGCTAATACATATTTCATTTTTGGAGCTAACTATTTTTTCAATACCTGGGCAAAAATTCAAGTTAACTACTCATATAGAACAGAACAAGGTAACATACCAGCTGTAGCAAGCAATGATGTTTTCACCGCACAGCTACAACTTGCATTCTAAGTAAACAACATACCATATTTATCACTTAAGAAAGGTATAAGGAGTTTATCCATATACCTTTCTTATCAAAAACATGACTATGAAAAAGACAATATTAATGGCAGGTTTTCTTGCTTTGGGGTGGGTAACATTTAGTTCATACAAACCCTCGCCTACACGTCCTGATCAATTATCAGGAACGATCAGTATTTCAGGTGCGTTTGCATTATATCCGCTAACTGTAAAGTGGGCAGAAGAATTTAGGAAAATTCATCCTGATGTAAAGATCGATATTTCCGCAGGTGGTGCAGGTAAAGGTATTACCGATGTTTTATCAAATATTACAGATATCGGATTGGTGTCCCGCAACCTAACTTCAGAAGAAACAAAAAAAGGCGCTAATCCTTTTGCCGTAACTAAAGATGCCGTAGTTCCTGTGGTTAGTGCCAATAACCCTTTTCTTAAAGACTTACTGGCAAGAGGGATTAAGAAAAGTGCATTGAACGATATTTTTATCACAGGTAATACAAGAGTTTGGGGACAGGTAGGTCAAAAAAGCAATGCGCCTATTCATGTGTACACACGCTCTGACGCTGCAGGTGCTGCTGAAACATGGGCAAATTATTTTAATAAAAAACAAGATGATCTGCAAGGTGTTGCCGTTTATGGCGATCCCGGTTTAGCACAAGCAGTAAAAAAAGATCCCGCGGGAATTGGATTTAACAACATTGTTTATGTGTATGATTCAAAAACAAAACAAGCTACTAACGGTGTAGTTCCTTTCCCGATCGATCTAAACAATAATGGCAAAATCGATCCGGATGAAAATTTTTATGGTTCAATAGATCAGATCGTTGCTGCTATTGCTTCCGGTAAATATCCTTCGCCTCCGGCAAGAGATCTTTATTTTGTAACAAAAGGCGCTCCTAAAACTGAAGCTGTTAAAGAATTTATTAAATGGGTTTTAACTGACGGGCAAAAATATGTAGCGGAGCAAGGTTATATTAACATTCCTCAGACTAAAATAAATGCAGGGCTAAACAAACTTAAATGAGTTATAAATTAAGATTGATAAAAGACAGGCTGAGTGCAAATTTATTTCTTGTACTTAGCCTGTTTGCTATTTTAACGGTGGTATTAATTGGTGCAGGATTATATTATAAATCGGCACCTATATTAAATGATTCTTCTCTTTGGCACTTATTGTCTTCAACAGAATGGAAACCATTTAAAAATGAATTTGGTTTCTTTTCTTACATAGTAGGATCATTGGCTGTAACGGTTATTGCTATTATTATAGCATTACCATTATCATTGTTATGTGCTATTTATATTTCTGAATACGCACCACATAGAATAAAACAAATATTAGTTCCGCTGATAGATCTTTTATCGGGCATACCTCCTGTAGTATATGGTGTATGGGGCGTGTTAACGATCGTTCCATACATTAGCGATCATCTTGCTCCTCATTTTGTAGAGTTTTCATCAGGTTATTGCGCACTGGCGGGAGGGATCGTTTTAGCCGTAATGGTATTCCCTTTGATCATTAGTATTTTATTAGAAGTATTTGCAACTATTCCAAATGAATTAAAAGACGCTTCTTTATCACTTGGTGCCAATCAATGGGAAACAATAAAGAAAGTTGTATTAAAAAAGGCGGTACCTGGTATTATTGCTGCAACTGTATTAGGGATATCAAGAGCCATCGGAGAAACATTGGCAGTGTTGATGGTCTGCGGTAATTTACCAATGATACCACATTCCTTGTTTGATTCTGTGTATCCTTTACCCGCATTAATTGCCAATAATTATGGTGACATGATGTCGATACCGATGTATGAATCAGCACTGATGTTGTCGGCGCTAATATTATTTGTTATCATTTTTATATTCAATGCGATTTCGAGATTGATATTGTATAGGATTGAGAACAAATCGTAGTTACTGAGTTTGTCATGCTGAGGAACGAAGCATCTTATTAAATAAATAGCAGAATAAAATTTTAGAATTAGATTCTTCGCTTCGCTCTGAATGACAAAAAATTGAATTAAAAGAAAAATATGAACTTAAAAAGAAAAATAGAATCTGCATTTTTTAAAAGTCTAATGATATTGGCCACATTGATCATTGCCGGTTCATTGGTGATGATCGTATGGACGATAGCATCGAAAGGAATGCAATCATTAACCTGGGATATTATTAGTAAAGTTCCTGAAGGTGGTTTCTATATTGGTAAAGGCGGCGGTATATTAAATGCCATCATAGGATCTTTATATATCAGTATCGGTGCAACTGTACTAGGTTTGGCCATTAGCATCCCTGTTGTGTTGTATGTAAATATTTATGCAAAAAGAAATTCATGGCTCGCGAATCTTACACGACTTACATTCGATATATTATTTGGCATTCCTTCAATTGTTTACGGAGCGTTTGGTTTTACAATCATGGTTTATTTTGGATTAAGAGCTTCGTTGTTAGCAGGCGTTATAACTGTTACTTTATTAGTGATACCAATTTTGGCAAGAGCAATGGATGAAGTAATTCGTTTGGCACCATCAGAATTATCAGATGCTACTTACGCTTTAGGCGCTACACGTTGGGAAACTTCATTAATATTTTTAAGACAAGCGATCCCCGGAATCATCACTGCCATTTTATTATCATTTGGAAGAGCAATTGGTGATGGTGCCACAGTTTTATTTACAGCGGGCTATACAGATAGTATTCCTACATCATTAGGACAACCGACAGCTACATTACCGTTAGCTATTTTCTTTCAGCTAAGCAGCCCCATTGATGAAGTGCAAAATCGTGCTTACGCTGCGGCATTAATATTAACTTTCATCGTTTTAATAATTAGTTTAAGTGCAAAATATTTCAGTAAAAAATTATCAAAGCATAAAATATAACATGACTTTTGAATCACCGCATATACGTGTAAGAGACCTGAATGTTCACATTGGTGGAAATCATATTCTTAAAAATATCAACATCGATATTCCTGATAAAAAATTGACTTCTTTTATCGGACCATCGGGTTGCGGAAAAACGACTCTGCTAAAAACATTCAATCGTTTATTAGATCGCAATAAAGATGTAATAATCGACGGACAGGTTTTAGTAGATGGAGAAAATATTTATGGGAAGGATGTTGAAGTAACAAGTATGAGGCAAAAGATGGGATTACTTTCTCAGCGCCCGTTTCCATTGCCGATGAGCATTTATGATAATATTGCTTACGGACCAAGACTTCATGGCACAACAAAGAAAAAAGAATTAGATATTCTTGTTGAACATTACCTTACTGCAACTGGATTGTGGAACGAAGTGAAAGATCGCTTAAATGGTTCTGCAGCAAGATTATCAATTGGTCAGCAACAACGTTTATGCCTTGCACGCGGATTAGCCGTTGAGCCCGAAATTATTTTGGGTGATGAACCAACTTCTGCATTGGATCCTATTTCAACGCAAAAAATTGAAGAACTCTTTTTACAATTAAAAGATAAATATACGCTTGTATTGGTAACACATATTTTAAGACAGGCACGCAGATTATCAGACTACGTTGCTTTTTTATATATGGGAGAAATAATAGAATTTGGCCCTACTGAAGAGATCTTATTGCATCCTAAAGAAAAATTGACGCAGGAATATGTGAAAGGATATATAAGCTAATGGACCATTGATTGAGGCTATTTTTGATTTAATTGATTAAAAACAGCCAATTATAAGCATGATTATACCCTTGATTCTGGTCAGGGTTACTAGTCTATACTTTTAATGGGCTTTAGCCAATAATATTTATCTTTGCACCGTTAATTCAAATGGCGCAAAATAATAATACATCGGGCAGTAATAATTTATTTCCACTTTTTCTAAAATTGGAGAATTTTCGTCTGCTGATAATCGGCGGAGGAAATGTGGCGCTGGAAAAATTAAATGCCGTACTTCAAAATTCTCCGGCAACTCCTATTCAATTGATATCCCTTTCTATAAGCGATCCAATTCAGGATCTTGCCAAACAATATCCCAATATTTCGCTACAACAAAAACCTTATCAAATCAGCGATCTGGATAACGTTGATGTAGTTATTGCTGCTGTTAATAATATTCCCACAAGCGAACAAATAAGTAAGGATTGCAGGCAAAAAAATAAATTAGTCAATGTGGCTGATAAACCTGAGCTATGCGATTTTTATTTGAGTTCGATCGTAAAAAAAGGACATATTAAAATTGCTATTTCAACCAACGGAAAATCTCCAACAATTGCCAAGCGCCTAAAACAGGTAATTGACGAAATGATTCCCGATGAAATGGAAGATGTATTAGAAAATATTCAAACAATAAGACAAGGAATGACCGGCGATTTCAACGAAAAAGTAAAACAGCTTAACGACCTGACGAAAGTATTGGTTGCTAAACAAACTAACCTTAAAGTACCGGAAAAGCCGGAAGAAAAAAAGTGGACCAAAATTGTAATGTGGTGCCTATTAGCTTTTACTTGTTTAATAGTAGGATATGGTTTATCATCTTATGTATCTTTCGATACTTTAGCCACAGAATTTAGAACCATACCGCAACATACTATCAATGCATTTTTAATAATGCTATTAACGGGCTTTATTGCACAAATGGTAGATGGCTCACTGGGCATGGGTTACGGCACGATCTCTACTACTTTTTTATTAGCTACAGGTGTAGCACCTGCGATTGTTAGCAGCAGGGTTCACTCTGCAAGAGTATTTTCAAGTGGTGTATCAGGCTATAGCCATCATCGTTTTGGCAACATCAATAAAAAATTATTTATGGCTATTGTTATACCGGGAATTATTGGTGCCATTATCGGTGCAGGTATGGCTTCACTGGTTTCTATGGGATATTTTGGCAGTAAACTATCTACTTATGTACGTGTGCCGCTTTCTATTTACACAATTTATCTTGGTTACTATATTATGCGTAAAGCTTTTTCCAGAAAAAGTACAATTGATAAAGTAAAAAGAGCAGGATGGCTGGCAACTATTGGAGGTTTTATGGATGCCTTTGCAGGCGGGGGTTGGGGTACATTGGTCACTAGTACATTGATGGCAAAGAGAAAAAGTCCACGTTATGTAATTGGTTCTGTATGCCTGGCAGAATTCTTTGTTGTGCTATGCAGTTCTATAACATTTTTTATACTGGTAAAAATATCTCTTTGGGATGTAGCCGGGTTGATTGTCGGCGGGTTAATTGCCGCTCCCATTGCAGCAAGACTAGTTGGAAAACTTCCTTTAAAAACGATGTTTATTTTAGTAGGTATTTTAGTTATTCTCACAAGCGCCAATACACTTTGGAAAGCAGTTGAAGTTGTTATGCACTAAAACACTATAGATTTGCTGCCGTTTATTATACCAGATTTATTTATGGGTACCTATTCCTGTATTTTTTGCGTAAGAATAAAAACACTATTTTAGCATCAATCTAAATCATATACTAAAAATTAATCAACCATGAAAAACCTGTCAACCATCTTAGCTGTAACAGCTATTATCATCTTCACATCAAGCTGTAAAAAAACAAGTTCATCAAACGGCACTGTTAGCCAATGGAATTATAATGGTACAAACTACCAGGGCAGTACCACTATTTTTGTAACATCAGGCTCTACAAATATTATAGAAGCAAATGATGTGAAAGATACTATTACTAATTTCGTATTAGTATCTTTCGGCTCTAAGCCTGTGAATAATCAAAAATTTTCAGTTATCAATGGCATGAGTGGGACACTTGACAGCACTTCATGTGGCATCCTTACAGGTTCCGTTGATTCTACTCAGGTCCCTGATTTACTTGGCCAAAGTGCAGGTAGCACAACTGATTCTGTTATGGTAACCATTGTAAATGGCAAATACCATGTTTCATTTACTAATATTACTATGCAGGAATACAAGGAAATATTTACAAGTGTATCCGGAACATTGATACAACAATAAAATTAAAAACTTTAATAAAAAAAAGGGTCGACTTATGGTCTGACCTTTTTTATTTTTTATTACGATAGTTTCGAAAGCTGTTCCTTTCAGGTATTTTAGTCATTCTAATAAGCACAATACACTCTGGAAAGCTATTCAGGTAGTAATGCATTAATCTCTATAACTTATTCGCATAAAAAGGGAGTCGAAATTTCGACTCCCTTTTTTTATTATTTCCTTAAATGTTCTAATCGCTATACTCAAGAATAGAATCAATAATTGATCTTTCTATTAGATAGTAGCTCCATACCCAAGTACAAAAGGCGGATTACCCAACCACTCTGCTAAATGCTGCGAAATTATTTTTGATTCCACCATAAATCCATCATGACCATAAGTAGAATCTATTTCTATCAATGTAGCATCGGGTAAATTATTAGCTATAAATTTCTGTTCTATTAAAGGGCAAAGTATATCGCTGCTGATACCGATAATTAAAGTTCTTTGTGTGATACTATTTAATACCGGTTCTAACTTTCCTCCACGGCCACGACCTAAATGATGACTATCCATACTTTTTGTAAGCAGCCAGTAGGTATATGCATTAAAGCGCTGTACCAATTTATCTCCCTGATAATTGATATAAGAAGAAGCTTTGTAATTATCCAATTTCTCTGTATCGGGATCGGTCTGATGCTTAACCATGATACCGTAATTGCGATAAGTAAGCATTCCTATAGCACGTGCGGCTTTCAGGCCTTTTTTTCCGGCCTCCGGCGAAAGGTCCTTCCAGGTGCTATCGGCCTCTATTGATAAACGTTGGGCTGTATGTGTGGCAATACCCCAGGCACTTTCAGTCGGCGAAGTAGCTAGTATAAACAGGTTTTCTATCCGGCTCTTTTCCATCACGCTCCACTCCAAAGCCTGGTAACCACCCATACTTCCACCCATTATCAAAAATATTTTCTCAATTCGTAAATGCTCACGAAGTAAAATATGCGCTTTAACCATATCACGAATGGTTATTTGAGGAAAAGTACTGTAGTAAGGCTTCTGTGTAGCAGGGTCAATACTTAACGGCCCACTGCTACCATAACAGGAACCAAGTATATTAGCACAAACAATAAAATATTTTTTGGGGTCCACTACATGATCATCGCCCACAACCCCTTCCCACCAGGTAGCCGCGTCAGCATTGGCTGTCAGGGCATGACAAACCCATACAACGTTGCTTTTATCGGCATTTAAAGTGCCATAAGTATGGTAGGCTATCGTAACTTCAGGCAGTGTTTCCCCACTTTCCAGCTCAAACCTGTGTTTGTAATGAAAATAATCCATCAATCAGAATCTGTTGAAATTGCAAAGTAAAGGCTTGCATGAATTACATTTGCAAAAAAGATAAGAAATGATAAAAATAAATTTAAACAGGGTCGAAGGCGATGCGGGCTTCGAAGCTACAGATGCTAATGGTCATATTGTGCGTTTAGATACAAGTCCTGAAACAGGGGGCGTAAATTTTGGTATTCGTCCAATGCAGGGTTTATTGATGAGTTTAGGTGCCTGCAGTGGAATTGACATTGTTTCTATATTAAAAAAACAAAGACAGGAAATTAAAGCTTTTTCAATTGAGATAGAAGGTGAAAGAGAAAAAGGAAAAGAGCCTTCTTTATGGACCAATATTTACATGACCTTTACTTTAACAGGGCCTGATGAAGATAAAGCGAAAAGAGCTTGCGATCTGTCAATCAGTAAATACTGTTCAGTAGCAGAAACATTGCGCCGCGCAGGAGCTACCATTAACTGGAGTTTGATAATTAAGAATTAAAATAAGAAATAAGGAAGTTGAGGAGTATAATAATAGTTGTAATATGAAAGATCTGCAACTTTCTTATTCCTTATTTCTGATTTTATATTTCTTATTAAAACAGAGACATATAAATTAAATACACCACACATGGAACAACATCCAATTACAAAAGCCATTCGCCAGAGAACAGAACAAACAAATGAGATGGAACACTCATCTCCCCTATTTCTTACCAGCAGTTTCAGTTTTGATAATGCGGAAGATATGCGGGCGGCTTTTGCGGATGAAACAGATGATAATATTTATAGCCGTTTCAGCAATCCTTCTGTAAAAGAATTTACAGACAGGGTTGTAATATTAGAAGGCGCGGAAGCTGGTTATGCTACTTCATCAGGTATGAGTGCTGTGTTTGCATCGTTTATGGCGCTCCTTAAAAAGGGCGATCATCTTGTTGCGTGCAATGCTATTTTTGGGAGCACGGTTACTATCTTAAATAAATACCTTCCTAACTACGGAATAGAAGTTACTTATGTTAGTGCTACAAAACCTGAAGAATGGGAAGCTGCCATCAAGCCAAATACCAAGATGATCTATTTGGAAACACCAACCAATCCAGGATTAGATATTATTGATCTTGAATTTGCAGGTAAACTGGCGAAGAAACACAATGTCATTTTAAATGTAGATAATTGTTTTGCAACCCCCGTTAATCAAACACCAATACAATATGGTGCAGATCTTGTTGTACACTCTGCAACTAAATGGATGGACGGACAAGGAAGGGTTTTAGGTGGCGTGATCGTTGGAAAAAAAGAACTGATACATAATATTTATTTATTCTGCAGAAGTACGGGACCAGCAATGTCACCATTTAACGCGTGGGTATTGAGCAGAAGTTTAGAAACATTGGACGTACGTATGGAGCGCCATTCTTCGAATGCATTTCATATTGCTAAAGCTTTGGAGAATCATCCTAAGATAAGTTTTACTAAATATCCTTTTTTACAAAGTCACCCACAATATGCTATCGCGAAAAAACAAATGAAGAACGGTGGTGCATTAGTAGTATTTGAATTAAAAGGAGGTTTAGCAAGCGGACAAAAATTCTTAAATAGTTTAGAAATGCTAACACTTACCGCTAATTTAGGTGATAGCAGAAGTATTGCTTCTCATCCTGCAAGCACTACACACGCCAAACTAACTGAAGCAGAAAGAATGGCTGTTAACATAACACCAGGACTTATCCGCATTTCCGTTGGTTTAGAATACGTTGATGATATACTAAATGATATTTTACAAGCACTCGATAAGTGTTAGCATATTCTTTTTAAAATATATTTATTTTTTGTAATGCCGGCTTTTATTAGTCGGCATTTTTTATTTTAAAAATATTAGTCTATAATTTTGGTAGACTAATAAATTAACTTTACGTTTGCATTCGTTACTAATTTCTAGTTTGTTTTTTTGAACTATACAATTTACCTCCTGGGAACGTTGTATAGTTCATCCAAGCAAAAGGATAATTAATAAACCAACATTATGTCATCATTATTACAACATACTTACACAACAGTTAATTGCATAAAAGCAATTACATTTTCATGTTACTGTTGTTGCTAAGCCTTACTTGGCAGGGTTCTTCTTTATATACTTCTCTAACTTTATTTTAATACAAATGAACATACTTTTTTTTCACAGCGAAGCTGAATCAACAAATACTCTTTGCTATACATTTTTAATTGAAGGCGGTTTATTATCACATACACGTGCTGGCCCTTAAAATATACCCCTATTAAAACGGAATAAAAAATGGCCAGAAACTGTTGGAGCAGTTCTGGCCGGTAACAAAAGAGGCTTGGGATAGCAGCAGAGTGCATTAAGCACTTGCTGCCAGCCTTATTGTGTAACGCAAATATAAGAGAAAGCTTTAAGCGTTTTCTGAGATTTTTTTTACACAATAGGCTGATTAAATAATAATCAAACAAAATCAAACTATGCGTAAAATTAATGCTTACAGAATGGCTAAGCTTTTTGTATTAACAGGCTTCTTTGCAGCTATCGGTTTTTTATCCGCAAAAGCGCAGGATCAACCAAATACAACAATAAAGGGAAATGTTTTGGATCTGAAAACAAAAAATCCCATAGCCGGTGCTACAATACATATCGATGGCTCAACCAATACAGCGGTAACAGACAATAAGGGGAGTTTCCAATTAACCACTTATAAAAAATTACCTGTTACGCTATTCATCAGTTTTGTCGGTTATCAAACACAGCTGGTAACTGTGGATAGTACTAACAGCGAACTTGTTGCTGTACAATTAAAAGATGCACCTAATCAATTATCAGATGTAGTTGTAGTGGGTTATGGTACACAAAGAAGAAAAGATGTTGCAGGAGCCGTCTCATCTGTATCAAAAGAAAATCTTAGCCGGCCCGTAACTTCTGCTGATAATTTATTGCAGGGTTCTGTATCCGGTGTTACTGTTACACAAAGTTCAGGTCAGCCGGGCGCAGGTTCAAGCATTAGAATACGAGGTGGAAATTCTTTAAGTTTTGGTAATGATCCATTGTATGTTATTGATGGATTTATCTATTACAATAACAACGCGCTGGCAAATACAGGAGCTACGCCGGGTGTTACTGTAAATGCATTATCTACAATTAATCCCAGCGATATTGAATCTATTGATGTATTGAAAGATGCATCGGCTACTGCCATCTATGGTTCACGTGGTGCTAACGGTGTTGTAATTATCACAACAAAAAAAGGAACAAAAGGCAGCAACAATATTTCTTACGGCGTATATTATGGTAGTGAACAAGTTGATAAAAAATTATCATTACTGAACGGTCCGCAATGGGCAAAATTATATGATGATATATATAAGGTAACACCAACACTACAAACTGGTTCAGGCCCTGCGTCTAAAGCAAAAATAGATTCTTTAGGTACAACCGGACAAAGTGCAGACTGGCAAGATGCTGCGATAAGAACTGCGACTATACAAAACCATCAGCTTACTATTTATGGCGGAGATGAAAAATCGAGGTATTCAATCTCAGGAAATTATTTTGATCAGGGTGGTATACTTTTAAATACAGATTTTCAACGTTATTCAGGACGAGTTAATTATGAAAAAACAGCTTCAGATAAATTAAAAGTATCTACCAGTATTTTTGGAAGTAGCTCTACCGAAGATAAATTAACCGGACCTTTTAACTCGCTTAACAGCGGTAATGCATTTACTACTTTATTAGGTGTAAACCCTTTGCATCCTATAACTAATGCCGATGGAACATACTACACTAAAGCTGATCCGTTTTATACAAATATTAATAATACAACTCAGCCATACACTACCAATCCGTTACAGGATATTACAGCAACCACTAACAAAACGATACTTACTCGTTTCTTAGGAAATTTCTCTGCGGAATATAAGTTCACAAAGGAACTGGTTTTTAAAATCACAGGTGGTGCTGATTTCTTAAATGTTAAGCAAAATTATTATGCTCCTAACTATACAGGATCGCCTGCTAATGCCACTTCGGGAAGTTCTACAGGAGCTACTACAAATGGGTTTGCATCGGTTGGTGTTAGTCATGCAGTTAGTTGGTTGAATGAAAACACACTTACCTACGATCATATATTTAGAGATAAACACTTCTTAAATTTATTAGGGGGGTATACTATCCAGCAACAAAATGCAGAAACAGTAGTTGCTAACGCAGATAATTTCCCTAATAACTTAACCTCATTTAATAATCTTTCATACGGTACACCGGTTGTCGGAGGCTCTACAGAATCACCTAATACGATCGAATCATTTTTAGGAAGAATTAATTACTCATATGACCACAGGTATAATTTAAGTATCTCAGGAAGATATGATGGAGCATCAGTTTTAGGTCCGGATAAAAAATATGGTTTCTTTCCTGCTATAGGTTTTTCATGGAACACATCTGATGAAAAATTCTTTGAAAAGTATACGAACGTAGTTAATAATTTAAAACTAAGGTTAACTGCAGGACAAACAGGTAATGCAAACATTCCTTCTTACACTTCAGAATCTTTAGTCGGCGGACCTTACACTTATTTTTTAGGAGGCAACCTGGTACAAGGTCTTTCTTCAATACAGTTAGCTAATGATAATCTGACCTGGGAAACTACCACACAATATGACGGAGGTATTGATATCGGCTTATTTAAAAATCGCATCATTTTTACCGGAGATGCTTATTATAAAAAGACCACTAACTTATTTGTAAATGCAGGTGGACTTGTACCACTTTCTACCGGTTACGCTTCTGTTGCCGAAAATATTGGAAGTATAGAAAACAAAGGGATCGAACTTTCTTTAACTACTGATAATATTAAAGTAAAAGATTTTGATTGGAAAACAACTTTAATATATGGTACTAACGCCAATAAAATATTAAGTCTTGGACCAAGCCAGTCTTTTCAACCTGTAGCAGCTACCGGTCAGGTATCTCCGGAAATTCTTAAAGTAGGTTTACCTATCGGAACATTTTGGGGTTATAGTACAGCCGGGCTGTTAACGACATCTGATGTTTATGGAGCTCATCCTGCACCAACATTATTAGGTGTGTCTCAACAAACTGGTGATAGAAAATATGTTGATATTAACGGAGATGGGAAGATCGATGCAAATGATAAACACAATCTTGGCAATGCCCAGGCTAAGTTTACGGCGAGCATGTCTAACACATTTACTTACAAAGGTTTTGATCTCTCAATTTTCTTCCAGGGGTCATTCGGAAATAAAATATTTAACCTTGAAGAACAACAGTTAGAAAAAACAACAACCACAACAAATGTTTCGGCTGTACTGTTAAACAGGTTTGATTCTGTATCTAATCCTAATGGCAAATTCCCTAAAGCTACAAATGCGCCGGTAATGCAGGTTCAGGATACATATATTGAAGATGGCTCTTACATAAGATTAAAGAACATTACGTTAGGTTATACGTTTCCGTTACGTATCGCTTCTAAGATACGTGCTAAGCAGATCAGGCTATATATTTCAGCACAAAATTTATTAACGATCACGCACTATACAGGATTAGATCCTGAGGCAAATTACTATGATCAAAATAATTTATTGCCAGGAATTGATGCCGGTGTTTATCCTCACTATAGAACTTTCTTGGGAGGCCTTAACGTAACTTTTTAGAAACAATAAAAATAATAACAATGAAAAATATATTAATAACATCAGCTGCGTTTATAATTGGAGTAAGCTTATTTACTTCCTGCAGCAAGCTGAATGAAAATCCACAGACCAGTATACCTGCCACTAATTTTTATAAAACTCAGGCAGATGCAGTTACTGCGGTAACAGCAGTGTATAGTACATTGGTCACTGATATTAATGCAGATTTTCCTATCTATGGACGTAACCTGAATTTACTTATAGATAATACAAGTGATAATCAGGTGTACAGTCCGTCTAACACAAATCCCGATGTTAGGGCACTTGGTACTGCTACTTATATTTCTTCCAATGACAGGGTACATAAAATTTACTCACAATTTTATTGGGGTATTGATAAAGCTAATATCGCGATAGATAATATTGCCAATATCCCTGCGGCTCAGTTTTATGATACTACGCATAAGGCTGTTAACTTAATTAGAGAAGCTCGTTTTGTAAGAGCACTATATTATTTCAATCTGGTACGTATGTTCGGCGCCGTTCCTTTAGTATTACATGATGCCGGAACAGTAGCTACAGCTAACACTTTGGTAGGAAGAGCTCCGAAAGATTCTGTGTATGCACAAATAATTGCTGACCTTGACTCTGCAACTAATTTACCAAAATCATATACCGGAGCTGATGTCGGACGTGCTACTGCAGGCGCAGCACATGCACTGCTGGCCAAAGTTTATGTTACTCGTCATGATTGGATAAATGCTGAAAGTGAATTATTAAAAACACTAACTGCCGGAACACTTACAGGATCAACAGGTGTGTATGGATATGATCTGTTCCCTCAGTTTTCACATATATTTCAAACGCCTTATAAAAATGGAATTGAACATATATTTTCTGCTCAGTTCAAATACAACGGTGGTTCAGTAAATAGCACACAAAATTTAAGCTCGGGTGATTTTAGCACTTTTACAACTTCAACTTATACCGGCGATATCCCTGCAGATAGTACAGTAGTTAAATTATTTGCTATTGCCGATCAAAGAAGAAATGTTACTTTTTTCGATTCATTAAAAAATGGTTCTACGTATGCAAAATGGGCATATTTCAATTTTGCTAAATACATTGATTCTACTGTCTCGCCTATTACAGGACAAACATTAAGCGGTGTTAATTTCCCTGTGATCCGTTATGCAGAAATATTATTACTACAAGCCGAAGTTTTAAATGAATTGAATGGAGGTCCTACTGCTGATGCTTATCAGGCAATAAATCTTGTAAGAGCAAGAGCTTACAGCGTGTATAATGGTGGCGGTACATTCACTAATACTACATACAATTTAACGCCGGGTTTAAATCAGGCTGATTTCAGAGATTCTGTTTTCTTAGAAAGAAGAAAAGAATTCATACAGGAATCTCAGCGCTGGTTTGATCTTGTAAGAAGATCTGGACAAGATGGTTTACCTCCGGGACAATATTATCTGAATGCGGTACATGGTATGCTTAATAACCCTAAAGCTGCAGCAACACTTACGGATACCTTGTTCCCAATTCCTCAAACAGAGATCGATCTGTATGCAGGACAAAATCCAAATTTTTATCAAAACCCGGGCTGGTAATTATTAATTATATAAATCAAATAAGCAGACATCTTCTAAACAAATAAAAAATATAAAATGAATAAGAAAAACATCCTTGCTTCAGTAGTGATGCTCATAGGTAGTATGACTTCTCTACATTCCTACGCGCAAACCAATCCTCAACCTTATCAAGGCACGATTGGCAAAACATTAAATGATTCAAAAGAATGGTGGGCTCCTGTAGCTAAGGCTCCAGCCGGTGCTCCAAATGTTGTATTGATAATACTAGATGATGTAGGCTTTGGCGCATCAAGCGCTTTTGGCGGATTGATACACACACCTACACTTGATAGTTTGGCCAATAACGGTCTACGCTATACGAACTTTCATACGACAGCGATTTGCGCGCCTACACGTTCCGCTTTATTAACCGGACGTAATAGTTCATTTGTACATGAAAGTGGATTTTCTCACATCAGTTTATCTGCAGGGTTCCCGGGATGGGATGGAAGAATTCCTTCAAGCGATGGAACACTTGCCGAAATATTAAGAGCAAACGGATACAATACTTTTGCAGTTGGTAAATATGGATTAACCCCAGATGAAGAAGCTACTGATGCTGGTCCTTTTGATCATTGGCCTACAGGCAAAGGCTTCGATCACTTCTTTGGTTTTCTTGGATCTGCAACGGATCAATACAAACCAGATTTAGTGGAAGACCAGGCACATGTTACGCCTGATGGCAGACATCTGAATGAACAGATAACTGATAAAGCAATTGCTTATTTAATACGTCAACAAAAAGTTGCACCAAACAAACCTTTCTTTTTATACTATGCACCTGGTGCTACACATGCCCCACATCAAGTAGATAAATACTGGAGCGATCAATACAAAGGGAAATTCGATCAGGGATGGGATGTGTTTCGCGAACAAGTATTAGCCAATCAAAAAAGATTAGGTGTCGTGCCTGCAAGCGCACAATTACCGCCACGTAACTCGCGTGTACCGGCATGGAGTTCACTTACAGCAGATCAGAAGAAATTATTTGAACGATTCATGGAAGTATATGCCGGCTATTTCACTTACACCGATTATCAAATTGGCAGAGTGATCAATTACCTGAGAGACAATAATTTATTACAAAATACTATTGTGTATGTTATTGTCGGAGATAACGGTGCAAGTAAAGAAGGCACATCAGAAGGAACGATCGAACCTAAATCAAATCCAGCAAGAACAACTTCAGAAGCAGATTACCTAAAAGTAAATCTCGCAGATATCGATTCTATCGGCACTCCAGGAGCACAAACTAACTATCCTTTAGGTTGGGCACAAGCAGCCAATACGCCATTTAAAGAATGGAAAACAAATGCAGATGCAGAAGGCGGCACACATAATCCTTTGATTGTTTTTTATCCTAAAGGAATTAAAGACAAAGGGACTATTCGTACGCAATACGGTCATGTAATAGATATTTTACCTACTACATTAGAATTAACCGGAATAACTAAACCGGAATCTATCAGAGGAATTAAACAAGATAGCATTGAAGGGACATCACTTGCATATTCTATCAACGATACAAAAGCTGCATCAAGACACGTAATACAACATTACTACATTTTTGGTAACCGTTCTATTTATTCTCATGGATGGAAAGCGGAATCACCACATCGTCCCGACAATGTAGATTATGATTTTTCACAAGGTGCACCAATTGCAGACAAAAGCTTTGATGATGACGTATGGCAGTTGTATAACCTGGATGAAGATTTTAATGAACGTAATGATCTCGCAAAAAAATATCCTGAAAAATTAGCCGAGTTGAAAAAAGTATTTGATGAGCAGGCCATCATCAATAATTTATACCCTTTGATAGATTGGTACGATGTAAATAATAAAAAAATACATCATCCAAACGGAAGTGATACGCAAGCTCCAATTAAATAAATAACCTAAAAATCCTTCGGAGATTTTTTTTCGAAGGATATTTAATAACTAATTACTATATAAAATTTATAGACTATGCAACTATTAGATGTAAAGATTATCACAAAGAAGATAATTATCGGTATTATCATTTTCCTGGTCCCACTAATTATACTGGCAGGAGGATTATGGTTCATTCAACACGCCGGTTGATCTAACAAATATTAATCATCAATAAAATACCATTATGGCACTCACCAACACCACACCACAAAGAATAACAAGAGATATTATTATCAGCCTCTTTATTTATGCATTACCCGTACTTGCATTAGTATTATGGTTTCATTACACAGGAGAAACACCATGGATACATAATACACACGCAGCATTTGAGGTCAAAACTCCTCGCATTTTTAATTTTGTTCAGCCTGTATTTAAAAATCTTAAAACATGGGGCTTTATAGCAATTGCAATAGTATTAGGCATTGTTGAATTCTCATTAGGATTATATGATAGCGAAAAATGGACAAAGAAAGAACGTATCGTTGATATCGTTTGCTTTGTAGCACCTAAATTCTTATTGGGTCCTATCACCGCCTTATTTGCTTTTAAGCTTTTACCATTTGCATTACCTCATTTGGAGAATACATTTTCATGGGTTCCATTTTGGGGTGGTGTTTTTTTAATTGCTGTAGGAGATGATCTTACTCAATATTGGTATCATCGTTTGCATCATCAATTGCCTCTATTGTGGCGCTTTCACCGTACGCACCATTCTGCTCCTTATATGGGCATGGCAATGGCTAGTCGCCAGAATTTTTTATACACTGTTTTCTTCTCACAAATTTATTTAGTAGCAGTACTGGTATATCTTGGCCTTGGCCCTGCAGTTTTATTTGTTACCGTTATAAAATCCATTATCACACTCGCTGCGCATTCAAGCATTGCATGGGATAAACCTTTGTACAAATACAAAGTATTACATCCTGTTGCATGGGTATTGGAAAGATTGATCTCTACTCCTGCTACACACCATGCTCATCACGCAGATTCTTCAGATGACGGCGTTGGATACTACAAAGGCAACTTTGGTAACATGTTCTTTTTATGGGATATTATTTTCGGAACAGGTATTATCACGCGCAAATTTCCTAAAGGTTATGGTATTGCTTTCTATAAACAAGAAGAATGGTACGCACAATTTCTATGGCCAATTTTTAAATCTAAAGTTGAAGGAAGCGAGCTATCCAAACACGGACCTCGCGTTGGAGATGACATTCAGGAACATGAAGTAGTTCATCTAAAAATTAAAGTTGAAGAATTTGCAACAGTTTAAAAAATCTTATAATTAAAAATATTTTATGAAAAAAACAATCATCACAACAGCTATCAGTATTCTTTGCCTAACAACTGTTTTTGCGCAAGTAAATCACAACGTTATTACAGTAGACGCTTTTACTGCAAAAATAAATGCGCAAAAGGACCCGCAAATAATTGATGTGAGAACACCTGAAGAATTTTCTATTAATCACATCAATGGCGCTATCTATCTCAACTTGAAAGATGCCAATCATTTGGATAATTTGAAAACACTTGATAAAACAAAACCTGTATTTATTTATGCTATACAAAATAGCCGTCCTGATATACTTGCTCAAGAACTTCAGGCAAATGGGTACAAAGAAGTATATGAATTAAAAGGAGGTATTGCGGCCTGGATAGGTAGTGGTAATGCTTATTATACATCTGTGAAAAATAATCTTTCAGTTGCCGATTATAATAAAACACTTGCCGACAACAAAGTTGTATTAGTAGAGATTGGCACCAAATACTGTGGCTTATGTGCTAAAGCAAAAGTCATTGTCGACTCTTTACAAAATGATGGCTCTTACAAATTGCTTCAATTAGAATTATACAATAACCCTCAGCTGGTAGCACAATTAGGTGAAGTTCCTTCGGTACCAACAATATTGTTATACAAAGGCGGACAAATAATTTGGAAAAGATCAGGATTAACTTTCAATAAAAATGATCTCTCTACAGCAATAGCTAAAGCACAATAATATTAAACGTGAAGAGGATAATAATATCATCTATATTTTTTATCATGCTGATCATAGCATGCAATCAAAAAAAATCAACAACTGCTGTCACAACAACTGACACAACAGTTGTAAAAAAAATTTCGTGCCCAGCTTGTGGTAAAGATCAATCAGTGTGCAGGATGCCGTCACGTTCTGTAGCATTGTTAGCAGCATCTTCCAATATAAAAACTGGCGATAGCAGCACGGCAGAAATGGTAGCAATACTAGGCGGAGCTTTTCAGATGGGTAGTAATGATTTTGATGATAGCAAACCAATTCATAGCGTAACAGTAAAACCATTTTTAATGGATGAACATGAAGTTACTAATGCTCAATTCGAAAAATTTGTAAATGCTACACACTATATCACCGTTGCTGAACGTCCATTAGATCCTAAAGATTATCCGGGTGTAGATGCAAATAAATTAGTACCCGGCTCTGCTGTATTTACACCACCTGCTCATGCTGTTTCACTAGATGATCCTTTTGTATGGTGGATATATGTTGCGGGTGCTAATTGGAAACATCCAAAAGGACCAACAAGTTCTATCAAAGGAAAAGAGAAAGAGCCTGTTGTGCAAGTATGTTATGAAGATGCTGTTGCGTATGCTAAATGGGCAGGTAAAAGATTACCTACAGAAGCAGAGTGGGAATTTGCAGCACGTGCCAACAGACAAGCAACTAAATATTATTGGGGCAATGAATTAAAACCAAAAGGGAAATGGGTAGCTAACATTTATCAGGGAAATTATCCAGATCACAATACGGCAGAAGATGGTTATGCAGGCG
>Ga0207034_1051_pt2:0-20000 | contig 21863 bp, 19 predicted proteins | sample Alteio_BWMinCont_36_FD_153269 | JGI IMG/M metagenome (GOLD analysis project Ga0207034, IMG submission 153269) | Enriched cells from forest soil in Barre Woods Harvard Forest LTER site, Petersham, Massachusetts, United States -... | ecosystem: Environmental > Terrestrial > Soil > Temperate...
ATCTACGAAGTAGCCTAAAGCGGCAACAAAAACTGCGATATTAAAAATCGAAACGGAATTGGGAGTAGATTGTTTTTGCATAAAACATTTAATTCATCAAATATGTTGAGGATCTTTTTTCTTTCCAAAAAACACTTTTACTATTATCGGCACTGTTGTAATGAGTACAATACCTAATACAATTAACTCGAGGTGCTTTTTTAAATTGAAATGAAACTTCACTTCAAAAAAACGTTGTAAATAATGGCCGCCAAATATCATACTGATTACCCAGGCTACACAACCAATAATATTGTAATAGCTAAATTTCTTTTTATCCATATTTACGATACCTGCTATAATAGGTGCAAATGTTCGTACAATAGGTACAAACCTTGCATAGATAATAGCAGCGCCACCATTCTTTTCATAAAAATCATTTGCTTGAACCAGGTATTTCTTTCTAAATAAAAAACGATCTGACCAATTAAACATCGCAGGACCTATCTTTTTCCCAAAATAATAGCCCAGAGAATTTCCTAAAATTCCCGCAATAACGATCATTGCGGTAAGAAATAATAAATCTAAAAGAGGATGATGCGTCGTAAAACCTTCAACCAACTCATGGCTATAGATCCCTGCTACAAATAGTAATGAATCTCCCGGAAAGAAAAAGCCCACAAACAATCCGGTTTCTGCAAAGATGATCAATAACAAAAGCCAAAGTCCTCCGTTAATAATATAGAACATCGGTGTTAACAGATCTCTATAAGTAAAATCCTTATGAATGAATACGGGCTTGAATTTTTTAAGATTACTTATTGCAAAGGATTTGGTTACATAACCATCTTTGGCTACAGAAAAAGAATCGATGTTTGTATGTACAAATTTTGCTTCTCCCGAATTATTTGTATAAACAGTATCGCTGTCATTGGAGATAATGGTAGCGTTGTCAATATCCCTTTGGTATTGATCATTCACCCTAATTGAAATGGAATCCTGAGCCTTCACCGTTAAAGCACAAAAAATAAAAAGCAGGCAATATAATATTCGTTTCATATCTCTCTTGTTCTAACGTTTTGTACTAATGAATTATTGAAATAATTATATTATAAAATTAGACACGCAAGATAATATTTAATCATTGTTAACGATGCTACTTATACAAAAACTATGAATGGCTGTATAATTAAAAAATTATTGCTTATTTTCCACCATCGTTCTAATCGAAACCTACTACATATATGAGTTTATTTATTAAGAAGCCAATTAGTCAGCTAATGGCCGATGCTGCCGATACCGAAAAAGGATTAAAAAGAACATTGACGGCGGGTTCATTGATCGCATTAGGAATTGGCGCTATCATTGGTGCCGGCCTTTTTGTAAGAACCGCTGCTGCTGCTGCACAAAGCGCCGGACCTTCAGTAACGCTTGGATTTTTGGTGGCTGCTTTTGGTTGTGCCTTGGCTGGATTGTGTTACGCAGAACTTTCTTCTTCCATTCCAATTGCGGGAAGTGCCTATACATATTCTTATGCTACTATGGGAGAATTTGTTGCCTGGATAATTGGTTGGGATCTGGTGCTTGAATACGCTGTAGGTGCCGCCACTGTTGGTATTGCCTGGAGCGAATATTTGAATAATTTATTAGTGAATGTCTTGCACTGCAGCCCAATCCCTTATCAATGGTGCCACTCTCCTTTTCAACATACTGACGCCGGCTTATATGGAATAATGAATCTACCTGCACTTGCCATTGTTATTTTATTAAGTTTATTACTAATAAAAGGCACCCAGGAATCTGCTGTTGTAAATGGGTTGATAGTTATTGCAAAAGTCACCATCGTTATTTTAATTATTGTGATAGGATGGGGTTTTATAAATCCTGCTAATCATACTCCTTACATCCCACCAGCTTCTACTTATATCGACTCACAAGGTCTCAGTCATAATTTTGGTGGTTTTTGGGGAATTATCGGCGCTGCCGGAACCGTATTTTTTGCTTTTATAGGATTTGATGCTGTAAGTACGACTGCACAAGAAGCCAAAAATCCTAAACGTGATATGCCTATTGGTATCTTAGGTTCGCTTGCTATTTGTACTGTTTTATATGTTTTGTTTGCACATGTATTGACAGGTGTAGCAACTGTGCAGGATTTCAGAACATCGGGGAAAGAAGCTTCTGTAGCTTTTGCTATCAATAAATATATGATTGGCTACGCATGGTTGGGCAAATTAGTAACTGTTGCGATATTGGGCGGATTCTCTTCTGTTATATTAGTGATGCTATTGGGCCAATCACGTGTCTTTTATTCTATGAGTAAAGACGGTTTATTACCACCTGTATTTAGCAAGGTCCACCCAAAATATAAAACGCCTTACATGGCTAACCTGATCATTCTGATTTTAGTTGGATTGTTTGCTGCATTTGTTCCGGGAGATATTGTTGGCGATATGACGAGCATTGGAACCTTATTCGCATTTAGTCTTGTTTGCATCGGTGTTATTATTCTTCGTAAAACAGAACCTAATTTAAAAAGAGAATTCAGAACTCCATGGGTTCCATTCGTACCAATATTAGGCGTTGTTGTTTGTGTATTGATGATGTGCGGATTAGGCTGGGCAAACTGGGCACGTTTATTTGGCTGGCTGGCAATCGGCTTGGTTATATATTTTAGCTATAGCAGATATCATAGTAAACTTCGTAATTCTGATAAATAATATTTTTAATTGACTCTTCAGATATAAGAAGTCAATTAATTATTCTACTAAGACTTATTATTCTCGATTCAGTTAATGACTCGCTAACTCTACCAGTTCCTGCGGAGGCACCTCTTTAGCTGCGATGCCAAGCGAAGCGAAGGCAGACAAAATCATGCGAAGCAGATTTTCGTCAGTGGCTAAAGGAGCGCTGGAGAAGGAACGCAGCCCAGCGGCTATGAGCGACCAAGACTAAAAAAATCACAAACTGCTATGGTGGATTAAGAGATATTTTTTCGGGAAAAAGAAAAAACATTCATTGTTCATTCTAATAAGCAAAAGGACTTCCCGATCATCATAAAAATAAAAAACGCCTCGTAGAAACAAGGCGTTTTGATTATATATTCTCAAAAAAAATTAGAATGGTAAATCATCTGCATCAGCATCAACGCTATTAACAGTTGCGCTGGTTTTAACCACAGGAGCAGGACTTGATCCCGCATTGGTAACATTACCACTACCTGCGCCCTGACCATCTTTTACGCTACCGCCCAAAAGCTGAATGTTTTGTACACGCATTCTTAAAGTTGCAGCTGGCTGGTTTTCTTTGTTGGTATAAGCCTCTGCTTCAGGAGAACCTTCGGCATATACCATTTGGCCTTTTTTTAAATATTGTCCCAACGCTGTGCGGTCGGTCCAATAAGCACATTCAACCCAGGTGGTTCTTTCCTTTTGGTTTCCCTGAGCATCTTTAAAGCGCTCTGTGTGTGCTACGCTAAAGTTAATTACGTTTTTTCCGTTAACTTCTTTCATGATGCAATCTTTTCCAAGATTACCTACAATTTGCAATTTGATCATAACTGTGTTTTTTAATGTTTAATGGATGTATCTGGTTTTGCGTTCTAAAATAAAAATTCAAAAGTTAAAAACAAAAAGTAATCATCTTCAAGGAATGTCAAAGAATTTTAATTTAGTTTTTTATAGTGTACGGGTTGTAAAAACCTCAAAAGACTTTTTTGCTTTTAACTTTTGAATTTTTACCTATTATTATTTTAATTCATTTTTTTCTTCAAAGTACTTACCTGCGTCTGTAAATTATTCACCATATTGGCCAGTGAATTTACATCCCAACGTTGTTGCTGGCTTACTTTATTAATGATCATTTGCGCCTGCCATAATTCTACAACATCTTCGGCATTAACCTGATAAGGTTGATATTGCGGATTATCGCTCACCATTGTTATTTTATTTTTAGCGCGGTTATTACGTACCAATCTTTTGTACACGATACCTTCATTTCTACTCACTACAATGTATGCCTGATCATTTTTTACATCTTCAACATTCTCCACTTTTTCTGCCACAATAATACTGCCACTTGGTGTTGGTAACATACTATCCCCTATTATTTCAAAGGCGCGATAATTACCGCCAGCTAGCATTGGTAATGTAAATGTATTGAGTTCATCAATAAACTCCGTATCGGCATAACCGGCTAAATAACCCGCGGCTGCTTTTACAGGTACAAAATGAATCACATTGCGCTCTGCAGTCATCATTTTTTGTTGCCTGCGTTTTGCAAGATAACTGTTACCTGTATTGCTTAAGTCTTTTAACAGAAGGTCATCCAAACTCAATTTAAAAGTATCACTTACAATTTCCAATACTTCTAAACGAGGATCAGCTCTCTCTTCTTCATAAGCTCCAATGAGTGAGCGTTTGATACCTAATTTAATAGCAAATTCTTCTTGTGTCCAACCACGAAGTTTGCGCAAATATTTAAGATTTTGTCCGGCTTGTGACATAGCTAAACTAATTTGATTAGCACAAATGTACTAACATTTTTAGTTTTTCAAAATTTATTTTTTATTTTAAAGAAAAAGAGCCGTAGTGGAAACTACAGCCCGTTGAGTCTTAATCGTCGAGACATTTTATAATATAGTAAATATGCTCTTCATCTGTAAATACGAAAAAAACAATAAAATGGTTTTTCAATAACTGTTTTAAGTTCATAAGCTTAAATAATACTGTAGCATCATTAATTTTTTGGTTCACACACCACGCTAATAAATATTCACACATAATTATATATAGCCCGTATTTTTGCAGAAAATAACCTTTATGCAAGCCATACTAGTATTTCACAGTTTAGTTCGTTGGTTCATTATGTTCTTTGGATTATGGACCGTTTTAAATGCTCTTACGGGTGTTTTTGGTAAAAGAACCTACACTCCTTCCGATAATCGTACTAATCTATTTTTTATGATCAGTTGCGATATTCAGTTGATCATCGGATTGATCCTTTATTTTGCCGGCCCATGGTTCGATAAATTGAAAGACCTTGGCAATAATATGAAGGACCCCTACAATCGTTTTTTCACAATGGAGCATACTGTTATGATGTTAACGGCCTGGGTATTGGTTCATATTGGCAGAACAGCCGTAAAAAAAGCAGATGGAGATACGGCTAAACATAAACGCTCTTTGATATTTTTTGGTTTGGTAATGCTATTAATAATCGCTGCTGTGCCTTGGCCGTTTAGAGAAATAATTGGGAAACCATGGTTTAGATGGTTCAATTAAAAATAACAGAACACCGATTGTTATGATCATAAAAAACAATATCATAATAGATCATAACAATCATAAAAATCTGCGTTCCATCAAGGAAAAAAGACAGATCAATTTTTAAAAATGACGAAAGCAAAAAGTAAAGTACTCCCTACTATATTAATTACAAATGATGACGGTATAACGTCTCCGGGTATACGCAATTTAATTGAAGCTGTAAAAGATCTTGGTAAGGTTGTGGTCGTGGCTCCTGATAAAGCGCAAAGCGGTATGGGACATGCCATCACTATCGGACATCCGTTAAGGCTAACCAAAATGGAAAAACTATTTGATGGCGTAGAAGCCTGGGAAACAAATGGCACACCGGTAGATTGCGTGAAATTGGCCGTAAATAAAGTGCTTCGCAAAAAACCTGATCTTTGCTTGAGCGGTATCAATCATGGCGCTAATCATTCTATCAATGTTATTTATAGCGGAACAATGAGCGCCGCCATGGAAGCAGCTATCGAAAGTATTCCCAGTATTGGTTTTTCTTTATTGGATTATAGCATTGAAGCTGATTTTACTGCAGCGAGACATTATGTAAGAGAAGTAGTAAAAGCTGTACTAAAACAAAAAAAGGACAAGCATTATTTATTAAATGTAAATATCCCCTTTGCTCCGTTAGAACTAATAAAAGGACTCAAGATATGCAGACAAGCGTATGCTAAATACGAGGAAGATTTTCAGGAACGCAAAGATCCTCATGGCAGAAAATACTATTGGCTCACGGGAGAATTTGTAAATTTTGATAAAGGACGCGACACAGATGTATGGGCACTCGAAAATAATTATGTGAGCATCGTACCTGTGCAATTCGATCTGACCAATTATACATTAAAACAACAATTAGAAAAAAACTGGAAATTAAATGATACTAAAAAAAGATAATTACGCTTTCGGATTTGGTTTAGGATTGGTAGCTCCAATTTTTGGATTTATCGCTTTTAAATATACACGCCTGCAATCAATTCCTTTTATGGAGGCGGTTAGATTTGTTTTGTCAGAGCATGCATTATTATCTGCAGCATTGAGCGTTTCGTTATTAGCTAACGCGGCCATATTTACTTATTACATCAATGCGCATATTGATAAAACGGCTAAAGGCATTTTCTTTGCCACAGGTATTTACGGCATCACCATCCTAATAATAAAAACATTCTTTTAAACATTATGGCAGATAATCCCTGGTTTAAAGATTGGTTCAACTCTCCTTATTATCATTTGTTATATGCTAACAGAGATGATAAAGAAGCCGCTGCATTTATCGATAAACTGATAGAACACCTGCAACCAGCACCGGGCGCGACAATGCTGGATGTGGCCTGTGGCAAAGGAAGGCATTCCATACATCTTGCAGAAAAGGGGTTTGATGTTACAGGAATAGATCTGAGTGAAGAAAGCATTGCCGAAGCATTAACGCATCAAACAGATAAGCTGCATTTTTATATCCACGATATGCGCTTGCCATTTTGGATAAACTATTTTGATTTTGCTTTTAACTTTTTTACCAGCTTCGGATATTTCAAAACGCAACGCGAAAACGATAATGCGATAAGAACCATCGCCCAATCGATCAATAGCAAAGGGCGTTTTGTAATGGATTATCTGAACACACAATGTGCAGAAGCCAACACGATACGCAATATGGAAAAAGATATCCATGGTGTACATTATGCCATTACCAAATGGGTAGATACCAAACATTTTTATAAAAAGATAATCATCACCCACTCTGCATTAAAAGAACCGTTGGAATATATAGAACGTGTAGAAAAATTCACGTTGGCAGACTTTACAACCATGTTCGAAAAACAGGGATTGCATATTCAGGAAGTTTACGGTGATTACGACTTTGCGCCGTATGATGTAAATACATCACAACGTTTGATAATGATCACAGCTAAAAAATAATTGGGCTAAAGCCCTTCGTCTTTAAATTAATAACCCCCGACTTAAGTCGGGGTTACTTGTAATATATGGTTGACGGGCTTTAGCCCAACTATTTCTTTTTATTATGAAACAACAGGTACTTCGCTGTTTCATAATAATCACCCGTAAATCTTGCTAAATAATTTTTAACGCTATCGGTTTGCGCATTTACAGGTATTGAATCATTATTTACAACAGATGCAAAATGCACTTTCCCTGTTTTAATATTCTTCTGATAATAATATTGATTAGTAACCGTGCCAATCGTTTCCGCTTCATGATCAATAATAAAAGCATTTTCAGTATTGTTCATTGCTGTATCAAATAAATTTCTACCCATTGCATTATTAGTATAAGGCATTTTAAGCAGCGATGCTACCGATGGCATAATATCTACTTGCGAACAAACATCATGGATCAATTGAGGCTTCAATAATTTGGGAGAATAGAACAGCAATGGCACGTGTTCTCTTGTTAAATCAAGCGCAGACCAGCTTTTAGGATACATCTCATCCGCTCTTCCGGGAATACCATGGTCTCCTACAAAAACGAAGATCGTATTATCGAAATACTTTTCCTTTTGCGCCGCTTCAATAAATTTACGGTAACAATAATCCGTATAACGAAAAGCATTTAACTGAGCATTGCTCTCAAAACCATATTTCGTCAGACTATCTTTTGGATATTCAACTTTTGTAAATTCGCTCAAAGCTGCTGCAGGAATGGTGTACGGACCGTGGTTATCTGCCGTTTGAATAATAGCAAAAAAAGGTTTAGTCTCTTTTGCTAAAATACCATTCGATTCTAAAAAGAGATTTTTATCATCTATGCCCCAAACATCTGCCTTCTTTGCTTTATAATCATCCTGGCTATATAAATGCACGCCTTCAATATTATTTAAAAGCAACCCTTTTATATTCGCCCAGGTAGGATCTCCACCCAAAAAATAAAATTTATCATAGCCTTTCAAATCATTGATGATCGTTTGCTGATCTACTGTTTCAGGATTACGACTTGCCGTACGATTATTATCACCCAACGCATCGGGAATACCCGTAACAGTTGCCCACACACCACGCGCCGTAGGAAAAGATGGTGTAAAGCAACGATCATGAAAAACACCATTCTTACACATTTCATTAAAATACGGCGTTGTGTTATAAGGATTGCCCCCCATCGTACTTCTATACATACAGAAGCTTTCGCAGATCACAACAATTACATTTGGTTTAGTAACCGATGTATCTGCAAAAGAATAATGGCGCTCGTAATTTAATTTAACGCTATCCTTATTTTGTACACCAAGATAATCAGCCATCAAAGCATAAGCAGCCCTTGTCTTATTGATATCGGGTTTGGTATCTCTAAAACTTAATGTGCTAAAAAAGCTTTGAAAAGGATTCAATGCAATATTGGCTTCAAAATTATCATTCAATGTAAAAGCATCGCTCCAACGTAAATTGAATTGTCCTATTTTTCCAAAAACGCCCAATGCAAACAATAAAAAGAATCCTACAAACCATGCCCACAAACTTCCTTTTCTCTTTTCTTCATTTTGATACGCCGTTAATAATTTTTTAAAGACAATCACTACAATAATAAATAATAGTATTAGCAGAATGATCACTTTAACTAACGGATAGCTTTGATAAGCCATATTTAATGAGATAGCCGCATCTCCCAAATAACTAAGTATCGAGGCATTTAACCTTTGTTGAATAAACGAATAATGATAATAATCTACCACATAAATAAATACCAATAACACATACACTATTGGCAATAAAATGTTCCAAAAGACTTTAGCCTTTTTATTGATAAAAGGATTTATAAAAGGCAATGCATTTATCAGCATCATAAACGCGCCGAACATACATAAAAACTTCAGATCAAACCGCAACCCCATTACAAATGCAGGTATTGAAAATGTCTTATCCAACGGATTGAATTTCCAATAAAAAACAAAACGTGCAATCGTCATCGTCAATAAAAAGATTGCCAGGATAGATAATATCCAGGCTAGTAATCTCGGTAGTCGCTTAAACAATAACATACAGATAATTTATAATTAACTTAAATATAATTTTAAAGATGCCGGCAAAGTTATATTAATTATTTTTGTGTTAACTTATTTTGTACAATGCACACCATACTTAGCTGGGATCATACTTTACTAAAGCTTATTAACTATCAATGGCAAAACGATTTTTTCGATTTTCTAATGCCATGGCTACGCAATGCAACGGCCTGGGTGCCGTTATATTTTTTTCTGGGACTTTTCCTGATTACTAATTATAAAAAGAAAGGCTGGTGGTGTATCCTCTTTGCAGCTGCAACCGTTATTCTGACGAACTATGTAAGTAGCAATCTAATTAAAGAAAATTTCCACAGATTAAGACCTTGCAACAATCCCGATCTAGCAAGCTGGTTAAGGGTTTTGGTGCCTTACCGTCCGCAGAGCAGTAGTTTTGTTTCGTCTCATGCGGCCAATCATCTGAGCATGGCAACGTTCCTATATCTTGCCCTAAAAGATGAAATAGGTAATTGGGCCTGGTTATTTTTTGTATGGGCATTTAGTATTTGTTACGCTCAAATGTATGTTGGGGTACATTATCCAATAGATATAACTGGCGGTGCAATAGCTGGATTTCTTATCGGATATTTGACAGGAACTTTGTTCAACAAAAAATTTGCATTAGCTTAGTCAAATGTCTGAGGTCGTCATTTTATTGTTATTGATCTTACTCAACGGACTTTTCGTGATGAGTGAGATAGCGTTGGTAAGTGCCAGAAAACCACGCTTGGAAGCAATGGCCAACAAAGGCGATGCAAAAGCCAAAACAGCACTGGAATTAGCAGAAGATCCAGAGAAATTTTTATCCGTTGCACAAATAGGTATCACGCTCATTTCCATTTTTACAGGTGTTTATTCCGGAGAAAAATTTGGCGGCTATTTAATGCCTTACATAGCCCATTCACATATCGCTATCTTACAACAGTATGCCTTGTCTATATCTACAGGTATCGTTGTAATTATTGTAACTTTTTTTTCTATCATTTTAGGAGAATTAATCCCTAAGCGTTTTGGAATGCTGCGTGCTGAACCCATTGCACGTTTTGTAGCTGGGCCAATGAATCTGTTATCAACCATCGTACATCCCATAGTTTGGCTGCTAACATCTATTACGAATCTTACCATTAAAATATTTAATGTACAAAAAACAACACCTGATAATGCGGTAACAGATGATGAAATAAAAGCATTGTTATCAGAAGGTAGTGAGCAAGGTGCTATTGAAGAAGAAGAAAAAGATATCATTGAACGTATCCTTCATTTAGGTGATCGAAATATTACTTCGTTGATGACGCACCGCACGGATATTGTTTGGTTCGATATGAATGATACGGTGCAAATGGTAAAAGATAAATTTGAAACCATTCCGTATTCTACTTACCCTGTTTGCGATAAACAGATCGATGATATCAAAGGCATTGTTTATATAAAAGATCTGCTGAAAGTAGCACCGCAAGTGCAATTGAAAGATCTGGCAAAACCTGCGCTATTTGTTCCCGACAATAACACTTCTTACCAGTTGCTCGAAAAAATAAAACAGAAAAAGATACACTCCTGCTTTATCATCAACGAATATGGAACAATGGAAGGCATGATAACGCTGAATGATATTTTAGAAGCCATTGTTGGCGACCTACCACAAACCGGACAAGACGAATACGAAGTTGTAGAAAGAACCGACGGAACATTTTTAGTAGATGCGCAAATTCCCTTTTACGATTTTTTAACCCACTTCGATAAAGCAGATTGGATGAATGAAGGCGAACACGAATTCGATACCCTCGCAGGCTTTGTTCTCAACCAGCTCGAACGCATACCACACATAGCCGAAAAATTCGAATGGCGCGGATTTACTTTTGAGATAATTGATATGGATGGGCAGCGGATTGATAAGTTGCTTGTGACGATTACGCCAACGCTTAAGGAGGAAATGGAAGATTAATTTGGTTTCCTGCATCTAAATAGTATATAATATCATGAACAAAGAACCTGCACTAGAAATATATAAAAAATAAACAGATTGTTACAACTACAATACAAAAGTATAACACTAAACAAATGATTACCAATACATATAAAAATGATTAAAATGGATTCTATAGCATATATATTTGTGTTAGCCGTAATAGAACCGAAATGACTCACCAAGAATTTATTGACGAAATCAGGAAGGCATATCTAGCTGCTCGTAAGTACTCCTATGTACCAAGAAGAAATTCGCAAGTTCTTCGAAGAGGTACTAGTCATACCATTTCATCAATTTCAGAGGATATTTTTGCTGCGTATTGTGCTGAAAAAGCGATTCAAACAAATGGTTTGGAAATAATTGCAGATCCACAAATTTCTTTTAGTGGTGCAGGACTCAGAAATATTAATGATAAGAAATCTTTATTAATTAGACCTGATGTAGCTATATGTAAGACACAGAAAATCGTTTGTCTTTTTGACCTTAAAATGGATTTAGGTTTTAATAGAAGCGGTTTTATTACTCAAGCAACTGCTAGAAGTATACAAATGAATCTTATCAAAAATAAATGTGCTACAATTAATGGAAATCCATATATCATCTCACCTGAAATAGAATTTAATTATTTATTGTTATCAGAGAAAAACGGTTTAAGAGGTCTGCATAATCGAAATATGGCGACAATAGAAACACTTAAAAATATTAATGCCTTTTTACTAACCGACGGAGATCATCTAAACTCTTATCACAAAAGTGCAATATTTAAAGCTAATGATAAAGAGTTCGAGCGATTAGACTCTTTACTAGCTAAATACTTAAATTAACTATACTACGGCTAACATGGGGTTTGCTGCCATGCTGACTAGACGAATAACCCTCATCTTTTTCAGCCAACGTTGGTGTTCCATTTTCATATATAAGCCAAAACAAATCTCCCGAATACGCCGCCGTCTGGTCTCCGACCAACGGCAATTCCAATTACAGTAACTGCTATAATTTAATCAGTATGCCCCAAAGCCGTTGGTCGGAGACCAGACGGCGGCATTCCCTTCTTCGAACTAACTAATGTTCATTAAAATAAATTAACAACTTTAACGTTAATTGAAATATGAAAAATTACATCCTCTCTTTTCTTTTATTATCGATGATATCCTTTAACTCATTCGGACAAAAAGAAAATATAAATGACTACTCCAATAAACTTTTATGCGATGCTTATGTTTATGGAAAAACAGATGCTGCTACGGTTGAATTTCTACAGACTTATTTCCCTTATCTGGCAAGACAAAAGCCTGAAAATGGTTATTTAACACCTCCTGAGGGTGACAATGCAAAGCATTCCCTTACAACAATGACTTTTAAACAACATCCCTTCTTCAATTTTAAAATGAAGAGCGGAAGTATTGATTTTTTTACTGTAGATGATGGTGGCGGACTTGTTTTCGAAAAAGGCGCACAACTATGGCTAAACTTTGATACCGAAGGAGACGCCAATTATGTTTTTGCAAAATTAGTAGACTCGTTGCAAAAGCTCAGCTATCAAAAAACACTCACTACCCAAAATGGCCAAAGTGTTATATTATTTTCAGGGTATGCAAATGATCTGATATTTAAACCATCTATATCATTGATAAAAGACCCAACAAATCATATTTACAAAATACTTTTCAAACGTGAATTTGATGAGGGTACAGGTTTCTAAATATAATCATAGAAATATCAGCTCTTCTTCTGTTCAAAATAATCCTGCATTTCATCATTGATCTCTTTGCGCATTTCGCCAAGTCTAATGGCGTATTGTTCTAATTTTTTATCTTCTTCAGTCGGAGGATTCCATTTTGGAACGGGAACAGTTTTGCCGGTATCATCTACCGCAGCAAACACAATAATGCAATGCGTGGCATTTGTTTTAACTTTTGTTTTAGGATTAATTGTGCTGATGTCAACTGCAATATGCATGCTGGTTCTGCCCGTATAAATTAGTCTTGCCTTTACTTCAACAATATCACCGATCATGATCGGGTTAAAAAATCGTATCCCGCCAACATATACTGTTACACAATATTGACTGCTCCAGCTAACCGCACAAGTATAAGCCGCCTGATCGATCCATTTCATTACAGCGCCGCCATGCACCTTACCGCCAAAATTCACATCAGACGGTTCACTTAAAAAGCGAAAATTTACAATATTGTTCTGCATATATTAATCATTAAAATAAAAAGCAATTATTTCATTTACAATAGCAACACTTGCTAAACTTATTGCAACCGTTGTTTTTTCTATTGTATAAAGCAACATAGCACAAGTCAAATAAAATGCTAATCTAAACATCATTCTCCAGGGCTGCTCTAATCTCGATGTAGATTTAGGTGCTGCAAAAATACTCCAAAATACAATGGCTATTACAGGCAAAATGATGGCAACGATGTATTTCAAATATACATTTTCTACAACATGATAACCACCATAAGCCAATGATATAACCATCACAATTTCCAACAGAAATGCTATAGCCTGATTAAATCCGCGTACAATATTCATAGTAAATTTTACTTGTTAAACTTTTCTACGGCTTAAAATTAAGTGTATCTTGTATAGCATCAAAATACACTAAAGTATAATGTTGTATTGACAATGGTTCCTCTTATCATATTTATAGTTATTATTATTTTTGCCATTTTTTTCTTCGGTAAGAAGAAAAAAAATATGCTGAATTTTAAAATGCCTGCCAATACAAAACAATTACTGTTGGATAATGTAGCATTTTATCAAGGTCTTGATGACGATAAAAAAGTACTTTTCGAGAACCGCATCAAGGAGTTTTTACAGATAGTAACTATAACAGGCGTTACAACAAAAGTGGAAGATCTCGATCGTATCTTAATAGCATCCGGCGCTATTATCCCTATTTTCGCTTTTCCAGATTGGATGTATAATAATATTGATGAAGTACTTTTATACAAAGACAGTTTCAACACAGAATACAGTACGGACGGTACGGATAGAAATATTTTAGGTATGGTGGGCGATGGAGCGATGCACAGGCAAATGATATTATCACAACCTTCTGTGCGAGCCTCTTTTAAAAATGCAACCGATGGTCGTAATACAGTCATTCACGAATTTGTTCACCTGATCGATAAAGCGGACGGCACTACGGATGGTATTCCGGAATATTTATTATCTCGTCCGTATGTAATGCCATGGCTAAACAAAATTCATGAAACAATTAGCCAAATGAAACATAGTAATCATTCTGATATCAATTTATATGGTGCAACAAATGATGCCGAATTTTTAGCCGTGATAGCAGAATATTTCTTTGAACGTCCGGAACAATTAAAAACAAATCATCCTGAATTATATACATTACTGGAACAAATGTTTACGAACTCCAAAACAAGTAAATAGAAAAGTACTATGGATACGAATATTGAATTTAGCATAGCGACACTTACGGATATCTCAGGTATTCTTTCGTTACAAGAAAAATATTTAGTCACCAACTTAACAACCGAACAAAAAAAGAATGGCTTTGTAACAACACCATTTACTACAGAACAACTAACAGATATCATCAACCAAACGGGTTTATTTACAGCTAAGGATGACAACACAATTATAGCTTATGCTTTTGCGGGTAGCTGGCAATATTTTAGTCAATGGCCAATTTTCAATGCCATGACGGAACGCTTTCCCCTCCTATCATTCAGAGATTTTACTATAACTACAGAAAACAGTTTTCAATACGGCCCTGTTTGCATCGATGAAAAATACAGAGGCTCTGGATTATTAAATACACTATTTGAATTAATGCGAATAACATTATTAAAACGCTACCCATTAAGTATTACTTTCATTAACAAAATAAATCCACGTTCCTTAAAAGCGCATGTTGAAAAATTGAACTGGACAGTTATTGACGAGTTCGAATTCAACAATAACAATTATTATATGTTGGCATTTGATATGAAAGAAAGTGTACTCAATAAGGCTTAATAACGATCTCTTTTTCTGAAACTTTATTACGATAAAAGTATTCAATAAGATTAAGCAAAGGCCCGGTCATAAATGTTGTTACAAGTGCCATTAAAACCATGATAGCAAATATTGGAGGAGATAATATTCCAAGATCATAACCGATATTTAAAACGATCAGTTCCATCAATCCACGGGTATTCATCAGCGCACCAATAGAAAGGGAATCCTGCCATGAATATCCTACTAGCTTTGCAGAGATAGAACTGCCGCCAAATTTACCTAATACCGCAATACAAATTATTAAGCCGCAACTCATCCATAAATGTCCTTCGGTTAATAATCCTACCTGTGTTCTTAATCCTGTAAAGGCAAAGAAAATAGGCAATAATAATAACACACTTATATCTTCTATTTTATCCGCCAGTAATTCTTTAAACTGTATTCTTTGAGGCATGATAACACCCGCTAAAAATGCCCCAAACAAAGCGTGTATACCTATGATCTCAGCAATATAAGCAGAGGCTATTAAGATAAAGAAAACGATCATCACTAACCTCTTGTTTAACCCTTCTTCGTCATCATATCTTTTACTAATGCTGTTGATCCATGGCCGGATTAATTTCAGCATGATAAATACAAAGATCAATGCCAATAAAATAGTGAACATAGCGCTTAACACACTTCCCGCTTTTACAATAGCGACTACTGCAGCAAGAATACACCAGGCTGTAATATCATCAGCCGCAGCACAAGTAAGCACAATAGCACCTAAAGCTGTTCTTGTCAGATCTCGTTCATGTAATATTCTTGCCAATACAGGAAAAGCTGTAACACTTATCGCTATTCCTATAAATAGAGCAAAGGCTAAGAAACTTACATTAGCAGGTGCAAACTCCTCATACAAAAAATAAGAAACCAGCACACCTAAAAAATATGGAAAAATAATACTGGCATGACTAATCACTACAGCATTATGCGCCTTATTTTTTAATTTATCGATATCCAGATCCATACCTATAATAAACATAAAAAATACCAAACCTATCTGACTTAAGAACTGAAGATTGCTCATTGAGCTTGACGGAAATAAAAAAGCAGAAAAATTGGGAAACAATGCCCCCATAATCGACGGACCTAAAAATATTCCAGCGATCATTTCTCCTACAACTGTTTGCTGTCCTAGTTTAGAAAATATCGCTCCGAATAATTTTGCAACAAAAATGATGGCTAATATTTGCAGTAATAATAATCCCAGCGGACTTTTTATATTATGCAAAAATTGTTCAACAACTGTTTGATTTGAATTGATAACAACCGGTGTTGATTTATCTACTATTTTATTAAGCGGTGAAGTTGCCGTATTGATCTGCCGGCTGTTGGGCACAAGATCTCTGCCCTTATTAATTACAAAAAAAATAAGACAGGCAAAAATCCCGATGATGAGTGAATATAGTAGTACGTTTTTCTTCATGTCCTCAATTCAATGTTAGTACAAATATATAAAAGCAAAGTTGCTGTTTACATTTTTTAGAAAACTATAATAGTAAAGTAATATAAAGTAGCAAGTAATAAGTATTAAGTCGTAGGATAAAAACAGCTTTGAGATAAGGGCATAAAAAAACCCTCCAATAAATTGGAGGGTTTCAAAGAATATGGCAGCTACCTACTCTCCCGCATTGTTGTGCAGTACCATCGGCCATAAGGGGCTTAACTTCTCTGTTCGGTATGGGAAGAGGTGAACACCCTTGGCAAAACCACCATAAGATCTTACAGTTATAATTGTTCAGGTTATAACCAAATAATGTACATATTGGGAAGTTGAATAAGAAGTAAAATAAAAAAATAAAGCTTACGGGTAATTAGTACTACTCGACTTTGATGTTACCACCTGTATATCTATAGCCTATCAACGTTGTAGTCTACAACGGCCCTTAAAAGTAAACTCATCTTGTGGAAGGTTTCACGCTTAGATGCTTTCAGCGTTTATCCTTGCTGTACGTAGCTACTCGGCATTGCACCTGGCGGCACAACCGATACACCAGCGGTACATACGACTCGGTCCTCTCGTACTAAAGTCATGTCCACTCAATTTACTAACGCCCATCACAGATAGGGACCGAACTGTCTTGCGACGTTCTGAACCCAGTTCACGTGCCACTTTAATCGGCGAACAGCCGAACCCTTGGGACCTTCTCCAGCCCCAGGATGTGACGAACCGACATCGAGGTGCCAAACCTTACCGTCGATATGAGCTCTTGGGTAAGATCAGCCTGTTATCCCCAGAGTACCTTTTATCCTTTGAGCGACGGCCCTTCCATACAGAACCGCCGGATCACTTTAGCCGACTTTCGTCCCTGATCGACTTGTAAGTCTCACAGTCAAGCTCCCTTATACTAATGCGCTCTATGTACGATTACCAACCGTACTGAGGGAACCTTTGCAAGCCTCCGTTACATTTTAGGAGGCGACCACCCCAGTCAAACTACCCACCATGCACTGTTTCCCGTTAGGGATTAGATTCTAAATGTTTAAAGGTTGGTATTTCAACGACGACTCCATCATGCCTAGCGACAAAACTTCAAAGTCTCCCAACTATCCTACACATCAAAAATTCAAAATCAATGCAAAGTTGTAGTGAAGGTTCATGGGGTCTTTCCGTCCCGTGACGGGTAACCGGCATCTTCACCGATACTACAATTTCACCGGGCTCGTGGAGGAGACAGTGTACAACTCATTAGACCATTCGTGCAGGTCGGAACTTACCCGACAAGGAATTTCGCTACCTTAGGACCGTTATAGTTACGGCCGCCGTTTACTGGGGCTTCAGTCAGAAGCTTTGGCTTGCGCCGAACATCCTTCCTTAACCTTCCAGCACCGGGCAGGTATCAGGCTCTATACGTCATCTTTCGATTTTGCAGGGCCCTGTGTTTTTGCTAAACAGTTGGTTGTACCATTTTACTGAGACCATCCGAAGATGGTATGCTTTATCCCGAAGTTACAGCATCAATTTGCCTAGTTCCTTCTCCACGGCTCACCCGAGCGCCTTAGAATATTCATCCCACCCACCTGTGTCGGTTTGCGGTACGGGCTGCTTATACCATAACTTAGAAGTTTTTCTCGGAGGTTTGATTAGGGTCACTATCAGCTCAGCCGAAGCTTTACTGTACTATCAGGTTCGACTAATCGTGCGGATTTACCTACACAACCAATATCTACACCCTTTAACGTTCTATTCCGTAAGAACGCGGACCTTTCACTACCTCGTCACTCCATCGAAGTATAAGCAGGTGTCGGAATATTAACCGACTTGCCATCAGCTACCCCTTTCGGGTTTGCCTAAGGACCCGACTAACCCTGATCTGATTAACATTGATCAGGAAACCTTGGGTTTACGGCGTTGAAGTTTTTCACTTCAATTATCGTTACTTATGCCTACATTTTCTTTTGAAATCGCTCCAGCAACCATCGCCAGTCACCTTCGCAGCAGATTTCAATGCTCCCCTACCGATATACTACCTAGTAGCAATCTTAGAACTTCGGTTCACAGTTTGATGCCCGATTATTTTCCGTGCAGAGTCTCTCGACCAGTGAGCTGTTACGCACTCTTTAAATGAATGGCTGCTTCCAAGCCAACATCCTGGCTGTTATAGAAACTCCACCTCGTTTGATCAACTTAACTGTGTATTAGGGACCTTAGTTGCTAATCTGGGTTATTTCCCTCTCGGCCATGGACCTTAGCGCCCACAGCCTCACTCCTGGAGATATTTAACAGCATTCGGAGTTTGTCAGGATTTGGTAGGCGGTGAAGCCCCCTAGTCCAATCAGTAGCTCTACCTCTGTTAAACGTCTATAATCCAAGGCTGTTCCTAAAAACATTTCGGGGAGAACGAGCTATCTCTCAGTTTGATTGGCCTTTCACCCCTATCCACAGGTCATCGCAAAACTTTTCAACGTTTACGCGTTCGGTCCTCCAGTGTGTGTTACCACACCTTCAACCTGCCCATGGATAGATCACAAAGTTTCGCGTCTACCCCCACTGACTAGTCGCCCTATTTGGACTTGCTTTCGCTACGGCTCCGTTACTAAAGAACTTAACCTCGCCAGTGAGGAGTAACTCGTAGGCTCATTATGCAAAAGGCACGCCGTCACATATTGCTATGCTCCGACCGCTTGTAGGCGTACGGTTTCAGGTACTATTTCACTCCCCTGTTTGGGGTACTTTTCACCTTTCCCTTACGGTACTGGTTCACTATCGGTCTCTGAGGAGTATTTAGCCTTACCGGATGGTGCCGGCAGATTCAGGCAGGATTTCTCCGGTCCCGCCTTACTCAGGATACTGCTCGTCCTTGTCAATTTGTATCTACGTGACTATCACACGCTATGGCCCAACTTTCCAGAAGGTTCGATTTGATGACAATTTCTAAATGCAGTCCTACAACCCCGAATCAGCACGCTGACTCGGTTTGGGCTATTCCCTTTTCGCTCGCCACTACTTGGGGAATCACTATTGTTTTCTTTTCCTCTCCCTACTTAGATGTTTCAGTTCAGGAGGTTGGCTTTCCTTGCGGAATAATACATCTTCAATGTATTAGGTTGTCCCATTCGGAGATCTTCGGATATAATGCTTGTGTGCAGCTCCCCGAAGCTTATCGCAGCTTACCACGTCCTTCATCGCCTCTCAGAGCCAAGGCATCCACCATACGCCCTTATTTGCTTTAAAAAATTTACATTCACTATAGGTTTAACCCTATAGCTA
>Ga0207034_1047_pt2 | contig 21375 bp, 18 predicted proteins | sample Alteio_BWMinCont_36_FD_153269 | JGI IMG/M metagenome (GOLD analysis project Ga0207034, IMG submission 153269) | Enriched cells from forest soil in Barre Woods Harvard Forest LTER site, Petersham, Massachusetts, United States -... | ecosystem: Environmental > Terrestrial > Soil > Temperate forest >...
CTCACACTGGCGCAACCCAGAGTAGCAGTCCCTGCCGACGTACAATACGTGCACGCGCGCCGGCCGGCAGCGCGCTCTCGCAGCGTATCCGCCAGCGTTCGCCATGCACACTCGCCCACGCTTCGCCACCCGCGGCGATCGGCTCCAGCAACTCCGCCACCTCATTCAGCAGCGCCTCGTCACCGATGAACTGGCGCGCTTGACGCGCGCGAAACACCAGCCGCACGATCAACGCCAGTAACCCGGTAGCGCACACCGCGATGCCGGCGATTACGCCTAGATTGACGCCGTAGCCTGGCACCCCGGTATTCATCAGCATCACCGAGCCCACGGCGAATGCGATCACTCCGCCGATGCCGAGCACACCAACCGACGCCGTGACTGCCTCGGCCGCCAGCAGGCCGACGCCCAGCCCCATCAGCGCCAGACCCGCATAGTTCACCGGCAGCAGCTGCAGCGCATACAGGCCGACCAGCAGACAGATGCCACCGGCGATGCCGGGCAACAGCACACCGGGATGTGTCGCCTCCAGGAACAGGCCGACGATGCCGGCCAATACCAGCAAATAGGCGATGGTCGGATTTGTGATGATCGCCAGGAAACGCGAACGCGCATTTGGCGCGTAATCGTGCACATACACTCCCTGGAACTGCAAGGTCACCGGGCGATCTCCCAGTTGCACATTGCGGCCATCCGCCCTGGCCAGCAGGTCGGACACGTCGGTCGCGACGAAATCGATCACGTGCTGCTGGGCCGCTTCGCTGGCGGTTAGCGTGGCCGCCCCGCGCACTGCCTGTTCGGCCCACTCGACATTGCGCTCGCGTAGTTGCGCCAGCGAACGGATGTAGGCAATCGAATCGTTCAATATCTTGTGCGTCTCGGTATCGCCATTGTCGGCCGATGGTGCCGGCGCTGGAGACTTCTCTGCGATCGGCGGCTGGTCGCCGATCTTCGGGAACGGCGTCGGCGTGCTGCCGCCCAGGCTCACCGGCGTGGCCGCACCCACATGCGTGGCGGGCGCCATCGCGGCAATCTGCCCTGCGTACAGGATGTAGGTGCCGGCGGAAGCCGCCCGCGCACCGCTGGGCGCCACATAGACCAGCACCGGAACCTTGCAGGACAGCATGCCGGCGATGATTTGCCGCATCGAGTCGGACAACCCGCCCGGGGTATCCAGCCGCAGCACGATCGCCACCGCGCCGTCGGCCACGGCATGTTTCGAGGCGTCGTCGAAATATTCAGCCGCCGCCGGGCCGATCGGACCCTCCAGCGCCAGTTGCGCCACCATGCCGGCGGATGCCGGGTGAGCGGCGACCGCAGGCGTTTCAGCAGCGCACGCCCCACGCGCCGACATCATGCAAAGGATCACGGCCCACGATATGCACACCCATCGCGACATCACAGCGACCTCGGGTTTACCTCAGCATCGAGGAGGATAGACTACGCCTCCCCGAACCGCACGATACGGGTGGTTAAACTCGGCCGTTCTGGCAATACCAGGGCGATGCTGGCCAGCGTTTCCCGCTCCCTCCGGTTGCCCCGGCTCGATATTTGCGGTAGATTTTATACACATGTGATGTGTATAGGATACAAGGCCGGTGAAACAATTGCGCAGACCGCGTTCTGAACGCACCAACATCGTTCTCGACTCGAAGCTCGTCGCCAAAGTCAAGCGCCTCGCCAATGTTAGGACAACTCGCGATGCAGTCCATGTGGCGCTCGAGCACTACGTGAGAAGTCGCGACTACTCGGGAGTTCTCGCACTGCGCGGCACGGGCGGCGTATCAGAAGGCTATGATCCGAAGGCAGCCAGCCCATCTCGGTGACGTAAGATGCTTGTCGACTCGTCGGTTTGGATCGCGTACTTACGCGGTGACATGCTGGTTGAAGTTGAATTGCTGAGCGAAGCCCTCGAACAGGGACGCCCCGTTTGGCTCGCGCCGCCAATCCTTCAGGAGGTACTACAGGGTGCAGACACCCCTGAGCGATTCACCCGCTGGGATCGGGTGCTGGGCGAGTTGCCAATGGTAATTGCGCCCGATGCTCGAGAGGCCGCGCGCAGTGCAGCGCACTTGTACGCGCGATGTCGGTGGGCGGGCGTAACTCCACGTTCCGCGAACGATTGCCTAATAGCAACGCACGCTATTGTCAGCGACATGCCAGTGCTGCATCGTGATCGGGACTTTAGTTTGATTGCCGGCGTCGAGCCGAAACTCATGCTCGTAAATGCGGAGAAATGACCGTCCAAGGTCTGAGCTTACCGACACATCGACGCACACGGGTTGCCGGGTGCCACGCGCGGCGTCTGAATTCGTTCCCTCAATCGTGGAGCGGGATGCGGTAAATGTTTCGGCGAGTTTCCCACTTCACGAACGCATAAACGGATGGATCGGAACCCATCGATATGGCTCCCTGACCTTAGTGTCCCTCCGTACTCCCTAAGGAGTACGGAGGGATTGTTCCGTTTCGCTGGCTGATCGACTCTCGGTTTCTGCGTCTTAACCGCCCGAGGATCGCCATCAATATTGTCGCGCCGAATGCTGGGATGGCAGCCGCAACGAATATTTCGCGGGTTCGAAAGCCGAGCACGAGCAACGCGCCGCCCAGGAGCGGCCCCGCGATGCTGCCTACACGCCCCACACCCAGCGCCCAGCCTGCGCCGGTTGAGCGCATGGTAGGCGGATAAGCAATCCCCGATAGCGAATTGATTCCCGACTGGCTGCCGCCGCCGATTCCGGCGCCGCCGATCAGGACCGAAAGCAGCCAGAGCGGCGGATCGAGTAATCCTATTGAAAGCACGCACAGTGCACCGAAGGCCAGGCCGCAGGTCAGCACACGTTCTATTCCGACGCGGTCGACAAAGGGCGCTACAAGCAACGGACCCGCGATGACGCCCATGGAGTACATCGTCGATGTGAAAATCGCCCGGGATGGACTCATGCCGGCACTATGCAAGATGGCCGGCATCCACAGCAGGATGAAGTAAATGCCGAGCAGATTGAGCAAATTGATCGGCCAAAGCAGCAGCGTAGTGGGCGCCATCCCGTCGTGGAACAACGCGGCGACCAGATTGCGTCGGCGCGCCTCGGCGGGCAGCACCCCAGACGCTGGCAGCCGCCACGCGAGCAGCGGCACGATCGCGAGTGGTAGCACACCACCCACGCGAAAGATCACCGGCCAACCGAAGAACCCTACAAGCCGGCTCGCTAGCAATCCCCCGACTGCGATACCGATCGGCACGCCCGTAGAAATCAAGATCACGAACCGCCCCTGGGTCATCCGTGGCGCAAAGTCCGACGCGAGCGCGATTGCGAGCGGGATTCCGCCGCCGAGGCCCAGCCCGGTCAATAGTCGCAGGGCCACCAATTGCGACGGCGACGCAACCGATGCCGTAAGCACAGAGAAAACGCCGAACATCGCCACACAGCCGATCAATACGAGCTTGCGCCCCAGCCGATCGCCCAGCAATCCCGCACCGAGCGAGCCGAGCAGCAGCCCAACATTTCCAGCCGTGAGCGCCGCCGTGAACATCGACGGACGCACGTGCCATGCATCCGCGAGCGATGGGATTGCGTAACCAACGGCGGCGATGTCGTAGCCTTCCAGAAATAGAACCAAGCCGCACAGCCAGGCCACGCGGACACGCAGTCGATTGGTCGGAGGATCCCCGACCATTGTCTGCATCTCTGCCTGCATGTTCCGTCGGATATCGGTTCGCAATCCGTAGAGGGCTTGTAGCCGGCCGCAAGTTTGCGTCTAGCATAAGGCTATTCCTTAGCCAGCGCACCGGCCGCGCGACAGGAGTACCCTTTCTGTTGAGGGTATCCATCGGAACGCAACTGACTTAGGTAGGGACTCAGCATGTCCGAAACATCAATTCATCCGCACGCCGCCATGGAGGGCGGCGGCGCGTATAACAGATACGCCAAGCCGCAGGCGCAGGGAATTGGATCAGTGCTTCCGCTCTTCGAACAAGTGGTTCGCGACACTGCCATCGATGACGGTGATCGGCCTGTCGTCATTGCGGACTATGGATCGTCGCAGGGGAAGAACTCACTGGCTCCCATGCGGTCGGCGATCCAAACAGTGCGAGCCCGCTTGGGTCCCAGCCGGCCCGTTGTCATATATCACATCGACCAAGCATCGAATGACTTCAACGCGCTGTTTAAGGTCCTAGACAACGACCCGGATAGATATGCCGTCGGCGAACCCAACGTATTTCCTTGTGCAATTGGACGATCATTCTACGGTAGCGTGCTCCCGCCGGAGTCGGTCGACATCGGACGGAGTTCGTACGCCGTCGTTTGGCTCAGTCAAATCCCCACACCGATACCCGGCCATTTCCATTCGCGGCGCAGCACTGGGGCGGTGCGCGCGGAGTTCGAGCGACAAGGCGTACAAGACTGGGAATCCTTTCTCTCGCTACGAGCAACGGAGCTGCGGCCTGGCGGACACCTGATGGTCGTACTGCCCCGTGCCGCCGACGGCGGATTGCCGGGTTTCCTCGACCTGTTGGATCAAGCGAACAGCGTTCTTGCGGAGATGGTGGCTGAGGGCTCAATAACGTCCATTGAACGCGCACGCATGGCGCTCGGTTCATATGAGCGGGGGCGCCGTGAACTTCTGGCACCATTTGATACCCAGAGCAGATTTCAGCGATTGATCGTGAAGCACTGCGAAACATTGACGCCTATTGACACCGCTTGGGTTAACTACCAGCACGATGGAGACAAGGAAATTTTGGCAACGACGCGTACGCTGTTCTTCCGATCGACGTTCATGCCTTCGCTAGCTTCGGCGCTAGCGGATAGTGGCGACGAGCGGCTGCTTGATTTTGCAAACCGGTTGGAGGCAGGACTGCGACAACGAATGGTCGCACGGCCTGCGCCGCTCGATCTGCTTGCCGAGATCATCGTCGTTGCTAAACAATCCTGACCGCTATGCCCCGCGCAGGCGATCGATCAAGCCGATACAATCATCCGGCACCGCATCGCCGCGCCAAGCCACGTGCTGATCGGGGCGCGAGAGTATCAGTTTGCGCGAATAGAGCGAGGCAGCCTCTTCCCCGTCCACGTCGAGCACTAGCATGGGTACACCACGCCGTGCCGCCGCCTCGACGAGACCGCCGGTTTCGACTTCAGGATCAAAACGCAGGAGTGTGAACTCGGGGCCCATTGCATCGTAGAGCGATCTCCCATCGCGCAACCACAGATGTGGCGTGCGGCAGCCCGGGACCGTGGACTGACTGAAGTTGTACAGCGTGAAAGCTGGGGCCTCCTCGCCGTCATAGGCAACAATCGGGGAGTCCGGGTAGAAATAACCGAAATTGAGCCCCCCACAGCAGAACTGGCCGACGTTAGCTTCGTACGCGTCTCTGCCAATCCGAGCCCTAATTGCATCGCCCTCCGCGCTTAACTCCTCCAGATTCTCGGGGAGCGCATTGCCTAGGGACTCCCGGGCAAGCGATGTGTTCATGGCGTAACGCGACACCTGTTCGGTGACCGGTTGGCGTTCGAGTTCGTAAGCGTCCAAGATCGCCGGATCAGCCCAACCCTTGATGACGCCCGCTAATTTCCATGACAGATTCATCGCGTCGGCGATACCCGCATTCATTCCATAGCCGGCGAAGGGAACCCAAATGTGTGCTGCGTCGCCACACAAGAAAACGCGCCGGTCGGAAAACTTGTCGGCTATCAAGCGCCGCCCGGTCCAGTCTTCCTTTCCGAGAATGTCGAATTTGAAAGCGGACTCCACGCCAAGGATCTGCCGAATGCAGCGACCGCGGTCGAGAAGCACCAAATTCTCGTTCGGCGGTCGCCAGTTGTGGACCAGCCAGCGCTCTCGGCCGTCGATTGCGAAGACGTATCCACTGCAGCGACGATTCAGGGAAACGGTTAACCACGCCGGGCTCGGCAACATACCCAGCAATTGCGGCGCGCGAATATAGGTGGACTGCGTTTGCATCACCACCGCGTCGCCGCTGAAGTTAACGCCCATGATGTGACGCACTTCGGAGTGGGCACCATCGCAGCCGATGAGGTAGTTCGAAACAATCTCGCTGACGCCGCCAGCGCCGAGATTCTCAGCCGTCGCCCTCACGCCGGTCTCGCTCTGCACGAAGTCAACGACCCGTGTGCGGTTCAAGATGCGCAGCCGGGGCGTCGCTGCAGCGTGCGAGAACAGCACAGGTTCGAGGTAGATCTGGTTGATTCGATGCGGCGGCTCCGGCGTTGGCCACCAGGTGTCGGGTCCACCCTTCGCCGTATAGCGCGCGGCCCGGCACGGAATCGGAATGCGCGAAAGCTCCATCCCGGTCGCGGTGGTACGGAATACGACGTCGTGGGGATATGCGGCAGGTAGACCGGCTTCGCGCACTGTCCGGACGAGACCGAGGCGACGAAAAATCTCCATCGAGCGCGCGGCGACGTGGTTGCATTTTACCCCGGGCAGCTCGCCGCTAGCACGCGAGTCCGCAATCGTCACCTCAATGCCGCGCTGCGCCAGATCAATCGCAAGCGTCAGCCCGACAGGACCCGCGCCAACGATCAGCACTTGAGTAAGTATTTGGGTCAAGCGCCAAGGCTCCAGCGCATATGGCATTTTTCAAAATTGGTGGCGCGGGTGTGATTCGGCATTCTAACCGCCCGTCGCTCGAGATCATTGAGTTGCGCTGCAATGAGCAAAAAGGATGTTTTCTTTTGAGGTGTGAGGCCGCTACTAGACATAGCATCTTAATTTAGGCAGTTTCAATATGAGGGCAAACCTATGGCGAATATTATTGGCAGTAGCCGGCCCAGGCTCGAAGTATCAGGTCCCTGGTGCTCCGCCAGCGCGTGTCCTCCCTCCGGTGCAACATAATGCGCGACTTTGACCCTGTGCGTGCATCTCAGGCACCTTCGCTTCATCACTGGACGCCGTATCCGGGCAGCGGCTTAGAGCTGGCGTCATAAGGGATGTCGGACGAATTATCATGCTCACATCGCTGCTCCGCGAAGCGCGTATCTGGCCGGTGGTCTGGCGATGCAGACTCGCCTACTACTGGCTCGTCGGCGAGAAGGAGAATCTGGCGTTTTTAGTGATGCTCGGGCTGCCGATCCTTGTTCTGGCAGGCATCGGCTATTTTGCCTACGTGGACGAAACGCGCATCGAGCCTGCCCGCATTCAGGCCGTGCAGCGGGAAGCAACACACGCACGGCGGCGCGCAAATGATCTGCAATGCCTCGCCGAGAACATCTATTTTGAAGCCCGCGGCGAACCGCTCGAGGGCCAGTACGCGGTTGCCGAAGTCACCTTGAATCGGACATGGGCCCAGAACTTCCCGCACACGATCTGCGAAGTGGTCCACGAGACTCGATGGGATCCGAACCGCCGGCGTTTCGTGGCAGACTTCTCATGGACGGAGCTCGGCACGCTGTCCCCGCCGGACGGACCTGCCTGGAAGCAGGCGGTGGCTGTGGCGAGCGCGGCGTACGATGACCTGAGCACGCCGGTCGTTCCCGGTGCGTTGTTCTATCACGCTACCCGAGTCCGGCCCGCATGGTCCAGGAACAGAACAGCCGTCGCGACGATCGGCAATCACGTTTTCTACCGCTGAGAGTCTTTGCGTCACGGATGGACCGATAATGTGTAAGCCGTCACGCGAGTGCCTGCGGGAACAACGAGCAGCGTCGCCGCGCCATTCCATGCATCGGATGAAGCTATCGAAGGACAGCGGCATCACCCGGGCCGGCCTAACCCGCGGCGCGGGCCGGTTCTGGCGTTGGCTTGGCTGCGTAGGGTCTAAAGGTTAATGCGATCAGGAAGGCGCCAATACCTACACCCCACGCACCGACGTAGAGCCATCCGTAACTGGCAAACGTGTCGTAGATCAAACCTCCAGCCAGCGGGCCAGTCGCCATGCCCAGACTACCAGCCATTGCTGTTCCGCCGATGATCGTCCCCATCATCCGCAACGGGAAATTTTCTCGCGCGAGTACTGCATAAAGAGGCATTACACCGGCGTAGATAAAACCAAACAGGGCCGCCACGGCGTAAAAGGCGCTCAGCTCGCGCACAAAGAAATAGGCCAACGCGCCGAACGCCTGCAGCAGCAGGCCTGAGACCAAAATGCGTTTTGCTCCAAACCGGTCGCCGAGAAAGCCAAACGCGACTCGACCGCCCAGGCCTGCCAGCCCTTCCACGCTGTAGATCGAGACAGCAGCAACTAGCGGGATCCCGCAAGTCATTGCGTAGCTCACCCGTATGGAAGATTGGACCGGAGTGCGTGGCACAGCAAAAAAAATTTGTCAGCAGCAGCGTGATGAATTGCGGCGATCTAATCGCCTGTCCTAGAGTAATCCCTGATTGCGGCTCTTCGTGTGTGGAAAGAACCACATTTTCGGAATTCAGCGCCGGCGAGCGACGCACCAACAAGGCTACTGGAATCATAACGACCACGGTGAGTGCGGCTAGGATTTGGAGAGACGTTCTCCAATCGTGGGTGGAAATGAGCCGCGCTGCCAATGGAGACATTGTCATTGGCGCCATTCCCATGCCGGCGGAAACAAGAGACACGGCTAGGCTGCGATGTGTATCGAACCAGCCGGTCACGCAAGCCATCATGGGCGCAAAAATGGCCGCTGTCGCACCGCCGACCGCCAAGCCGAAGATCAGCTGAAACTCAATAAGCAATGTCGCCCGGCTCGCCAGCGCCAGAGCTGTGGCCAGGAGGCTGGATCCTATCAGCACGATCAGGCGCGGACCGAAGCGGTCCGACAGGTTTCCCCAGATGATGCTTCCCAATGCCATGGCGAGAAAACCGAAGGTCATGGCGCTAGATATGCCGGTGATGGACCATCCAGTATCCTGTGAGATGGGCCTAATAAAAATAGGCAGTGAAAACATGGCGCCTATTGCGACGCAGCCCAAGAGGCCGCCGGCTGCAACTATCACCCAGCGATAGTGAAATCTGCTCATTTTGTGCTTCCCATCCAACCGTTCCAGCTGATTGTAACGACGAGCGAGAACAGCAACGTTCGAATCATAAGCGCACGAGTTGCCACGATATTCTCTTCGTTACCGACACGTAAGAACCGTTTCCCGAGTGAATTGCGCGGCCACCCCTTGGGCCCCTCTGTCAACGCGTTACGTGAATTGGTAGCGGGAATGATTCGGATTTATCGGTCCCTAGAACGACAAGTAGTCGAGTCGAGGCACCCGCTCAAACGCTTTCTCACGGCCGATTAGGGTGGCTTCATACGATAAGGCGGTAGCTGCGATCCACGCGTCATTTTCCCCAAGTCGCCGAGAGAGCGAACCCTGCAGCGCCGCGGTGCGCCAAGCGATGGCGCGAGAGAGAGTTACGACTCGAAACGGCGCCAAAAACTCAACGAGTGCGCGCGGATCGGCAAAGCCTTCCGCAAACTCGCCGAACGTTATGATGCTGATTGCCACTGTCTCCCGTCGATGGGCTGCCAGCACGCCGCATGCGGGACCTATCTTTCGATGGGCCAGTTCATCTTCGAACTCGATCAGGAAGCTGGTATCAAGCAGCAGCATCGCGTGATCGGCGCCGCCGCGGCCCAGCGCCTCGGCCTTCGAAGGCCTTCATGGCATCCAGCAAATCGCCGGCGGTCAGTGCGGGTCGCTCCGAAAGCACCCGGCGGATGACGCGTGAGAAGGATTCCTTAGGATCCTTTCTCTCCCGCACCAGGAGCTCGTAAGCGTCGATCTCGATAGAGATGGTTTTGGTAGCCATACACAGATCATGCATGGACTGTGTATTGAAATCAAGGTTTGAGACACCGACAGTTGGTAGCGGATGGCGCTATCAAATTACACAACAATGGCTTTTTAATCAATAACTTGCATGTGAATTGGTGGCGTGAGCAAGATTTGATCTTTGTATCGAACATCCGCTACTTCTACCAAATCGTCCCGGCTAGCCTAAGTTATTGTCTCCGCCAATAAGGAGCGCGTTTGCCGCTACCGGATCGGCAGAAATCGCCGAAGGACGGTAAGCAAATGGTCGACGCGAACCGACCGTCGACGGCGACCTACAATATTCGAATCACACAGCGATTCGACGTTCGGTCAACATTGCAATAGGCGTTAGTTTGTAGTTCCTGCGGAATAATTATTATTTTTCAATCTCGAAATGTCAGCCATTCCACTCGGCGAATGCCAGCAACGCTGCATCGGGCAACTCGCCGGCGTACAACCTTTTAGCGAACGCAAGGCGTCGCTCCCGGCGTGTCAGGTTGAGAGGCAGCGAAGACTCGATGATGGCGCGCGCCGTCTCGAACATCGAGGAGGCGATTCTCATGCGCCGATCTGGCGTCATGAGCTTGTAGCGCTCGGCGACCATTTTGTCCATTTCGGGGGAGGTATCGTTCACTTGGAGAACTCATCCAGTTTGGCGGCGACGCCCAACTTCGCAGCCCAGTCTTTCAGATATGGCCAATCGACGGATTCGTCGATCAGCGTTCGGACGTCGCGCAGTTGCATCTCCGAGCCTGTGTCGCGTGCCCAGACAAGCTTCGAAAGAATCAGGTCTTCGCGGCTCGTAATCCACGTGGATATTCCGGCAAACTCCACTGACTTGCGGCGCTCAAACTCTGCGTGCCGATACTCCGAATTCTTGCGTACTATCAAATCAACTTTGATCGCGCTATCCAGATGCATGAGATTGAACATTTGCTGCAACTTGATCGCAGAACGCGCGGCATCCTCATCGATGTAGAAGTCCGTGGAGAATGCGTTCACAAGAGCGTCAACGTGCCGTTCCATCAGTGCCACGACAAAGTCGAGATCGCGGGTCATGCGCGGCTTGCCGTAATACCCAAGCGCAAATGAGCCGGTCAACATGAAGGGAACATCGGCTGCGCGCAGCCGCTCGCTGATTATTCTGAGAACATCGAGTTCCTCGGTCATGACGAGGAGTCTAAAAGACTTAATGCCGAGCCGCAGCTACGTAGGAGGAGGTCGGCATCAATGCTCTTTCGAAGGAGTGCGATACCAACAATGTTGCGGGCAGCCCCAGCGGCACCTGATCTGTATCTGCGCCTGTAAGCATCTAATTTATCGAGGGAAATTGGTAGCGGGGGTAGGATTTGAACCTACGACCTTCGGGTTATGAGATAGCGGTCAGGCCTGAAAAGGAATTTTTGCAGATTTTTTGAATTCGTATCTTATTGATCTTTAACAAACTCGCTCGCGGGATGTCCGTTGCAAATCGACTCCGGAGGGCGGAAAAGCACAACAAAGTAGGACTGACTTCCACAAAACTCCCGCAATCTCCTGGTGCCCCATTTCGACCTACCGGAGCGCTTTTTGAAAAAACGATCTCCTGGTATTTCTCAAGTCACACCAGGAGGTCGGGACAAGAAGAAAAGAACAGACTGTACTTCCACTTCCGACCCACTGGGTAGGTATAGCTCCCCGTACATGCGCGAGCGCCTCGTAACTACATCAGCCAGTTCAGCCTGGGCGCCGGCATGGTCCGCGCTGGTGCGCCGCGTTCGAGGACCCGGCAGCCCGTGGCCCTCGCACCAGTCTTATGATGCTTTGACATCATCATATATGATGCTATGATGCCTCACTATCTATTTGGCCCTGGAGCTTCACACATGCGAACGACACTATCGATCGATGACGATGTGCTGGAAAAAGCCAAGGCGGCGGCCACCAAGCGGCGCCTCCCCTTCCGCACCATCATCAACGAGGCCTTGCGCGCGGGGCTTAAGACCCTCGGCACCCCGCCACCAGCAGCGCCCTATCGGACCCACGCGCACAAGCTGGGACTTAAGGCGGGGCGAAATCTCGACAATATTCAGGAGCTCTTGGCGCAAGTCGAAGGTGAGGATGCGCGGTGATCCTCGTCGATGCGAACCTCGTCTTGTACGCGGAAGATGCGTTGAGTCCGCAGCACGAGGCCGCGCGCACTTGGTGGGACGCGCAGCTGTCGGGTGCCTCCCCGGTGTGCCTGTCCTGGGGTGTGTTGTGTGCGTTCATTCGCATCAGCACCAATTCCCGCGTCTTCGAGCGACCACTCGATCTCGATCAAGCGATGAGCCGCGTGCAGAGCTGGCTCGATCAGCCGTGTGTGCGCTTGGTCCATCCCACCGAGCGCCACTGGACGGTGTTGCAAGCACTGCTTAAGGAGGGACAAGCGCTCGGGAACCTCGTCACGGATGCACACCTCGCTGCGCTCGCCGTACAGCACGGCTGCACTCTCATGTCGACCGATCGTGACTTTGGGAGATTTCCCAACCTCAAGTGGAGCAATCCCCTGAAGTGAGTCGGCTGACGCGGCGTCCAGGGGCCAGAACGGAACTGGTGCAAGTCTTTTCCTCAAATGGCCGGATTTTCCTACGTTCTGTGGATTCCCCTAACCGGTTCACATTCAATCGATTTATGGCTTGGGCAATTTTGTCGTACTCAGTTGCCCCGCAAACATCTCGACGGCCCAATCGACAAATACCCTGAGCTTGGCGCTCAAATGCCGGTTTGCCGGATAGACCAATTGAATCGTTTGAGATGGTCGCCGCCAGTTGTCGAATAACGATACGAGGGCGCCGCGCTTTAGATGCGGTTGCGCCATGAACGAGAACGTGCGGCGGATCGCAGCACTGGGCGCGATCGCTGCAGAAGCTCGGTCATGAAGTGAGGTTGTTGTCGGCGCGGTGGTCAAGCCATTTGTAGGCGGCGGCAATAAGAACGATGCGGCTGATGCGCGAGCGATCTGGACAGCGATGCAACAGCCGGGGATCAAGGCGGTGGCGGTCAAGAGCGAAGAGCAGCAAGCGGTGTTGGCGCTGCATCGGATGAGAGAGCAGTTGGTGAAGTTTCGCACTGCGCAGATCAACGGTCTGAGGGGATTGCTCACGGAGTACGGGGAAGTGATGCCGCAGGGCCGCGCCGGTATCAAGCGCGATATCCCGGGCGCCTTGGGGCGATTGTCCGATCGGTTACCAGCGATCGTGATCGAGACCTTGCGCGAACAGTACGCACGCGTGGGTGAGTTCGACGAGCCAATCAGCCATCAAGTCGAGGCTAACTCATTGATCTAGAAGGGATAAATTGGTAGCGGGGGTAGGATTTGAACCTACGACCTTCGGGTTATGAGATAGCGGTCAGGCCTGAAAAGGAGTTTTTGCAGATTTTTTGAATGTGTATCTTATTGATCTTTAACAAACTCGCTCGCGGGATGTCCGTTGCAAATCGACTCCGGAGGGCGGAAAAGCACAACAAAGCAGGACCGACTTCCACAAAACTCCCGCAATCTCATGGTGCCCCATTTCGACCTACCGGAGCGTTTTTTGAAAAAACGATCTCCTGGTATTTTTCAAGTACACACCATGAGGTCGGAACATCTCGAGAGATACCGTAGGCAGACGAAGTGTACTTACACTTCCGGCCCTCTGGCTAGGGTGTCCCCAACGCTCTTGGATCGTTACGACCGAGCTTAAACGATTTATCTGGGCCGTTGTACACGGTAAATCTAAAGGTCAGCACGTCACCATCATTGACCGGAACTGGTGCAAAGGCGTTACGACCAGTTGATTGAGAGGACCTTTCTCTCATACGCGAGGATCGCGGCGCTGTGTTTAGGCGCGCCCATAAGGATCGGTGAATGAACCCGGTTCTACCATTGCCGGGCGTGCTGCTGCTGATCGACAGCAGTGCGCGATGGACCCACATCTGCGCGCAGCTAGCGGCGCGACAACCCTCGACCCTCGGCGCGGTGCTGCACTGAGGAACACGGGCCGCGCGATATGGCCACCGATTTTCGTCATTTCAGCAAATCGGCAAAGGTCTTAGCTGCCCTGAGCTTTGCGATATTCGTGTATCGTGGCCCCTGCATCGAACCCGTTGGAACAGCTCCGTAGGGAATCGGACCAATCGGCATCGCCTTTCCAGAAAAAACAACCCGGAACTTTCCGTCTTCGCCGTATGGTTCAAAATGGTGCACTTCCGCATAATGGGTAATGGCGCGAACAGGTGCGATCTGGTAGACGGCGATATAGCGAACTTTATCAAGCATCCCCTCGGAAATACGAAGTGCATACCAGCAGTCCTGGCCCAAGAATACTTGTTTGAATCCTTCCTCATGGGCGGGCACGATAACTGTGTCTCTCGACACGCCCCTAGCTTCCCGCGCCCGTGTTCTCTTATGTAACGCGCCGCTCATGTCAATCGAACAGGCGTTCCGATTTATTGAAGCGGGTCTTCCGCTTAAGTAGCGTTGTTTTTTGGGCATCCATTTTTCCAGTTGAAAGCTTGGCAACCAGTTCATCGATCATCCCGAGCTGCGGTGAAAGTTGATCTCTAAAATTGGACCTAATTCCTCCCAATGCGCCAGGTTTTAGGTCCTTTAGGTCATTGCTTTTCACGTAACCTTCGGTGAGCTCGGTGCAACGGACCGCGAGTGCCGAAAGTTGCTTATGGTCTTCGCTTTCCTTCTGAAATTTCGGGAATGGAATTTTCAATATCAGTTTATGTATATCACGTGGACCAAAGAGCCCGCGCGATTGAAAATCTTTAATGATCCCATTCGCGTAGTCGGAGTTCAGATAGGCCGAAATATAATGCGCTTCCGCCAACGAAGTACATTCACACCAATAAGTTTTGTGATCGACTATAAACGGGAAATCATATTGCCGTCGGTCTATAACCGCAGCGGACGCATCTGTCGCCGATGATGTGTATAGGACCAAGTATCTCGCCTTCGGATTTTGATCTGTCAGCTTGTTTTGCCAATTGAGATATTGCGCAAGCGTAGTAGCCATTTTTCGATTATTTTCTGTCTTATGCTTCTCCCAACAGGCCTCTGCAGCGAAGAACCAATCGCTCCCGTAAGTAAACCCACGTTCCAATAGCGCCTCAGCGGACAACACCGCATATGGCTTGTCGTCAACCCCTCCTACAACGGGAAGTACCACGAGCGGGGGACACACCATCGAAAACGGGATTAGGTTTTTAGAAATCGCCGTTCGATACAGGAGAGTGCCTTCGACGCGCCCAGTCAAAATATTTCCCTTCCAAGGCGCCTTCGCTTCTCGGTCGCTCGCAGAGGACGTTCGTAAAGCAATCACTCGCTCTCGTAAATCGGCGTCTTTGGGAATTTGTTGGTCAATCTCAACAAAAAAGAAATTGCGGGGGACAATTGTGGCCCCTTGCGAAAACTTCGCCGCGTAGGCATTGGTACCGAATTGGGTGTCAATCCGTTCAACTGTTAGTGCGGATCTCGAAACACCTCGGGTCTTCTGTAGGCTCGAATAGAACCAATGCTTTGGTTCGATTAGCAACTTCGTTTTCGCATCGGTCCAGTGGATTTGCGCCTTTGGAAGGCGTCCGGAAAAGAAGAGGCCAGGAATACCCTTCTGTGGAATTACACGCTTTTGAGGTTCGTCCGGAGTTCTGATCGCGAACAAGACGCAGCATGGGACACGAAACAATACGCTAACCTCGCCTAGATCCCAGACGCTCGTAAGGCGAACGCCCTCGGTCAATCCAGCTCGCGTGTTCTCATGATGGTCTGCGGAAAGAAAGCTGCGGGGGAGCACGAACACCAACTTTCCATTTTGCTTAAGAAAATAATTTACCGAGTGCGCAAGAAATATTGCAGCGATTTCCAAGTGTGGAATATTGGCGCGTGCCAGCGGCGTGACGTGGTATCCGTCGGACAGGTTACGCAACAATCCTTGATATTCGCTGTTGGTTACTGATGAGTAGGTCAGCCATGGAGGATTGCCCACCACATAGTCAAAACGGTTCATCAAGAATACCGGCTTATATGAATTCTGCAGGATGAACCGCCAAATACTGTCACGCCCAAGGACGTGAGCACTCTTCATGCCTTTGTATATTTCATAAAGTTGACGCGGCAGTTCCTCAGCGTGCTCCCGGGGCATTACCGCCATCAACATTCGATCAAACAGATCCCGCTCAATAGGAGCATCCTTTTCATATCGCCGCACAATGTTGTCACAGAAGGAAATTAACTTGTCAAAATCCTCGGATCCATGAAGTCCTCTAAGCTCGATAGCATATTCCTTGTTATCGACAGAGATTTTGAAGGAGTCGCGAAATAGGTCCGCGGCGCCGCGAGGTACCAATAAGGAATTGGCTAAGTAAATTTGAAGAGTAACCGGGCGTTTTGCAAGAGTGATCGCTGTCCCCAAACTTAGGAGCACGGTTGTCCTTGCGATCAGCACGGAGAGGGGATGAATATCTATGCCAACAATCTGTTCGGCCAATGAAGAAGCGCCAAGACCAGGGAAGTCATGCCTCATTCGAGCAATAATAGCCCTCAAAAAAGAACCGCTTCCGCAAGCTGGATCCAAAAAGCTAGATGACGATGTAATTTTCAGCTCTGCAACGATCCGTTCGCAAAGCCAGTCGGGCGTGTAGTACTCACCTAACGCGTGGCGAGTCTCGAGGTCAATTAGCTCTTGGTACAAGCCCTTCAGGATGTCTTCCTGCACTTCGGCAAAATCGTAGCTACTAAGGGCGAAGTGTATTTCCCGGAACACTGGCCGTAGTTGTTTGAAGTAAGGGTCCGCGAACACCCAGTGGAAGAAGTCATCCTCTACGAAGCGCTCAATATTTAAGTTTTCAAATACCGCGCCATTTAGAATACCTTTAATCGTATCGTCATCGTCTATTGATTTTTTTGTTACGACGACATACGCGATGAATTTGGCGAAGACTGAAAGATATGTGTGGACAAGAAACATCGACGGCGAGTCATCGAACTTGCCATATGCTATTGAGAGAAATCGACGCCACTGTTCATATGCGACCTTCAGCACGGAATGCTGCTTTATGTCCTTTGCAGCCTCCATCAGACAGGCCAGAGAATTGATGAACACGCTAGAGGTGTCCCCAAAATCCGTTTGGATGTTATCTAATGTCGCGAGGCGGGGCTGCGTACCAAAGAGAATCTCATCCAAGAAGAATGGAAAGTCCGCGAAGGAATCGGGAGTTAAGTTGAAGCTGCGGGTCTCCCTGAGTTTGAAGTTTCTCCCAAGAGTGAACTCTCCGAATGCAACCTCTGACCAATCAGGCGCGTAACGCCTCCAGCGAATTCCGTCAGTGGTAAGTAGTACGAAGCGGTATGCGCGGCCGGAACGCCAGTTTCCCTCTAGATATTCCTCGAGTTGATGTTTTGCATGTTCTCCAGTCTTAGAGAGATCCTTTTCCCATTCGATAATAATTGTGTCTGTCTGACTGTCCGCTTTCCCTTTCCCAAGCCGCCCCTCCCTAGTAATGTTTGCGATAAATTGTTCGGCGCCAAGAGCCATAGCAGAAATGAGTTTTTGCGCCCCTTGGTCGCCCGCGAATTCAACAGTTAGATACTGAAGAAATCGTTCCTTTTTCGCTGACTCGGTGTTGGCGCGCAGCAAGTCAGCGTAGAGCGCTTCAGTGTTGTCAATCTGGAAAATTCCCGTTCTTTTCATAGTTATCCCAAGTTGGAGCAATGGAGATGAGCGGATCAAATGCTCTCCCGGAACTATGCCCGAATTCGTTACTGATCTTCGTGATTGTCAGGTCACCATGTGTTACTGTACATAAACCCAGTATAATGGCTACAGTCTCGTTTATCCCCTTAAACGTGCTAGTTATGCGCAGTCGTTGCGTCGTGCCAGTAACCTCAACATTGGCCGCATGACAACGAGGTGCGAACCTATCGACGACTTGATTGATGCGTATGTGTGAACGCAGCGAACGGCACTGTTAGAGGTCCTCCAATATGTACAAGATGATTTCTCTCTTTAATCACAAGGGCGGCGTTAGCAAAACCACAACTACCTTCAATCTGGGGTGGATGTTGGCAGAGCATGGGAAGCGAGTTGTGATGATTGACGCTGACCCGCAATGCAACCTAACCGGACTTGTTTTGGACTATGGGAAGACCGATGGCTTAGACGAATTTTATAAGAAGCACCCCACCCAAAACATCTATTCCGGTCTCTCTGCGGCCTTCGAATCAAGACCGGAGCCGATAGCGGCAATAAAGTGCTTACCTGTAGCGGGTCGCGATGGACTCTTGCTTATGCCCGGTCATGTCAATCTCACCGAGTACGAGGTAACGCTTGGAATTGCTCAGGAGCTGACTGGCTCCCTACCCGCGCTCAAGAACCTTCCAGGCGCAATTCACTATTTCATATCAAAGATAGCTGAGGCAGAGAAGGCAGACTTCGTTGTAGTTGACATGAGCCCCAGCCTCGGAGCAATCAACCAGAATTTGTTAATGTCGAGCGATGCGTTTCTCGTCCCAGCGGCACCGGACTATTTTAGCGTAATGGCCATTGACTCACTCGCCACTGTTATTCCTCGCTGGCTTGAATGGGCACGTAGGGCCTACGGCAACGAGGTGTTTTCGACCGCGGCTTATCCTTTTCCAAATCCGCATGTGAAATTCTTGGGTTCCGTAATTCAAAAATATAGACCACGAAAAGGAACGGCGACAGAAGGATTTCAAACCTGGATTGACGCAATCAACGATCGAATCGCGACGCGCCTTTTCCCGGCGCTTGAAAAGCGTGGAGCTACCTTTCCTGAGAAGATATATGCGACCGCCGGTGTTGGGAAGGCGACCGCCTATTGCCTTGCACAGATTCCAGATTTTAATACCCTGATTGCGACATCACAGTCGCACCAAACACCAGTGTTTGCCTTGGAGGACAGCATGTTTGGTCATACAGGAGTCGTTTTGGAGCAAGACCAGAAAAAGCGTGACGACTTTCGTAAGATTTTCGAATTGTTGGCGACGCGCGTGATTGCACTCGCTGAGAATGCGTAACGCGTTCGCGCAGTTTAACGCCAATCTGACTGCGGCCCGCCATTTGGGTGAACTCTCCAAAATGGTGGATAGCCTGACGAAGGGCGCTCTCGATGTATCTGACATGCTGCGGGCTGAGCTAGTATTTTCCGTGAGCGCACTCGATCACTTTATCCATGAGATCTGCCGCATAGGGATGATCGAAATTGCAAAAAATTCCAGGGCTAAGACCGACGGCTACCTTAAATATCAGTTACCCATACGGGCCACCGAACTTGCTATTGCTGGTGTACCACCAGAGGTATGGGTAAGCGACGCGGTACGGGAGAGACATTCCTGGCAGAGCTTTCAGGATCCCGACAAGGTGGCGGATGCAATACGCCTTATCAGCTCCAAGAAACTGTGGGATGAAGTAGCCGGGATTCTTGGAATGACCGCGGGCGATGTGAAGATCACTTTGAAGTTAATTGTAGACCGTCGGAACAAGATTGCTCACGAGGCGGATATGGATCCATCAAATCCAGGGGGGAAATGGCCGATTTCTACAGCCATGGTCGACAACGCCGTAGGGTTCATCGAACGTGTTGGCGCATCGATTTATAAAGTGGTGATGTAACCCCAGTCACAAAATGGGCCGCATCATTCCACCCAATTCTCGGGCACAAGCGCGGGCGGCTTTGTCCATGGTGGTTCAACCAACGAATCTTGAAACCACTGATCTCGAAGATTGGCGTGTTCGGTGACAATCACCTGGAATCCAGGAACTTCTGTTCGTGTAAAATTCAGCAATAATTCGAACAACCGTCGGACAGCGTTCAAGTCGACATCAGCGGTTTCCGTCTTTTGTACTGAGCCATCAGCCTCTTGATAAATCTTTTCCGATGGGAAATAAACTTGCGTTGGCTGGTCGATCATCAAAAATTGAGGAATCGGGCACTTGTTGCGGGCAGCAAAGTAGTGCAGCGCCAACAGCGCGGCCAAATGGTAGGCTAAATGATTCTCACCGCCACCCGTGCGACTCATAGTAACCGGGCGCTCGGTCCGATCGATGATGACTGTCAATTGGGGGAGATTCAACCGAGCAGGATACTCGCTAAACTCTGCTCCGAACTCACGAATGTATTTCGACATCTGCGACGATATGTTATTCAAGATTGACTCTAGGCGCTCATGACTATCGTCGGCTCCGATTCTTTCCTGTAACTCTGCGACTTTTATCTGCAGGCGTCGGTGCTCAGCTTCGCGTGACTTCAATTCGTCGTTGGGAAGCAGGGTCTCGAGAAACAGACTGATTCGACCTACTACCCGCGAAGCCGCACTGTTGCGCGTGCCCATCTGGGCAATAACTTCATTTGCAGCAATTGCGGATGACAGCTCCAGTTCCTTTTCCTTGATCGAATTCACGAGCGATTGAACCCTATCATTTTCTTGGGCCAAATAGGCTTCTAGTTTCGGGCGCTCGGCACTCACAATGCTCATCTCGGCCTCCAGGGAAGAGAGCTCGCGGAGTAGCGCCTGTGCTATAGGAGTGTCCATGGCTAAATTCTTCTCGCTGAATGGCCATTGCCATTCTCCCGAAATCGGATTCTTGGGTAACGCTTTAATCGACATCAATCTATCCTTTTGCTCTGTGGCCTCCGCCTGAAAACCGCCAGCCTTTTTTGAAAACTGAACCGCCTGCTCGATGCGAGCTTGAATGTCGCGACGTTCCTTTCGAAGTTGGGACAGCTCGTCTTCAATTCGAGAGACTCGGTTGCCATCGTCCTCGCCCATATCCGAAGGTTTCCACTGCAGCGCCACTCTCAATGCATCCATAATTCCAGCGGCTCCGAGCGGTTGATTGCTCGGACCCATAATGCCGACTGCAAGTGCCTCGGAGAGAAGCCCAACGGCCCCTTGATGAGATGTGTCTATGGCAGTTTGCGCACGCTCCAGCAGTTTGGCGCTGATCTTGAGGTCCCGTTGTGCGGCTCGTAGGGTCGCCTCGAGCTCGTAGCGATCCCGAGAGGACACTCCCAATAAAATGGGCAGAGTGTCGCGGATTGCTTGCGGTTGGAAAGGCTCCTGTTGACGATAGAAAAGTTGATCCTTATTCGCTACCAATCCTTGCTTTTGGAAGAGATAGTAGTACGTGTGCTTGATGGTGGCTTCGTAGCTATCGCGACTCTGCTCTGGTGGCACATCCGTCCGATTGTCGGGAATTCCAAGTAACCGCGACAGCAGCGCAGTCACGGTCTCATCGTCAGTATTGACGACCAAGTCTTTGAAGTCGGGAATAGTAAGATTTGCGCCTCGCCGATGCATCGCGGTGCCACAACTTGCCGCACCGCCCGGAGGCGTCGGTTTCGCAACTAGCACCTGCTCATTAGGAAACTGATAGATTACGGCGAACCATGAGACGCGATCTCGAATGACTCCCTCCGGCACGTTGAAGGTGGATCGCCCCATGCAATACTCGATAATCTCCGATAGTGCCGATTTTCCTGTAGACGATCGACCCGTAATCACATTTAAACCATCGACGTTAAAAGTTATGTCTCGCCGTTCACCATGATTGCTGTAGATATGAATGGACTTTATTTTCATGGACGGATTCCAAAACTTGCGTA